>Ga0315274_10005275_pt1 | contig 18895 bp, 5 predicted proteins | sample YL17G02_20_MG_FD_203700 | JGI IMG/M metagenome (GOLD analysis project Ga0315274, IMG submission 203700) | Sediment microbial communities from Yellowstone Lake, YNP, Wyoming, USA - YL17G02_20 | ecosystem: Environmental > Aquatic > Freshwater > Lake > Sediment | place: USA: Wyoming | collected... | reverse complement strand
TCTCCTCCGTCTCCAGCACCAATTTCACGTACAACAACCTAACCGCAACCACAGGATACGGGGTCAGTCTCACGAACGGCTCCAACAACACATTCGCAAACAACAGCGTCACCAGCGCTTCCGGCAGCGCAGTCTACCTCTCCTCCTGCTCCAACAACACGCTCTTCAACAACACCATCAACGGCTCGACCGCGGTCGCGTTATACTCGTCCAGCTCCAACAACACATTCATCAACAACACCCTCTCCAGCACGAATGGCGCCGGCGTGAACATCTCCTCCAGCTCCAACAACACATTCACCAACAACACCCTCTCCAGCACGGGCAGCTACGGCGCCTACCTCTCCTCCAGCTCCAACAATCTCTTCTACAACAACAGGATCAATGGCTCCACCGCGACAATGCTCTCTTCCAGTTCCAACAACACGTTCACCAACAACACCATCACCAGCACGAGCAGCCACGGTGCCTATTTCAGCGGCTCCAGTTCCAATAACTTCACCAACAACACCATCACCAGCACGGGCGGCTACGGCGCGTATCTCACTTCCAGCTCCGATTACAACAGATTCACCAATAACCTCATCAACGGCACGACGCCGGTCACCGTCAGCGGCGGCACCGGCAACATCTGGAACACCACGCTCTCCTGCAGTCTGTCCGGAGTGGTGAACATCATCGGCGGACAGTGTATCGGGGGCAACTTCTATGGCACCCCCACCGGAACCGGTTACTCAGAGACGTGCTCCGCCGACTCGAGCGGATTATGCGTCTCGCCGTATCAGATACCCGGGACCGGCGACTACGACAATCTGACGCTGTCGTATCTGTCGCAATCGCTGACGGGCTGCGGCAACCTCAACAAGCCGAACGCGGTCTACACGTTCGCCGGAAGCTTCAGCGCGAGCGGCACCATCTGCTTGAACATCGTAGCGAACAATATCACTCTCGATTGCAGAGGATATACCCTGAGCGGCAACGGCAACCCATACGGGATATACACCAGCGGTATGAGCAGTCTCACAATCAAGAACTGCATCCTATCCTCGTTCACCTTTACTGGCATATACCTGTATTCCTCAAACAACGACACGATATCGAACGTCACCAGCAACTCGAACGGCCAAAGCGGATACTACGGCTACACTGGCGCCGGCATCTATCTCGACAAATCCAACTACAGCACGATAGCGAACACCACCACGAACTCCAACTACGGCAACGGCGGCTACGGCTGCCAAGGTTTCGGTATCTATCTCGGCAATTCCAACTTCAATACGATAACCAACGCCACAGCGAACTCGAACCACGGCGGCACCCAAATGTCCAATTATTTCGGGTCAGGGATCCATCTCTCCTCAAGCAACAGCAACAGGATAACGAACGTCACCACCATTTCGAACAGCATGGGAGGCTACGCCGGCTACTATGGCAACAACCTGCTTGCCAGCGGCGTCTACATCAACGGCAACAACAACACATTGTCGGGCGCATACGCGGACTCGAGCTACAGCGACGGTCGTTCTGGCTACGCTGACGGCGTATACATCTCCGGCAGCAACAACACTGTGTCGAACTTCACCGCGCGAGGCACCTCCGCCAACTACTACTCCTACGGGGTGTACATCTCCGGCAGCAACAACACCGTATCAAACGGCACCATCAATTCCACGACCGGCAACAGCGCCTCGGGCACCGCCTACGGAGTGTATCTCGCATCCGGTGGGAACAACACCATAACGAACATCACTATCGGTTCTGACGTCGGCCTGGGCGGCAATAGCAGCGTATACCTCATTAGCAGCTCAGGCAACCTGATCTACAACAATCTCATGAACGATACGATACTTGCAAAGACAGACACCAACTCAAACTCCTGGAACATCTCGCTCAACTGCGGCGCGACCAACATCGTCGGCGGACCCTGCATCGGCGGGAACTTCTGGGCCCAGCCGGACGGCAACGGCTGGTCGCAGAACTCGTCCGCCTGCAACGCGAACTCGAGCGGAATCTGCACCTGGCAGTACAACATATCCACCAACAACATCGATTATCTGCCGTTGACCCGCCTCACTGGTTGCACTCCGGCGAGCATCAATATAACGCACAATGAGGACTTGAACCCCCCGACCGGCTGCGTCGATTTGAACCCGTATGGCTTCTTCAGCCCCAATTCGTACGTGTGCTACTATAACGACGGAGATTGCATTGGGATTTTCGGTTCGGATGACTCGTGTTGGATGATGTCCCATTTCGGCAACGCGCTCGCCTTCACCTACAACGTCCCATGCTCGACGGCGAACGACGGAGACTTCAATGACGGAGGGTGCGGCAGCGGTCCGGGCTCTCAAACGTGGGGGCTCTCCTGCGTCGGAATAGGCTCCGCCCCTACCCACACCTGCATAAAGGACCTCAGCACGGGCATAAAGAAGGACTTTAATGTTGCATCTGACGGGATCCTGACACTGTCTTTCTCGTGCTCATAGGCTAGAACGGCACGACATATCGATATGGATGGTAGAGGAGGATGGGGCCAATATGCGATGCATATACACACGCCGCGGCTCTTAGTCGATCCGGACATACAACAATAGCTGTACGCGCCGCCAAAATGTCTTTTAAAGCTTGCCGTCCGATTATATATCTATGAAACTGGCCATTTCCGTATTTGCGATCCTCGTTGCAGGGTTGCTGCTTTTCGGCTGCCTAGAGCAGCCGCCCGCGCCGCCCACGAATGAGACCACCAACGCCACCACCAACGTCACCCCCACTAACAATTCGAACCAGACGTCGCCCACCAATGTCACTAACGCGACCACGAACGTCACTCCTGTCACCAATGAGACCGTCGTCACCGTGACCAAATGCAACGCGAGCGAGTCCTGCTTCTATTCCAACCTAGCGTCGTGCAGCCTCGCCGAGTTCGTGACCGGCTTCGGTGTGGCGAACCAGTCGTTCCAGTTGACCATCGGCGGCCCGGAGGGCGACAGCTGCGCCGTCAACATGTCCGTCCTGGCTTCCTCCACTCCGGCTTATGTCGGCACCATGATCGAATGCATGGTGCCCAGGAACGTCACGACCAAGGACGCGTTCGTCAGGCAGTTCAACCCCGCCTGGGGCGCGAGCGTCCTGAACAGCTGCTCCGGCACCTATGTGGACGCGCTGAAGAAGGCGTACGGGATACCGTGAGACCTGAACGGTATTCTGTGGCCTGAGCGGTATTCAGTGAGAGCGGCGCGCAGTTCCTATCTGAAATCAAGAGCTAGCGAGAGGATTATCTGCGCTATATCCCATGATATAGCCCATGCTCCAAAAAGACAAAACACCACAACCAGAGAGGCGCCATACTCCGAAAGACGTACGCAGTCAGTCCGGAGACCCAAGATGCCTGGCGATCCTGATTGAGTCTCCGAGCGATACGCTGGCATTGCATAAGACAGGGCCGAAATAGAGCGACTCCACCTGGCTGTCCGCGGTCACGTTGGTGTACAGCGTGGCGTTGGCGATATAGGGCGAGCTGGCGTTCAGCATGTTCGTCACATCAAGCCTTCCGATCGTTCCGTTCCCTATGGCAGCGTACGTGACGTTGCCGTAAGGGGTCGTGAATACGAGCCGGTTGACCAAAGAGCGGTTCACATAGTCGTCCAGCGTCTGGTTCATGCTGCCGTTCGCGTTGAATCCGACAGCGCTGACGTGTATCGCGTCCGGGCTGTCCGAAGGCACGCTGTTGTTCTCGGCCCATTCGGGCTGCGGATACGTCGCGTTCTCCTCCAGCGACATCTCCAGCCTCAGGATTATCTCCTTGACCGCGGTCCCGTTCTGGTCGTTCTCAGGTACTATCGACATGGAGTCCTTGTCTGGATGCAGCACGTACAGGCGCTGCGGGTAGATGGACACGATGCCCGGCGCCCCGCTCGATATGTTCACAGATATGTCGAACCGCGACCTGTTCCTGATGAAATCGACCCTGTCGAGCAGCTCCTGCTCCGGCAGCGCGGGATACGGGAACGCGTCGGTCAGCGAAGTCGTGTTGCCCGAGAACGATGCGTCGAATCCCGGTACGATGTCGTTCCGCGAGAGGGTCTCCGTGAGTATCTGGATGGTGTCGGACGCCTCCAGCAGCTGGGTGGTCTGGCCGAACTGGTCGTACTGCCTCAGGCCGCTGAGCGCGAGCTCCGAGCTCAGGAACAGGACAGCGCCCATCAGCAGGAACGCGATGAGGGAGAGCACGAATCCCCTCCTGCGCCCTTCTCTCAGCCGTTCCATAGCACCAACCTCACTTCCCCGGCGAAGCACTGCGAGCCCGGGTTGAAGAAGAACTGCCTGTAGACGCTCACTCCCGAAGGCGCTGTGGAGTTATCGCCTAGCATTGTGCTGTTCAGGAGAGAGAATGACGCATTGTAGCAATTCATCGTCAGCTGCCAATGCACCACCGAGTAGCTGCGCGGGATTATCCAGACCGGCGGCCTGGTGTCCACGTTCAGCGTGTAGGTAGACGAGGACTCGGACCACGATGCGAAAGTGCAGCCGACTCTCCAGGTGTTCGCGCCTTCCCTGAACGCCGCGCCGGAATGCAGGACGGTGTCTGTGTCAGGGATCACGGACGAATTGACCGCTGCGCTGACGCCGTTCAGGTACAGGCGGCAGCTCGAGTTGCCGTACGTGCCAGCGACATTGAACACGAAATCGACGGTGTTGCTGCTGCCGTTCGTCAGGTTGCCGTCAGGCGGCGACACCAGCGTGACCGTCATGTTGCTTGTCATGGCGACAGTGATGTTCTCCACCGTCGACGAGTTGATGTTCCCTGCCTTGTCATGCGCCGTGGCAGTTATGTTGTATACTCCATCGACTGGGACAGACAGATAGATCGTGAACGTGCCTGACGACGCGCTGGTGGCGGAGTTGACGACGGATCCCGTGCTGTTCGTTGTCGTTATGATCGTGCGGTTCAGGTTCGTGTCCGAGACCGTGAGGCTGATCGGGATCGTGCGGGAGTAGAGGATGGAGCCGCCCGCTGGTGAGTTGATGGCCAGGGACGGGTTCATCGTATCGACCGTGATGTTCTCCACAGCCGATGAGTTGCTGTTGCCTGCCTTGTCGTACGCCGTCGCATTGATACCGTAGACTCCGTCCGCAGGTACGCTGAGCTGCACCGATACGCTGCCGTTCGAGCTGTTGGTCGTCGAGTCGACGATGTCGCCGGTGGAGTTGCGGATCGAGATGTCCGTGTGGTTGAGGCTGGGGCTGGATATCGTGAGATCGACCGTGATCGTCCTGTTGTCGAGGAAGCTGTCGTTGAGCGGGGAGGAGATGTTGACTGAAGGCGGGACGGTGGACACCGCGAACGACACGTTCGAGCTGTTGGCGTTCCCTGCCCAGTCGGTGGAGTATACTGTCACGGCGTGCGCCCCCTCCGACAGGTTGGAGAGGGTGACGTTGTCGCAGTACGGCTCTGGCACTTCCGGATCGCTGTCCAGCCTGTACGAGCAGTTCTCGACGCCTGATCCTGAATCGGCCACTGAGTAGTTCAGGCCAACGGACGATGAGCTGTAGTACGTGCCGTTCGTCGGGCTATCTATGCTGATCGACGGCGGGACGCTGTCGATGGAGAAGAGGCCGCTGGAGCTCTTGGTGTTGCCGGCACGGTCCGTGGCGTAGACTGTCACCGCATGGTTGCCCTGGGATAAGCCGGAGAGAGTGACGTTCTGGCACGTCGGTTCTGGGACGACAGAGCCGCTGTCTAACCTGTAAGAGCAGTTGGCCACCCCCGTTCCTGAGTCGGTGGCGGTGTAGTTCAGGTCCACTGATGTGGAATTGTATGTGCCGCTGGGGCTCTGTATGCTGACTGATGGTTGGATCGTATCGACCGTGAACGAGACGCTTGAGCTGTTTGTGTTCCCTGCGTAGTCAGTGGAGTATACTGTCACTGTGTGCGCCCCTTCCGACAGGTCTGTGAGCACGGCGTTATCGCAGGATGGTTCTGGGACGATGGGGTCGCCATCCAGCCTGTACGAGCAGTTCTCCACCCCCGTTCCTGAGTCGGTGGCGGTGTAGTTGAGATCAATCGATGAGGTGTTGTGGTACCCGCTCGTCGGGCTCTGTATGCTGACCGACGGCGGGAGGCTGTCGACGCTGAAGAGTACGCTTGTGCTGTTGGTGTTGCCCGCGTTATCTGTCGAGTAGACAGTCACCGCATGGTTGCCCTGGGATAAGCCGGAGAGAGTGACATTCTGGCACGTCGGTTCTGGGACGACAGAGCCGCTGTCGACCTTGTACGAGCAGTTCGCCACCCCTGATCTGGAGTCCGTCGCGGTGTAGTTCAGGTCCACCGAAGTGGAATTGTACGCTCCGCTCGTCGGGCTTTGTATGCTGACCGACGGCACGACCGTGTCCACCACGACATTGGATGTTGTGGACGAATTGTAGTTGCCCGCCTTGTCGTGTGCCGTCGCCGTGATGTTGTATGTTCCATCTACCGGCACAGTCAGCTGGACGGTGTATGTCCCGGAGGAAGAGTTCGTCGTGGAGTTCACCACCGCTCCCGTGCTATTGACTGCCGAGATGTTGGTGTAATCCAGGTTTGTGTCAGAGGCCGTCAAGTTAATCGAGATCGTCCTGGACTTGAGGAATGAGCTGCTCGCCGGGGAGTTGATCGAGATAGAGGGGTTGGCGGTGTCCACCGTGATGTTCTGGACTGTTGTCGAGTTGCTGTTGCCTGCCTTGTCGTATGCCGTCGCAGTGATGTTGTAAGTTCCGTCCGCGCCGACTGAGAGGGACGTGGACCAGGCGGCGGACGAGTTGGTCGTCGAGCTGATCAGCGTCGTTCCCTGGTAGATTGAGATGTTGGTGTAGTTGAGGTTGGTGTCGGTGGACGTGCCTGTGATCGCTATTGTCCTGCTGTTGGTGAAGCTGTCGCCCGCCGGAGAGGTTATGCTCACGGTCGGCTGAGTGGTATCCACCGTGAAGTTCCTTGCTGCCGCCGTGCCATTGTTACTTGCGAGATCGAGGCAGCTGACTGTCCAGTTGTGGGTCCCCTGGCTGAGCGAGGAGACCGAGAAGCTGGTGAGAGTGTTGTTCGCCACGGTCGCGTTGGTCTGGTTGGCTGCGTTGTCTATGCGGAGGGTGCAGTTGGCGGTCGGGGCCATGTTGTCGGTCTCGGTGAAGCTGAATGTGAGCGATGTGGAGTTTGTGTATAAGTCTGGGGCGGGGGAGCTGAGAGTGACCGAAGGCGGAGTGGTGTCAACCTTGAACGAGACGCTTGAGCCGTTGGTGTTGCCTGCGTAGTCGGTGGAGTAGACCGTCACGGTGTGCGTCCCCTGGGAAACGCTTGAGAGCGTGACGTTGTCGCAGTACGGCTCTGGGACGACTGCGCCGCCGTCAAGCTTGTATGAGCAGTTCTCCACTCCTGATCCGGAATCCACAGCCGTGTAGTTCAGGTCAACGGATGATGAATTGTAGTAAGCGCCTTCCGTCGGGCTATCTATGCTTATCGACGGCGGGAGGCTGTCGATGAAGAATAGGCTGCTTGTGCTGTTTGTGTTGCCTGCGTTGTCCGTGGCGTATACTGTCACCGCGTGCGCTCCCTCGGATACGCCAGAGAGCGTGACATTCTGGCACGTCGGCTCTGGGATGACCGAGCCGTTGTCTAACTTGTACGAGCAGTTCGCGACCCCTGTTCCTGAGTCAATCGCAGTGTAGTCCAGCGCCACGGACGAGGAGTTGTATGTGCCGCTGGGGCTCTGTATGCTGACGGACGGGGCGACCGTATCTACGGTGAAGTGCATCGTCGCGGAGGCTCCGGTGTTGAATCCGTCGCTGCAGGTGATGTTCCAGGTATGCGCTCCATTCGCGATGGATGATTGCGTGATCGTGGTCGTTACGCCGCTGGCATTTGTCGTCTCATTCGATTGCTTCAGGGCGCCGTCGATGTAGAGGCTGCAGTTGTTGGTCAGCGCGTTGTCGGAGTCGGTGAACGAGAAGCTTACAGTCGAGACGTTGAATATGTGGTTGTCGGACGGTGAGGACGCGATCACAGTAGGTATTGTGGTATCGACCACCGAGACGTTGATTGATGTTGAGTTGACGTTGTTGGATGCGTCGGTAGCGTTGACCTGGAGACGGTAGACACCGACCGATAGCCTGGTGTTGTTCTGGATGAGGCCGGATGTGGAGTTGATCTTGAAGTTGGATGTGTCGTTTATTGAATACGTCACGGTCTGCGGGTCCGTGGCTGACACAGCGTAGCTGAATGCGGCACCTAATTCCACGGTCTGGTTGGACGGCAGCGGCGACCACGTCGGGAAGACTGTTTCGATCGTGACATTCGCTGTCGCAGCATGGCTTCCGGCGTTGGCATCGGTGAAATTCAGCAGCACCTGCGGGTTGCCGACAGGCTGGCCTGTGGCGTTGAATCGGAAGGTGACGTTAGTGGATACTTCCACTCCGAGGGCGACGGGGCAGCTGGTCAGGTTGGTCGCCCATGACGCGTTGCTGGAGCAGTCGATGCTCAGCACTTGGTTCCCAGTATTCGTCAGTGTGAAATTCCTGTCTATATAGGCGATCGCGGTATTGTTCGTTACGCTGAAGCTGTCGATGGTCGGAGACGCTGTGAAGTTGTACACCGGGAAGAGTGTTATGGTGACATTAGCCGTCGCAGTCCTGTTCCCAGCGGTGGCGTCAGTGAATGTCAGCAGCACCTGCGGATTGCCGACCGGCTGACCCGCGGCGTTGAATCTGAATGTGACGTTCTGCGAGGACCCAGCAGACAGGGCCGACGGGCAGGCAGTGATGTTCGTCGCCCATGACTCGTTGCTGGAGCAGGTGATGTTCAGGAGCTGGTTGCCTGTGTTCGTCAATGTGAAGTTCCTGTCGATGTAGCTGTTGTTATCGAGAGTGAAGTTGTCGACAGCCGGAGACGCTGTGAAATTGTACACCGGGAAGAGAGTTATCGTGACGTTCGCTGTGGCGGTCCTGCTTCCCGCGGTGGCATCGGTGAATGTCAGCAGCACCTGCGGGTTGCCGACAGGCTGGCCTGTGGCGTTGAATCGGAATGTGACGTTCGTCGAGGAACCGGCAGAGAGGCTGACTGGACATGCAGTAGTGTTGGTGGCCCAGCTGACGTTGGATGAACAGCTGATGCTCAGGAGCTGGTTGCCTGTGTTGGTCAGCGTGAAGTTCCTGTCGACATAGCTGTTGTTGTTGAGGGTGAAGTTGTCGACCGCCGGAGATGCCGTGAAGTTGTAGACCGGGAAGAGAGTTATGGTGACATTCGCTGTGGCGGTCCTGCTTCCTGCGGTGGCATCAGTGAAATTCAGCAGCACCTGCGGGTTGCCGACGGGCAGGCCTGTGGCGTTGAAACGGAAGGTGACGTTCTGGGACGTTCCGGCAGACAGAGCCGACGGGCAGGCAGTGATGTTCGTCGCCCAGCTGGCATTGGTCGAGCAGGTGATGCTGAGCACTTGATTTCCGGTGTTCGTCAGTGTGAAGTTCCTGTCGATGTAGATGTTGTTATCGAGAGTGAAGTTGTCGACAGCCGGAGAGACTGTGAAATTATAGAGTTGGATTATGAAGCTCATGTACGGAGTCACGTTCAGGTTGCCGTAGGTGTCGTTCGCCCATACGCGCCAGGAGATGTTCGTGCCCGCGGGAGTGGAAGCGTTGCTCCATGTGAAATTGACAGAAGAGAAGTTGCCCCTGATCGAGACGGGAGAGCCGTATGTAGATTTGTTCTGGAATGCTCCTGTCTCGTTAGTTTCCAGCAAGGCGGTGCCAAGCCAGACGTTGTCTGCCCAGTTCGCAGTCAGGTACACGGTCCCGCTGGCCGGTACCGAGTTCGCGCTCTGCGCCTGGTTGGAATATGTCGGCGCTGTGGTGTCGAACGCGCGCTGGAAGTCCAGGCTGGATCCTTCATAGGTATTGGCCGACGTACCGGAGGAGAGCGCGGTGTCGCCGTAATTCGCGAACGCGCCTCCGCTCCAGCTGAATGAGCCCAAGGCATTGGCGCTATTCATCCTGGCGCTGAGGATGTTGATCGAGTCGGCGGCGGTGGGGTCGGTGTACATGGTGATCCATCTTCCGGTGCCGGCGTATGTCGAGACTGTGGAAGTCGCGCCGGTGCACTGCGGGCTGCATGTGCGCTGGGAGAGGGTGGTGCCTGTCGTGTCTCTGTCCCACACGAGCTTTCCTGTGGAACCGGACGGATCCCATGCGAAATCAGCCGGCCTAGTGGTTGCGATGTCCAAAGTGAGCTCAATACCGGCCGTGACCGTCCACGTGGAACCGTTCCAGTACGCGGTGCCGAGATCGGAACCGCTGTCCACTAAGACAGCCTGTATGTCATCTGTCGCGGGATCAGCACTTAGACGGAGCCATCGGACGTCATTGTTGTTGGAACCGTTGATGTCGAAATCGGCGCTGTCCGTCCATGCGCCGCCGCTCCAGTAGAATGTCGCGACGTTTCCTACATTGCCGCTGCCGGACGCGACCATGCCCTTGGTGCCGTCGGCGGCGTATGCCGCGCCTATGGCGCCGTATCCTCCGGTCGAGCCGGCGGTGAGGAGAGCGCGCTGGTTGCCCCAGGCCGTGCCGTTCCAGACCCACGCGTTCGCGATGCTGTCGGTGCCGTCGAAGCCGATCACTATCATCTCATTGCTGCCTGCGGTCGGCTTCCTCACGGCTTTTATCCAGGTGTACTGCACATCGGACGAACGGGTCGTGTCATCTATGCACTGCTCCGCTATGCCCGAGAAATTGGACTCATTGGCAGGCAGCACCTTGTAGGCGAGGTCGCATGTGGTGCTGGTGTTCTCGACAGCGTACACCACGATCGCGTTGCCGGTGGAGGTCTCGAAATCGACATCGAACCTCTTCGAATGCGTCGTGGGGGCGGTCGTCCAGACTCGTCCGATATCATTAGTAACTTCCCAAGTGATGCCATCGAACGACACGTACGCGTCACGAGCACCCGTTTGGGCGAGACCGGCGAATACATGATGACGGCTTCCCTGACTGGGGAGCCTGCCGTGGCAAGCTCCACCTCCGAGCCCCAGCTGCCCGAGCCGGCCGAGTTCCATTCCCTTATCTTAGGGCAGTTAAGCAGGTTGGTGGCGCACGAGCCTGTGCTGGATCGGTAAGCGGCGGTCGCGTTCGTGGCTGCGACTTCGGTTACGAATGCCAGCAAGAAAAGCAGTGCAAGCATGGCTGCAGCAACGTTACGGTGCCCACTCCTCTCTCTGCGGATCGCCGTAGCAGCAACGACGTCGTAGTGATCTCCATCGATGTCCACGTTCTTTGCGACGGTGGGGCTAGGACCTCTCATCACGCATATTTGCAGGCTGCTTTAAAATATTACTATATATGCCTCAAGCCCGCGGTTCCGCGCGCGAAGCCGCACGCGTCAGGAAAGCAGGTTTTTAAGACATATCGTCATTGTATGGCCATGGCGCGACAGATCCGGAAGGGCCAGACCTCGCTCGATTTCCTCATGACCTACGGCTGGACGATGCTCATAATCTTCATCGTAGTCGGAGTGATGTTCGCCCTCGGCATCTTCAACGTCGGCGCGTTCATCGGCCCGCGTGTCACCGGCTTCAACCAGGTGGACGTCGTCGCCTGGAACGTTGATTCCTCCGGCAATCTCAAGCTCAAGCTCCAGAACCTCGCTGGCATGGACATCAAGGTGACCAAGGTGGACGCCATGAACCAGGGGAGCGACTTCTCCTATCCCATCGCCAACGTCAGCATACTCAACGGCGAGACGTCCGATATCATTCAGGTCGGCAGGATCGGCGGCCTGACCGCGGAGGTGTACTACACGCTGCCACTGAGGATCACGTACACCGATCCCAGCGGATTCGCTTACACCGAATCGGGCACGCTCACAGGTAAGAGCAGCTAACGCCCCAGCTCGCGTTCTCCGGATACAAATGCGCTGACCTGTCGACTTTGGCTGATTGGCGCCCAAAAGCAGCTTTTTAACCATATATCATAATCATCTATTATGAAGCCACAGCCGCGGATGGGACAGACATCCCTCGATTTCCTGATGACCTACGGCTGGGCCCTATTGATCGTGGCCGTCATCGCCGGCGCGCTCATCGCCCTCGGCGTCTTCAACGTGGGCTCTTTCATAGGCGCGCGATCGACGGGCTTCACCCAGCTCGGGATGGTCGCCTGGAACGTCGACGCGACCGGATTGCTCGCGATCAAGCTGCAGAACAACGCCGGCATCGACATCAACGTGACTAACGTTGTCGCCACCTACGGCACCATGACCTACGCCTACAACATAAGCAACTACAGCATACCCAGGGGCAGGGCGTCGGGCATCATACTGGTCGGCGTCGTCCCGGGCCTCGCACCTAAGATGTATTACGTCCTGCCGCTCAGGATCACCTACTCCGACAAGAGCGGATTCAACTACACCGAGACCGGCACCATCTCAGGCACCGTTAGCCTCGGTATAATGGGCCAGTCCGTCAGCATCAACTCGCCGCACAGCAGCTCTCTCCTCACTAGCCGGGCGATCACGATCGGCCTTACCGTCTCCGGCTCGCCCGACCACACCGACATCTCGATCCTCGACGAGCTCGGCAATACCGCCAACTCGACATCGAGCACGTCGGTCGGCTCGTTCGTCGTGCATCTCTCGGTGCCCATCGACGGGGTCTACAGCATCAACGCCACGGCATACTTCACTAACGGCAGCAACATCACCGCGACCGTCACGAACATCACGGTGAACACGACCGCGCCGTCCGCTCCGCTGTCACTCATCATCACCTCGCCGGCTAACGACAGTGTCCTCGTCAACAGGACCGTCACCGTCAACTTCACCGTCGGCGGCACGAACCTGAGCCAAACGAACGTCTCGATCATCGACGGCAGCGAGGTCGTCAATTCCACTTCAGTGGCGACGGCGTCGCCAGGGGATTATTCCGCCATTCTTACCGTCCCGTCTGATGGAGTGTACAACATCACGGCGACAGCTTACAACAGCACAGGCGGCAGCGTCTCAGCCACAGTCCACGACGTTACGGTGAACACCACCGCCCCGGCGGGCCTCCAGTGCGGCGATCCCCTCAACACGCCTAACCATGTCTACGCACTCTCAGGCGGCGTCAGCAGCAATGACACGTGCTTCAACGTCACCGCCGACAACGTGACGCTCGACTGCAACGGCAGCGCCATCGCCGTCAACGCGCCTGAGGCAGGATTCTTCGCCGCGATAATGTCCTCGTCCAACGGCACAGGCGTGAGGAACTGCCCGATCAACATCACGAGCGCCGGCCAGAACATCATGGGCATAGTGCTCTTCGACGGGGCCGTAGGGTCGTTCATCACCAACAACACGATCAGCGTCCTCGACGGCTGCACCACCGACTCCGACTGCCCGGGCGGGTATCACTGCCCTCCTGGCGGCGTCTGCGTCAGCAACATGCTTTCGTGCACGACCAGCGGCGAATGTCCGACCGGCCAGACCTGCGTATCCGGCACGTGCAGATGCTCGAGCGATTCGCAGTGCGCATTTCTGCCATTGTCCCCGTATTGCTCCAACGGCGTCTGCGTGATGTGCACGAGCAGCCCTCAGTGCGCATTGGACAAGACATGCATAGACAATCAATGCCGCTTCTCTTGCAGCGGCGGCCTGACTGGCTGCGGGGATGTGTGCGTCAACCTCAGCACCAACTCATCCAATTGCGGCAGCTGCGGTAATTCCTGCTCCCCCGGACAGACGTGCCAGTCCGGTTCCTGCGTATGCTTATCGGGCCAGATGTGCTCAGGATCCTGTATGGATTTCCAGAGTGACTCCTCTAACTGCGGCTCCTGCGGCCACGCGTGCTCCTCCGGCCAGCACTGCAGCGCCGGTTCCTGCGTCTCGAACTGCCCATCGCCCCTGATATTCAGCAACGGCAACTGCGCCTGCGCTTCAGGCTCAGCCTGCGCGACGATCGGTCCTAGCGGTGATCCGACCTCGATATACTGTTGCGGCGCCGACCAGACCTGCACTGGAGGCATCTGCGTCTCGGGCAACAGCTGCTCCGGCGACCTGGCATGCGGCGCCTCGTGCGGCAATCTGAGCGCGGAGGCCTGCATCGGCAATTCCTCCATGTCCGATACGATAATCCCCCTGCCGGAAGGGTGCAATCCGGACCAGACCTACTGCAGCGGCAGCGGCCAATGCGCGAACCTCAACACCAGCAGTTCCAACTGCGGCAGCTGCGGCCATTCATGCCCCTACAGCCAGACATGCAGCGGAGGCACATGCGTCGCAGGCGAGGGAGGCGGCGCAGGAGGCGGAACGTTCAGCAGCTCGAGCGGCATCGGCTACGCGGTCGGCATCTATCTCGGGCCGCTGCAATCGCCGGGCCTCGGCTCCGTCATAACGAGCAATAGCATTGAAGTCGTCGGCAACTACTCGGTAGGCATATACGTCGGCAACAATACCCGCAACAGCACGATATTCGACAATAGCATCTCAATGACCGGTGACAATTCGGCGGGCATGGTGTTCCTCTCCGGAGCGAACGGCACGCTGGCCTCCCGCAACACGATCAGCGCGGTCAGCGAGAAAGGAGTGGACGTCATCCTATTCGAGGGGGCCGGCCGCAACAACATCACCGACAGCGCGATCTCCAGCTCCGGAGGCAACGCGGTGATCCTCCTCGCCAGTTCAGACAACCTCCTCAGCGGCAACAACATCTCCACAGTCAGCAGCGGCGGAGACAAGGAAGGCGTCTCGCTGGTCTTCAGCCATGGCAACACGTTCGCGTCCAACCGCATCAGCAGCGTGTACGGCGACGGGCTGGAAGTCAGTTCCAGCACAGGCAACCTGTTCTATGACAACATCGTCAACGGCACGACGCCCGCGGCCACGGACGGCAGCTCCAACCTCTGGAACACCACGCTCTCCTGCTCAGGGCCGCAGAACATCATCGGCGGCGACTGCATCGGAGGGAACTTCTGGGCGACGACAGCCGGTGAAGGCTGGTCCCAGCTCCAGGACTACTGCAACGCCAATTCCAGCGGCCTCTGCTCCTCGCCCTACCCGGTCGACATCGACAACATCGACTCTCTGCCCCTGACTAACCTGCCTCCGCCGGTCGAGCTCTCTGACTGCAACAACAGCATGTACTCCCCAGGATATTACGTCCTCACGCAGAACGTCAGCAATGTCAGCACCTGCTTCATCATCGGGGCGAATGATGTCACTCTCGACTGCCGAGGCCACACGGTCGCCTACGCGCAATCGTCGAGCGGCAACGGCGTCTCCGTGACCATGAGCGCGGCGACGATCAGGAACTGCAACTTCGTCCAGAACACATCGGCGGGTGTGGGATACCAAGGATCAATCTTCGTAGGCAGCGGAGTGTCCGGGATCACAATATCGAACAACAACTTCACCACCAGCGGATCCCCCGCCGTGCACAGTCCGGGCGGAGCTAGCGGCCTCAGCATACTCAACAACAGGATGACGGTCAATGCCTATGCCAGCGCGCCCAGCCTCGCCGCGATCCACCTCTCGGTCCTGCCGGTCAACGACAGCGTGATATCCGGCAACACGATATCCACATACAACGTCAGCTCCATAGGGATCGCCGTCTACTCGGGCGGCAACAACGACACGATCGCGAGCAACACCATCACCACATGGAACTCATCGAGCCACGGGATCTACCTCATCAATGTCTCGGGAAGCAGCGTGTCGGGCAACATCGTCAGCACACAGAGCGCATCAAGCATCGGAATTGCCCTGACAACCGCCCTGAGCAGCAGCGTGTCGGGCAACATCGTCAGCACACAGAGCGCATCAAGCGCCGGGATCGCCCTGACAAACGTCCTGAGCAGCAGCGTGGCCGGCAACAATGTCACTACTATCAGCACCGGCTCTCACGGGATCATGCTCCAATTCGTTTCCTTGGGCAACAACATCACCGGCAACAACATCTCGACAGCCGGGACCAACTCGTTCGGCATATTCGAATACATGGGCGCTAACAACACACGGATACTGGGCAACAGGGTCAACACGACAGGCTTCACGGGCTACGGCATACTGGTGTATTCGAGCGTTAACAGCACCGTCCAGGACAACACCGCCAACACATTCAACAACAACAGCATAGGCATACTCCTGGCGAATGCGACCAACAACACGGTGTCAAACAACACGGTGGACACCTACGGTGCCAATTCATCCTATGGCATATACGTCGGGATCGCCAGCGCGTCAGCGACCGCTATCAGCACGTACAACACGGTGGAATTCAACACGGTCACTACCCACGGCGATTCCTCGCTGGCAGGGATCTCGAACCCGGTCGCATGCATCATCACGGCCGGCGCCAACTACAACACCGTACGGAACAACAACCTGACCGCGGCGGGCGCGAATGACTGCGGGATCCAAGTCTCCTACCATTCCTCGTTCCCGACCTCGACCTCCTCCAACAACATAACGATCACAGGCAACACCATCACCCTGACCGGGGCGACCACTGTCGGATTCTATTTCATTGTCGGCACCAACCACACTGTGACCGGTAATACGGTCATCGCGGCGGGCAGCCCCTCTTACGGCCTGAAGCTGAACAATACTAACTCCAGCATGTTCTCATCGAACATGATCAGCGCATCCGGGAGCGGATACGGGATCCGGACGATAAGCAGCTTCGGCAACCAGCTCTACGACAACATCATCAACGGCACGCCCTCGATCGTCAGCGACGGCAGCGCAAACATCTGGAACGCGACGCTCGACTGCGGCACCGGCAGCATCCTCGGCGGCTGCGTCGGCGGCAACTACTGGGCGCAGCCGGACGGATTCGGGTTCTCGCAGAACTGCACCACGAACGGTAGCCTGAACTCGAGCGGAATCTGCACCGTGCCGTACGCAATCGACGAGAACAACACCGACGAGCTGCCTCTCACCCCGATAGCGCTCCTCGACTGCGGTACGATCACGTCGCATGGCAGCTATGTCCTCACGGGAGACGTGCACAGCAATGGCGGCACCGGCGGCAACTGCTTCATAGTGCAGGCGGACAACGTCATCCTCGACTGCAACGGCCACACGATCACATTCTCCAATACCACCGCGGGCAATGCGATCCATGTCGACGGCTACAACCGCGTCACCGTGAGGAACTGCAATATAATACAAGCCAATGACAGCTTATCCGGCACCATGGGCGTCTTCCTCAACTCATCCAACGCGAACATCATCGGCAACAACATCACCCTGAACGGCAACCAATCGACCGGCATCGGGACATTCGTGGGGGTATCTGCCGAGACCATCTCCAATAATATCATCACCGTGAGCGGCAACAACTCCCAGGCGCTCAATCTCGGTTCGTGCTCCGGAAGCGTCGTGCACGGCAACACGCTCAATTCGACCGGGACGTTCGCGCCATCCATACCCGAACCCGCTCTCATGCTGTACCAGAGCCAGGGCAACAGCGTGTACGACAACATCATTGGCACCGCCGGCAACAACACGCCCGGCGTCTGGCTGCACACAAGCCCGGGCAACACGATATACAACAACAGCATCAAGACAACGGGCGCTTCGGACGGGATCGACGTGACTTTCAACTCGAGCGGCGGCAACATATCAGGCAACACTATCTTGTCGCTCGGAATCTCCAACGGGGCTATGTTCATCACTAATTCGAGCGATTCGGTTTACGCGTTCAACACGATCAACATCAGCGCCAACCGCAGCGTCGGCATGAAGGTCCAATCCGATTCGTCCAACAACACGTTCGAATGGAACAACATCACCGGAATCGCGTCCGCGGACAACTACGCGCTGAACGGCATCACGATAAGCTCCAACGGCATCGGATCCGACAACAACACGATCGTTCACAACACGATAAGCCTGACCGGGAACAACAGCGGCGTCAACAGCTTCGGGATCAACATCGGCACTACGGCCCGCAACACGGACATAACCGGCAACACGGTCGCCATGACCGGTAACAGCGGGCAGGGCATCAATGTGGCCGGCACCGCGGGCCTCACGGACGGGGGCGTCGGGAGCACCGTGGTCAGCGGCAACACCGTCAGCACCAACGGCACGTCGTCCCCCGCCATCAACATGTTCAACGGGAACCACCTGTCCGCCAACACCAACAACGTGACGGTGTACGCCCAAGGGCACGGGATAAATCTTGGAGGCACCTTGACGGGCACCGCCATCAACGACAGCAGCGTCACATACAATACGATATTCATATACGGCAGTAACAGCTCGAACGGCATCAACCTAGGCACCCGCGCGAACAGGGTCAGCATATCATCGAACAGCATCACGATGAGCGGCACGTTCACCACCACCGCTCCGACGGGCAGGCCGACCGGAATCATGGTCGCGGGCAGGGAGAACAACAGCGTCATAGGCAACAACGTCAACCTCACCGATTCCGCGCTCAGGAACAGGGGCATCATAGTCGTAGGCAACGGGCAGGCTGGCAGCAACCCGGTCGGCACGCTGGTATCCGGGAACACCGTGGTGTCATTGGCCAACGACAGCAGGGGCATAGTGTTCTCGAACTGCACCTACGGCAACGCGACCGGCAACGTCGTCTCGATAACCAACAATTCCTCGTACGGGATCCTGTTCGGCGGGACATCCGGCGGCACCAATTCATCATCGTACTCAGGCAACAACGTCACATTGGTCGGCGACGACGGCTACGGCTTCTATGTCATGGCGTCCAGCATGAATAACACGGCCAAGGACAACAGGATAGCTGCCAACGGCACCACCACCTACGCGGTCTACTCCACGACCGGCTCGGGCAACGCGTTCTACAACAACCTGTTCAACGGCACCGCCAGCTCGGACACGAACGTCAACACCTGGAACGTCACCCTCTCCTGCAGCGGA
>Ga0315274_10005274_pt1 | contig 18899 bp, 8 predicted proteins | sample YL17G02_20_MG_FD_203700 | JGI IMG/M metagenome (GOLD analysis project Ga0315274, IMG submission 203700) | Sediment microbial communities from Yellowstone Lake, YNP, Wyoming, USA - YL17G02_20 | ecosystem: Environmental > Aquatic > Freshwater > Lake > Sediment | place: USA: Wyoming | collected... | reverse complement strand
GCTCAACGGCATGGATACCTTGTCCCTGTGGTTCCGCGGCAATCCGGTCAACTTGGTCGATAAGGGCAACGGCGCCTTCACAGTCAGCGCTTCCGGCCACGACATCTGGGACAATGCCGACGACTTCCGCTTTGTCTACAAGCGGCTCGGCGGCGATGGCTCGATCACGGCCAAGGTCGAGAGCATCGGGAACACCAACGCGTATGCCAAGGCCGGTGTGATGATCCGGGCGACCCTTGAGGCAGGCTCGATGTACGCCATCGTGGCCGTGAGCCCATCCAATGGCACCACGTTCGAGTACCGTCCATTCCCCGACGACGCGGCCGCCGCCGGGGCAGCCTGGACCGGCGGGGCGACCAAGGCCCCGTACTGGGTCCGGCTGACCCGCACGGGCGACCTATTCAAGGCCGAAACCTCCCCGGACGGCAAGACCTGGACCACCTCGGGCACCGCCCAGACCATCCAGATGGGGTCCAACATCTACATTGGGTTGTGCGTCACCAGCCACGACACGGCGGCGACCACGACCGCGGAATTCTCCGGTGCGGTCACCACGGGCGGTGTCACCGGCGCGTGGCAACAGGTCTGGATCGGCGATGATCTGGACCGGGCCAACGCCGCCGCCCCGATGTATGTGGCCGTCCAGGACAGTGCCGGCAAGGTGGCCGTCGTGAATCATCCGGACGTCAATGCGGTCCTGACGACGACCTGGACGGAGTGGCGGATTCCGCTGAGCCAGCTCACCGGCGTGAATACCAAGGCCATCAAGAAGATGTTCATCGGCGTAGGCGACCGCAAGGCCCCGCAGCCCGACGGCGCCGGCAAGCTGTACATCGATGACATCCGGGTAACCAAGTCCGCGCCGTAGTCGGGCCGCAAGGCCCTGCCATACTGGCGCTGACCCAACCGCATCGACTGACGGATCGCAAGGGGCTGTGAACGCTGTTCACAGCCCCTCCTTTTCCCCCAGCACCCGTAACCGATGCGACGGCGTCAACGTAAGAAGAGCAGAAGGTACGAGGAGTCCTGCGCTCTTTCCTTCCATCGGCCACTTCTGCATCACTACGCTCCCCGCAATGACATGAAGCAGGCGGCTGCCGGCGGCCGTTTTTGCTTGTTGGCCGGACGGTGGCAGACTACAGTGAGGCCCATGACAAAACACGTGCGATACCTCATCCTTATCGTGCCGGCTTTGGCTTCCCCGCTGTCTGCACAGCCGTGGGAGCCGCTGCCTTCCGATCCGTATTTTGCCACCTACAAGCCGGCGCAGGCGCCGGCGTGCAAGGAGTTGCTGCTGAAGCCCGGCGACCAGCTCGCCCTCTGCGGCGATTCGATCACCGAGCAGAAGATGTACTCGCACCTCTCGGGAAGGTCGAGATCGGCGTCCCGTGAATTCCCGGTTTGCCCCTCTTGACGGGTTGGGGTCACGGGTATAATGGATGCGGTCCGGCCGACGCTCGCACACTGTGTGTTTGGGAGTATTGACGACCGGTTTTTGAGAGGATGCCCGCATGTCAGAAACGCAGAACCCGACATCACCTTTGACTGTGCTTATGAACATGCCGGTCATGATTGACGCGTTTGACTCAGACTGGAACATTGTCCTGTGGAATCGGGAATGTGAACGCGTGAGCGGTTACAGCGCCGAGGAGATTGTCGGCAATCCGAAGGCTGTGGAACAGCTCTACCCGGATCCGGCCTACCGGGAACGAATGATGCGCCAGTGGAAGGAGCGCGGGGATGATTACCGACACTGGCCATGGGAGATGACGGCCAGGGACGGAAGGATCAAGACCGTCGCATGGTACAACATCTCGAAACAGGTGCCGATTGCGCCATGGAGGACGTGGGGCATTGGGGTGGAGATCACGGAGCAGCGGAAAGCGGAGGAGGCACTGCGGAAGAGCGAGAACAGGTACAGGACCCTTGTGGAGAGTGCCGGCGAGAGTATCGGGGTGGTGAGCAACGAGGGCGTCTTCCTCTTCATAAACACAACAGGGGCGGAACGTTTCGGTGGCAGGCCTGAAGATTACATTGGCAAGACGATGTGGGAGCTCTTTCCCCGGGAGATCGCCGACCGGCAAGCGAGAAGCGTTCAGACCGTGATAGAGACCGGTCGGGGCATGAACGTGATCGCTCCGACGATCGTTCGAGACAGGATCAGATGGCACAACACCACGATCGAACCCCTGAAGGACACAAACGGGCGGATCGATTCTGCCTTGGTCGTGGCCCGCGACGTTCACGAGTTGCAGCAGGCCCAAAAGGAGCTCGAGGAGTACCGAAACCACATGGCCCACACAGAACGACTCGCTGCCCTGGGGACGCTGAGTGCAATGGTGGCCCATGAGATGAACCAGCCGCTGACTGTGATTCGCCTGACGATCCAGAACTGCCTGGCCCAGTTGCCCGATGCGCACGGCATGCAACAGGTCGTCGATGACCTGAAGGATTGTCTGGAGGAGGTCTCGACGGCCTCGTCGATCGTTGACCGCTTCAAGGGCTTCGCCAGGCACTCTACAAGGAGCAAGCCCGGCAAGACAAATCTACACGCCGTAGCCGAGAGAGTGGTGCGCGTGTGGGGTGATGCCGCCCGGAGACGGAATATCTCCTTGGTGCTCAACGGCCTGGAGCCCCTTGGCGAGCTTCGTGTGGATGAACGGGACGTGGAACAGGTCTTCTTCTCGCTGGTGGAGAATGCGGTCCAGGCGGCGGATGGCTTGAGGGACCACAGGCTTTCGATCACGGGAGCGGCCCGAGGGGAGTCCGTCGAGCTTCGGTTCGCCGACGACTGTGGCGGGATCGCGCCGGAGCACGTCGGCAGAGTCTTTGAACCGTTCTTCACCACCAAGAGCGGCGAGGAGGGGACAGGGCTGGGTCTGTGCATCGTGGAACAGGCCTTGTCCAGAGTGAGGGGCAAGATCCAAGTGGAGAACCGGCTAGGCGAGGGGGTGACATTCGTCGTCACTCTGCCGTGCGCAGTTCCCGGTTGACAGTTCTCCGTTCCCGGTTGTCAGTTGTCGGCAACTGGGAACCGTGAACTGCGGACTGACAACTGTTCTGTGACTTCCTTGGCCCCGGTCACGGGATGGGCGAGTTCCGGCTCAGTCCACGATCTTGTAGACCGTGTCGCCCTTTCTCACGCGGTCGGCGACCTTGACGCCGACGGGGTCGCCCGCCTTGGCCTCCTGGACCGGGGCGTTGTGGACCTGCATCGAGGCGACGGTCACCTCCAGGTCGGTGGAATGACCCTTGATGTGAATCCTGTCCCCGACCTTCAGCGGGGCGGTCAACTCGATGGCGGCCACCACGGGCCGGGCGAAGAAATCCGACACCTGTCCAATCTGTTCCTCGGGCATGTTCAGCACTCCATCACATTCCGGCTGTTTGTTCCAACTGGAGTTCTGCAAAATGGAAGTCAGGCTTACTTTGGGAAGGAAAAATCGTCTTCTTGATTTTTCCTTCCCAGAATGGCAAGTGCCTGGTGCACAATCGGTTACGTGGATTATTCAAGGAAATCCCAGAGCCGATTTCCTTGAATAATCTAAGCCTGACTTCCATTTTGCAGAACTCCACTTCTGACGATTCCGTGCCGGCTCCTATTGTACCGGATGCCCCGCCGCTGCTGGCAAGCCTTTTCTTTGCCTTCGATACCCACCCGGCGCATTGCCTTGAAACGAGCCCACGGCTATCATGTGCGCCGTTCCCTCGGAATCAAGAAACGATTCGATGTGACCGCCGGGTACGGCTGACGTACCCCATGAAAGGAAACCGCCGATGAAAGGTACGTTCCGTGTTCTGCTCTCCATGTTGCCCGCTCTCCTGTGGGTTTCGCAGGCGTCCTGTCAGGACGAGGCGGACCCCTACCTGTGGCTGGAGGAAGTGGAGGGCGAGAAGGCCATGAGTTGGGTGAGACAGGAGAACGAGGCGACGCTGGCCGTGCTCAAAGCCCAGCCCCTCTTCGAGCCGACCTACCAGAAGGCCCTGGAGATCCTGAACTCCGACAAGCGCATCGCCTACCCAAGTATTCAGGGCGAGTACATCTACAATTTCTGGCAGGACGAGAAGAACGAGCGGGGTCTGTGGCGCCGGACGACTTTGCAGGAGTATCTCAAGCCCGCGCCCCAATGGGAGGTCCTGCTGGACACTGACAAGCTCTCGAAAGAGGAAGGCGAAACATGGGTCTATAAGGGTGCGGCGGGATTGTACCCCGATTACATGCTCTACCTGGTATACCTCTCGCGAGGCGGTGGGGATGCCGTGGTCGTGCGCGAGTTCGACGCCGGCACGAAACAGTTCGTGAAAGACGGGTTCTACCTGCCCGAGGCGAAAGGCTCCGTCTCCTGGAAGGACCGGGACACGATCTACGTGCAGACCGATTTCGGGCCGGGGAGCTTGACGGCGTCCGGGTATCCGCGCGTGACAAAGCTCTGGAAGCGAGGCACGCCGCTGAGTGAGACCCGGACGGTCTTCGAGGGCGAATCGACCGACGTCGCCGTCGGCTGCTCCGTAATCGACACGCCGGAGAGACAGTATGACGTGATCCACCGGGCAATCACCTTTTACACGTCCCACACGTACGTCGTCGAGGCCGAGCGGCCGATCAAGCTGGAGATCCCCGACGATGCTGACGTCGGCGGCTTCTTCAAGAACCAACTGCTCGTGCGCCTCCGGTCGGACTGGACCGCCGGCCCACGGACCTACAAGCAGGGCTCGCTCATCAGCATCGACTACGACAAATACCTCAAGGGCGACCGGGCCTTCGACACCATCATCGAGCCCAACGAGCGGTCGAACATCCTCTCGCACTCGACGACCCGGAACATCCTCCTGGTGGACGTGCTGAACAACGTGAGGAGCGAGTTGTACGAGTTCCGCCTGAAGGAAGGCCGCTGGGAGAAGCAGAAGGTGAACGCGCCCAAACTTGGGACCCTGTCCATCGGCTCGACGGATGAGAAATCAGACCGGTACTTCTTCACCTACGAGGGCTTCCTGACCCCGACCAGCCTCTACTATTCGCCGGATGGGCGGCAGATGCAGAAAGTGAAGAGTCTCCCCGACTTCTTCAATGCCGACGGCCTGGAGGTGAAGCAGTTGGAGGCGGTCTCGAAGGACGGCACGCGGATCCCCTACTTCCTCGTGCAATCGAAGGCGGCCAAAGCGGACGGTTCGAATCCGACGCTCCTGTACGGCTACGGCGGCTTCGAGGTCCCCGAGCTTCCCTCCTATGCGGCCACTATCGGCGCGGCGTGGCTGGAAAAAGGCGGCGTGTACGTCCTGGCCAACATTCGCGGGGGTGGCGAGTTCGGACCCCGATGGCATATCTGCGCCCTCAAGGAGAACCGCCAACGATGCTATGATGACTTCATTTCCGTGGCAGAGGACCTGGTGCGGCGCAGGATCACCTCGCCGGCACACCTGGGGATCATGGGCGGTTCCAACGGCGGATTGCTCGTGGGGGCGGCCTTCACGCAGAGGCCAGACCTCTTCAACGCCGTTGTCTGTCAGGTGCCGCTGCTGGACATGAAACGCTACAGCAAGCTGCTGGCCGGCGCCAGTTGGATGGCGGAGTTCGGCGATCCCGATATCCCTGGAGAGTGGGCGTATATCAGCAGGTACTCGCCCTATCACAACCTCTCTGCCGATAAGAAGTATCCACAAGTCTTTTTCTGTACCTCGACGAAGGACGACCGCGTACATCCGGGCCATGCACGCAAAATGGCGGCGAAGATGGAAGGTATGGGGCACAAGGTGTACTACTACGAGAACACGGAAGGCGGCCACGCGGCGGCAGCCACCAACCGCCAGCGGGCGCTGAGGACTGCCCTGAGCTACAGCTACCTGTGGATGCAACTGAAATGATACCGGCGGAACCGTAAACCATACCCGACCCAGACGCTGTGGCACGCAACCGAAGAAGGCACGCCGCGGGGGCGACTACGATGGCGATTGCCCATCCACAGAGCGAGCGAGGATTTCCAGCAGCGCATCCTCCGTCAGGGACGTGTCGAGCCTGCCGTTGGCGGACTTGGGCGATCCGCCCCCTTTGCCACCGGCATGATTCTGGACGTGTTTGAGGAGGCCACCGGCATCGACGGTCCTGGAGCTGATGGCGACCTGGCTGCCGCTGATGACGATACCTGCTCCCTCCACCGCTTCGGCGATCATGCCCGCGAGGATCACAGCAAGCTCCCTTGGCACCTCGCCGACGTGAACACCCACCTTGGATGATCCGACCGTGGCGACCCTGGCCGATGCCGCCAGATCCGCCAATTGCAGAGACCATAGTCGGTCGATCTCCTTGGCGAGTTCCTTCGACCGCTCCAGGGTTTTCTGAAGGATCGAGGGCAGGTCACTGGTGGCGCAGCCGGTGGCTTTTCGCAGCTCGCGCAGGACGGCCGTCTCCAATTGCGATTGCACGAGCGCGTTCCTTCCGCCCGCAAACGACATCCGGGTCCCCCCCTTCCTGTTCTCCAAGTCGAAGACTCGTAGGATGCCGATCCGGCCGGTTGACTTGACGTGTGCCCCGCAACAGGCCGACGCGTCGTAGTTGCCGATCCGGACCACGCGGATCACATCCGCCTCGATCGGGCCCAGACGGCTTCGGACCTGTGCAGCCCCATCGTCAAACGTCGTCTCGACCGGGATATCCAGCATGACCGCTTCCATCGCCAGCCGTTCCAGGTCCAGCGCCGTGTCCCACTCGATCCTCTTGTCGAAATCGACGGTGGAGCCGTCGAGCCCGATGTGTACGCCTACGGTCGCCAAACCGAACCGCCCTGCCGCAATGCCCGACAGAATGTGCTGCGCCGTATGCTGGCCGGCCGTACACAGCCTGCGTTCCCTATCCACGCGAGCAGCGTACCTGCCATCCTGGAGCGGCCTGTCCAGCATATGCTCCACTTTGCCCTGCACCACCTTCACCTCGCGGATGACGGCCTCCCCAATGAAGCCCGCATCCGCCGGCTGGCCGCCCTCATCCGGATGAAAAAGGATCGGCTCGATCGCCACCTTGTTGGGCCCAAGCACGGTGACCTCTACTTGCGTCTCAAATACGTCAGGCTCTGTCCAGTACATTCTCTTCATGCCCAGATTGTACCGTCCCGTCCAGTTTCCTCAAGCTGTTCCACGTAGTCCTCGACACTCACACGGGAGTCTGGTATTCTCAGGAACCACAGTGGAGGATTGAAACAAGTATGATGCTGCATCGGACATTTCGAATGGTGCACAGCGGTGCTGGATTCCTGTCGTTGATCTGTTTGTCGCTGTCGGCAACGTGCACCGGCATGGCGGGGCAGGATTTGGCGGTGGAGACCGACTCTGTTCGCTTCGTACTCGGGGCAAACGGCTCGGCCAAGAGCCTGCTTGAGAAGAGCACTGTCCATGAGTGGCTCGCCGCGGAGCCCCGTGCGTTTGCGTCCGTGAAAAAGGCTGGGAAGCATTATCCGGCCGCCAGTCTCACGCGCGATGGCGAGCTATGGCGAGTGGACTTTGGGCCGGCACAGGTGCAGGCGGACTTTCGCATTGCCGCATCGGCGCATTACGTGGTCTTCGAGCTGGTGCGGGTACAGGGCGAGGGCGTGGAGGAGCTGCGCTTCGGCGAAATGCAGGTCACGTGCAGGGAGAATGCCGGATGGTGGCTGGGCGTATATTGGAGCGAGCAGTTCGCCGTCGCGCTGCTGGGTCTGAGCGATCGCGTCAACGTGCAACTGCTCGGCGACGGCGTGCTGGCCGCGTCGGTGTATCCGGAGTTCGGCATGGAGGGACAACGAGCCGTGCTCGTGGCGACGCCGAAATCGCAGTTCCTCGACGTGGTGCAGGAGATCGAGCGGGACTTCGGCTTGCCGTCGCCCAAACTCGGCGGCCAATGGGCCAAGACCTCCCGGGCCGTACGCACCGGCTATCTCTTCACCGACCTGACCGAATCCAATGCGGATGAGACCATCCGCTTCGCCAAACTCGGCGGATTCGAGTACATCATGACCTACAGCGGCACGTGGTCCACCTCGCTCGGCTCGTACCCGATCCACACAGGCAATTTCCCGCAAGGTGAGGCGAGCCTGAAGGCCACGGTGGACAAATGCCATGCGGCGGGGCTCAGGGTGGGCCTGCATTTCCTGACCAGCTTCGTCGATAAATCCGATCCGCTGGTTCGGCCCCGGCCCGATCCGAGGCTGTTGAAGGACGACCAAGCCACGCTGGCGGGCGACATCGACGAGAAAGTGACGGAAATCGCCGCCACGGGCTCACTGGCGAGCTTCCCGACCGTGGGGGCGTTCTACGGCGACACGAAAGCCGGCTTTGACATTCAGATCGACGACGAGTTGATTCAGTACCGCGCCATCGGCGGCCGGGGCACAGACACATTTGTCCAATGCACGCGAGGGTTCTCCGGCACGCGTGCGGGGCCGCACAAGGCGGGCGCGAAGATACATCATCTGGTGGAGCGTTACGGCTGCTACCTGGCCGACCTGCGAACGACGCTCAAGGGCGAGATTTCCGACCGCGTCGCGGGCGTGATCAACCGCTGCGGCTTCGACATGGTCTATTTCGACGGCGGCGAGTGCAACATGGCCAACGGACCTTTCTGGTACTGGGTGAGCCAGCAACAGGACGATGTGTGCCGGCACGTGACTCGCGAGCTGCTCGTGCAGGGCAGCGGCGGCACGGCGTGGACCTGGCACTGGTTCGCCCGCGGCGCCTGCGACGATTTCGCCGCCATCGCGCCCAAGCAGTACCTCGACCATCACAAGATTGCTGACTCGTGGACCTACTACACGCAGAGCTTCCTGCCGGCGGACCTGGGCTGGTGGGGTTTCCTGGCCGACGAGCCGGACCACCCAGCCACCATGCCCGATGAGGTGGAGTACTACGCAGCGAGGATGGTGGCGCTGGACACCCCCGTGTCGTTGGAGACGAATCTAGCCGCGCTCAGGCGCAATGGCCGGACCGAGGAAATGCTCAAGCGGCTCGGCGAGTATGAACAACTGCGGCTGGGCGGCACGGTGCCGAAGGCCATACGTGAGAAGCTGCGTACAGGCGAGTGGAGTCTTACATGGGATGGCTCCCAGCCCGCGTTCTCGCCTATCCGATACGACGTGCAGCGAGTGAACATGCCCGGCGAGCTGACGGTGACGAACGTATTTGGCGCTCAGCCGATGAAGTTCCGCCTGCAGGCAGTGCCCGTGCTGGCATCAGTGGGCGACAAGGCGAATCTCATGTTGCTGCCCGCCGAGCCGGCGACGGCGCTGAGCGTGCCGGCGGCCGACGCCCCGATGCCCGGAGCGCTGGCCGGCCGGACCAACTTCGCCATACCGATGGATTTGCTGCACCATCGCGCGCTGGCCGTTCGACTACGTGTGGACGGCCCGGCCCCAGTGGTTGACGGACAACCCCCGGTCCTGAACGTGCAGTTGGAGGCGGCAGGCAAAAACTACCGCGACCACTACATCGACCTCAACTTCACCGGCGAGAAAACGATCATCGTTGCCGAGCCGACGACCGAGCGTATGCTGCCGGAGTTCCGTCCCGCCCACGCCAACTACGCCTTCAAGGCCGCCATGTACGGCTTCGACTACCGTCACATCGTCTCGCTGAACCTGCGCTGGATGCGGGTGCCAAAGGATCAGCCTGTGAAATGCAGCGTCATGTCGGTCGAAGCAATGGCCGAATCGGAGGCCCCACTGAACCATCCTGAGCTGATCGTTGGCGGCAAGACGCTCGCAATCCCGGCGGACCTGAAGACCGGCGACTACGCCGAGTTCTGGGCCGAGGGTTCCCTGAAGGTATTCGACCGCAACGGAGCGTTGCTGTCATCCATCAGGACCGAGGACGCCCCATTGGCGCTGCAGCCCGGCGAGAACCACGTCATCCTTCGCGCCACCACCCCAGCCCTCGCCAAACTCACCTGCATCACCGCCGGCGACGCCCTCTCATGGTAACGTTTGCCCTTGCAAGAGAGTGGAGGTCACAAAAAGGCAAGCGGGGGACACTTTGAATAGTGAAATCCCGCCCCGGGATTCCACTATGCAAATCTGTACTCCCTCCGCACACGCGGATCCTTCTCATAAGAGCCATCCGGGGCGGCATGGCTCATATGAGGTGTCCCCCGCTTGCCTTTTTGTGACGCGGGCGTCGGGTCTTACGTGAGCGAATTTGCGGACAGGTCCGTTACACATCGGGGCGATTGTGGCACTTCTTTTGAGTTGTCAGTTGCCGGCAACTGTGAGCTGACAACTGGACGGCTGGTCCGATAAGTTTTCTATTGATTTGGAAGTCATAAAAAGCGGGTTGGGGACTTGGCAGTGGGCAGTTGTCAGTGGGCAGTTGGCGGTTCACAGTTGCCGGCAACTGACAACTGAGAACTGGGAACTGGGAACTGACAACTTTTTTGTGACTTTTTGCTTGAGGAAAGAGCCGCACAGGTCGATTTCCTTTGGAACGAATCAGGGACCGCCGTGCGCAAGAAAAATTCGAAATTCGAATTTCGAAATCTATGATGGGAGGTATGTTATGAATGGGCTGAAGGGACTGTTCGGCAGATCCACGGTCATCGTCCTCGCGCTGGCCCTGTGTGTGGGAGTGAGCACGGCGACCGCCGTGGAAGACCGATTCGCAGTGGATATCGGCCAGGATGGGGAGATCGTCAATGGCTCCGGAACCGGATACAACCACGGCACCTGGTACTACTACCCCGGCACGGATTGGCTGGTCCAGTGGTTCTTCAACGACAAGCCGGACCGCGACCTCAAGAAGGTCATCACCGTCGACCTGACCGTGGACGTGCTGAACCCGATGGCCAACGGCACCATGGAGGTCGCCGTGAACTACACAAGCCTGGAATGGCCTGAGGCGCAGACTGAGCCTCCCCTGCCGCCGCGAGTCACGAATCCCAACGACGAGCGACGCTACATCCTGCGACAGACGATTGTCCCGCGGACCGATGTGCGCGGGGCGCAAGCCATCAGTGTGAACTTCGAGATCGGGGATTTCTGCCCCCAGTGGGTCTCGATCGACATGCGCGGCGAGAACGTCTCCCTGGAGGGCCGGATTCAGCATCAGTGCGTATCCAAAGGCACACCCGTTCCTCCCACCAGCAATCGTGACTTCGGCGATGCTCCGGAAGGAGCCCTGGCTTACCCGTCCACAGGCGTCGTGGGCTTGTTCCCCACGTGCGTGGGCGTCGGCCCCGCCTCCTGGATCGAGCACAAGAGCCAGACCTGCTACTTCGGGCCGAAAGTGGACCTGGAGGCCGACGGCAATGGCGGCAAGTGCCCCGCGTACAGCCCGGACCTGTACAACCAGGACGAGAAGCAGCAGGACGGCGATGCCGGCCTGATCAAGCCCCGGGCATTCACAATCAAGACGACGGGCGGGTCTGTGGGCGTTGCCGCACTGAACTTCACCGTGCTCGAGTCGCTTGGAAACGCCTGCCTCATCGCCGTCTGGGACGCGACGATCGACATCGACGTCACCAACCATAGATCCTCCGAGGCCTATGTGAATGTCCTGTTCGACTGGAACCAGGATGGCAAGTGGCAGGGTTCGGCACTGTGCCCCGACGGCGCGGTGCCCGAGCACGTTCTCGTCAATTTCCCCGTGCCCGCCGGCTATAGCGGGCCGCTGTCCGCGCTGCAACCTCCCAATTTCAAGATCGGGCCGCTGGGCGGATACGTCTGGGCCAGGTTCACCATCTCCGACCGCAAGGTCCAGCAGGGCTGGAACGGCGACGGCGTCTTCGCCGACGGCGAGACGGAAGACTACCTGCTTCACACCAAGGAGCCGCTGAAGTTCTGCGAGTGGCAGGACGGCGATCCGCACAAGATGCACTGGGCCCAACTGCCCGACAAGCAGAAGACCGGAATGGACGTGGACATGTATTGGACCAGCCTGGCGGACGATTTCCGGTGCACCCAGAACGGTCCGATCACCGAGATTCACTTCTGGGGGTCCTTCCTCGACGACAAGTTGCCGCCATTCAGCGTGGACAGCCTGGCGTTCGTGGTCAATATCTACTCGAACAAGCCGGCGGATGTCCAGACCCCGTGGAGCCGTCCCGGAGAGCTGCTCTGGACGAGGGAGATCACGCCGTACAGCTACGATTTCCACGATGTCTCCGGCTCCATCAAAAGAGGCTGGTTCGACCCGGCGAGCAAGCTGTACCTGCCTGAGAACGACAAACGCATCTTCCAGTACGACATCTGCTTCGAGGAGAGCGACAAGCTGTTCGTCCAGAAGCTGGGCACCATTTACTGGCTGGAAATCCAGCAGAAGCACGAGGAGGATGCCACGTACGCCTTCGGATGGGAGACGACCCAGCAACGACTGCAATTCAGTGACAAGGCCGTCTGGTTTCATCCGAAGTACGGCTGGCTGGCCATGTCCTATCCAGACGGGCACGAGTACGAGGGCAGGGCTCTCGACCTGGCCTTCGTCATTACGGGCCCGGACGTGCCGGACACCGATTTCGGCGATGCACCCGATCCGACGTACCCGACCCTGTTCATCAACAATGGCGCCAGCCACCTGATTTCCCAGAGGGTCTATCTCGGCAGCCGCATCGATGGCGAATTCGACGGCCAGCCCAATGCCCTCGCCACCGGCGACGACAGCAATGGCGTCGATGATGACGACGGCGTGGTGTTCTCCACACTCGTCATCGGTGAGACAGCCGACGTCCAGGTCACCGCCTCCGTGCAGGGCAGCCTCAATGCGTGGATCGACTGGAACGCCGACGGCGACTGGGACGACGCAGGCGAGCACGTGTTCGTGGACCAAGCGCTCTCGGCCGGGGCCAACGGGCTGACATTGGCCGTCCCCGCCAAGGCTATGACAGGCGAGACGGTTGCACGGTTCCGCTTCAGCACGGTGCGAGGTCTCGACTACGACGGCCCCGCCGCCGATGGCGAGGTCGAAGATTACATGGTGCGCATCGAAGAGGGCATGGTCCCCGTCAAGCCGCCGCTGGAGCATCTCAAGTGGTCGCAGCCGCCGATCGAGTACGATCCGGATTCCCGGATGCCCGTCTACTGCGGCTGGGACCAGCCGGCCTACGTGAGCAAACCGATCGGGATCGGCGCCGCCACCTGGAGACTCGTGGCGGATGATTTTCGCTGCACGGGCGATATGCCGGTGACGACGATTCACTGGTGGGGCTCGTATGAGGGCTGGGATGATGAAGCATCGCCCCGCCGCAAACCCGATTCCTGGCGGATTGCGTTCTGGAGCAATGTGCCTGCCGACACCCGCTACCAGTTCAGCCGGCCCGGCAAAGTCCTGTGGGTGATCAACGTCCCCGCCGACAGGGTCCAGGAGGAGCGAGTCGGCACCGATGAGTTCCCCCGCAAAGCATCGGACACGACCTATCAGTACCTGCTCGATCTCCAGGACCGCGAGTATTTCCAGCAGGCCAATTTCGCAGAGACCCAGACCACGGACCGCATCTTCTGGATCAGCATCACGGCGGTCTACACGGGCCTGCCCGAGCCGGAGTACGCCTGGGGCTGGAAGACCCGGCCTCAGTCGTGGATGGATGCCGCCGTCAAGTCGGATGCCCGCCGCGACGATCTGCGCACGGACGTCACGCTGGATGTCGCCACGGCACAGCCGATCACCGAGTCGCTCACCTGCCAGCGGCTGGATCAGTACGACATGGCCTTCGAGCTGGCCACGAATCCCGCGTTCGTCAAGTGGGAGCAGGCCTTCAGTGGAATCCGCAACTGGCCGCACTATGAGGACGAGCAGTCCCTGGCCGTCGAAAGCTCCGCCTCCGCCGCCAAGTGGACCCAGAGCCCTGACATGACCAGCACCGGCATCGACGTCGACATCACCACGGACATCCCGCCGACCTGGCCCGCCACGATCTGCGGAGACGACTTCGAATGCAAGACAACTACGCCGATCACGACCATTACACTGTGGGGCTCCTGGTACGAGGACGGTCTGCCCAGTGGCAGCGCACAGAATGCCAAGTTCACACTGAGCATTCGCGAGGACATTCCCGCCTCTCACGGCGCACCCAGCATGCCCGGCAAGGTCCTTTGGCGCAAGGAATTCTCCAGCGGGCAGTTCACCGTCGAGCCGCAGGAAGGACGCGCCCAGGGCTATTACAGTCCGGCCAACACCACCTATGAGCAAGACAATCATAGGATGATCTACAAGTACACGTTCAAGATTGCCTCGGGTGACGCGTTCCGGCAGACCGGCACCACCACCCGGCCCGTCATCTACTGGCTGACGGCTCAGGCCTACTTGATTCATCCACCGCACAGCATCGCCACACGATTCGGCTGGAAGACCGCCGCCACGCACTGGAACGACGACGCCGTCTGGGGCGGCGGCACCGAGGCATACCAGGGCTCCTGGCAAGAACTGACCTATCCGCGGGGACATCCGTCCTCCCCGAGATCGATTGACCTGGCGTTCGCCATCGAGACCGAAGAGGCCGGCGCCGGCCTGGCGCTTCGCCGCGTGGTCGCCGACGACTGGAGATGTCACGGCACCTCGCCCGTCACTGGCATCACATGGTGGGGCTCGTACATCGGTTACGGCTACCGGCCCTGCGAATGTACCCAGATGGCCGCGCCGCGCAGGCCCGACTACTTCATGCTGTCGATCTGGACGGACGCCGCAGACAGCACCAAGGGCTTCAACCATCCCGGCCAGAAACTCTGGGAGTACAAGGCCGAGCAGTTTGACGAGGTCATGGTCGGCTTCGACAAGCATCCCGAGCCTACGAGCTCGAGCGTCCAGGGCTTCGAGCCGGTCTACCGCTACGCCGTCCGCCTGCCCCAGGCCAACTGGTTCCGCCAGGATGGCAAGAACGGCGTCCTCTGGCTCAGTGTGATGGCCGTATACAAGGAATCGCGGAGTATCGTCTATCCGTGGGGCTGGACCAACCATCCGCACAACGACTGGGACCTGTCGAGCGCCGACGTGATCGGCCACTGGAAGCTCGACGAGAGGACCGGCACGGTCGCCGCCGACAGCTCGGGCAACAGCAACAGCGGCACCCTGATGGGCCGGCCCGTCTGGAAGCCTGACGGCGGCTGGCTCGCCGGCGCACTCGATTTCGCCGCCCGCGGCGATTATGTCAAGGTCGAGCGGCCCAAGGGCTTCAACCTTGCCCCGAACTCGTTCTCCGTCTCCGCCTGGATCTACCCGAGAGAGACGCGGGGCCGGTGGCATGCGATCCTGGAGTACGATCGCGCCAGCCTCAACGGCAACCGCTTCGGCCTGTGGCTCGATCTCGAGGGCCGATTGCACTTCCGCGTGGGACAGAACACGTGGCAGGGCCCGGATAGCCTGGTCGCGAATCAGTGGTATCACGTGGCCGCCACGCACAACGCGACAACCCATGCGATGGATATTTACGTCGATGGGCAGCTCGTGGCAACGGCGACCCAGCAGAAGGGCTTCACGACGCCGATGGTCTCGACACTGGCGATCGGCGCCAACGGCACGGGCGACGACGAGTTCTTCAGCGGACTGATTGACGACGTCCGGGTCTTCAAGGTCGCCCTGAGCGAGGAGGACGTGCTGACGCTGGCCGGCGCCGGGTCCAACAGCGACGCGGTAGCTGCCGACTTCAGCACGACCACCAGCAGCACGGCGTGGCCGTGGACCGAGCTGTTCGATCAGACCCAGCATAGTGAGGACATGTCCTTCATGCTCTTCACCAGCCCGGCGCTGCCGACCGGCCAGACCGTATCCATAACCGGCACCCACGACGACAAGCCCGGCGAGCCGAAGAAGTAATCCCTCGCCGGAGAACGTGAATCGGTTTTCCACGGGGCGGCAGCGAGCAACCCTCGCTCCCGCCCCTTTAGCTTTTCAGCAAGCACCGCCCAAACCAAGCCGTCTGCTCGGACGGGAGTACGACAGACTTGTGGCATACGTCAAAAAAGCCGTCTTTCCCCGGAATGGGGGGCGGCGTTTTGTTCTTTCACCCCCTTGTGAAGAACAAAACGCCCAGCCCCCCTTCCGGAAAAGGGAAAAAGCGAAGGTCCTCAGCCGAGCGAGCCGGGGCTGACGCGGCGTCGGCAAGGGACATGACAGGCCATCGCAGCGGACTGGCCGCGTCCCCTTGCAGCCGCAAGGCCAAGGCGAGCGAGACAAGGAAGGGTGGAACAATGGGGTGAACTGTTTGTGGGGTCCAGGTCAGAGCCCCTGGGAGGGCGAAGCCCCAACGGGGTGAGAATTGTGGATAAGCAGTGCAGTTGATGATAGAGTAGGAGCAAAGGGAAGCACCCAGGCAGGAATGCTGCTGCGACTGGGGATGTGCCTCTCTGTTGCGTTAACCAGGCAAGGAAGGAGTCGATCTATGAGAAGCACAACTCAACTCCTGCTGGTCAGTCTCGTTCTGACTGGCCTATTGAGCATGACCGCAGCCGGGCAGACCGCCTGGTACTATCACGTGAAGACCGGGGGAACCGGTGGAGAGCCGGTGCAAAATGAAGCCGATCCGGGCCTGTCCTCTTGCTGGAACAGCATCAACGCGGCGTTTGCAGCGGTGAAGAACCGTACCACGCCAGGCCCGTGGATCATTCAGGTCGATGACGAGGCGACGTATGACGAAGCCGTGGTGCTCTCCGACTTCGAAACGTCTTCAACCGAAACGCTCACGCTGACCAAAGCCCCTTGGCTGGCGGGAAGACCGACCATCTACCCGCGTCAGCTTTTCCAGAGGGCGCTCACCATCAATGGGCTCTGGCCCGGAGCTGGCGACCCGCTTCCGGACCAGCCAGGCCAGGCCAGTCGCCGGATAACTTACGTTATCGTTCGCGGATTCACCTTGAAGAACAACGCGTCAGGCACCGACAAAACGACCGAAGAAACTGTGTTTTCGGACACCCAAGCCTATCTCACTGACGGTCTGCACATCATCGAAGACTGTCTCTTCGACGGTCAGAACCAGGTCTATGACTCGCGCAATCCCATCCTCATTTCCGGAACCTGCATCAACACCGTTTTTCGCCGGAACGTCGTCCAGGATTTCATCATCAACGAAGTGAGCCAGTTGTTTGTCTACGGCCACGGCAATGTCTTCACTATGGCCAAGCCATTAGCCAACGTCATGGGACAGCCCCAGATCACCATTGCCGACAACACGTTCTATAGGAACAAAGGCCTAGTTGCTATGTTTCAGGGGGATGCGGACAACAAGAGATTCTACAAGCTTATCTTCGAGCGAAACAGATTGATTCGCAATGCCTCCGTTCGATACCCCACAATGCTGATTGAGCATAACGCCCTATCAAACCTTGTTCAAAACAACATCTTCGCGGACAACTCGGGTATGCGTGGAACCCTCCTTGTGTTCGACGCGAGCAATACTATGATTTACCACAATACCTTCTTCAATAACCACATGCAGGAGGTAGACCTTGGCGGCTCCACGACGGGGGTGGAGATCAGGAACAACATCTTCTGGCCCACGCCCGGCTGCCTCTGCATTGCTGGCGGACTCGAATGCACGGAGAATCCGGTCTTCGCTAACAACGCCTTCTTCACGGACTATAAGAACGAAGGATACCCTCCCGGGTTCGGCTTCTGTACGAACGAAGATACGAAGACAGTGGGGTTTTGGAAAGGCGAGGCCATGACCACCGACACGTGTAACAAGGCATCGAAGAACAATACGGGTAATGGCTACACCCTCGAGGGGCCCGGCGTGGACAAGACCCTGCACCTGGTCGCCGGTTCTCTCTGCATCGATCGCGGAGTCTCCGGCCTGGTTAGCGATGACTTTGATGGCGGGCAAAGGCCCGTGGGTCCTGGTTGCGACATCGGGGCCGATGAATACGGAACGACAGGCGCGGCCAGGTCCCTTGGTGGGGAACACGAGCCTCAACTCGAGGGTCAACAATCGTCACAGGATGCGTCCCTCCATTTCGCCGCCTATGTGGGAGACTTAGCGAAAATAGAGTCATCTATTCGGGAAGGCAGGAATATCAGTAAGTTAGATGAGCGTGGATATGCGTCTTTGCACCACGCAGCCCAGAATAACCAGAGACAAGCGATAGAGCTGCTCATTGCCAAAGGCGGTGACGTCAATGTTAAGAACTCGCGTGGTCAAACACCTCTCTTTCATGCCATCGCGGCTGGCCATAAGGATGTGGCCGAACTCCTCATCGCCAAAGGCGCGGAGGTCAACCTCATGAACAAGAATGGCCAAGCGCCCCTTGACTTGTCTCTGAGCCAGAACCGCAAGGACATCGTTGAACTCCTGATAGCGGAGGCTGCTATCCATACTGCCGCCCGTCTCGGAGATGTGGATAAGGTGCGCAGTTACCTCGAAAAAGGCGCTGACGTCAACGTCAAAGACAAGGATGGCCAGACGGCCCTGCATGTGGCGGCCCGCAACAAACGCAAGGACGTGGCTGAACTGCTTATCTCACGTGGGGCAGACCTCAATGCCAAGGATGGGGATGGCTATACGCCCCTAAGCCGCGCGATCGGGATCAAGAATAAAGATCTGGACCTGGTGAAACTTCTCGTGACGAAAGGTGCCGATGTCAACTACGCGCCGAAGGACGACTACCTACCCCTATTCTATGCGATCTGGGAGAAAGATCAGGACCTAGTGAAGCTTCTCCTGGCCAAAGGTGCCGATGTCAGCTACACGCCAAAGGATGACTACCCGCCGCTTCACTATGCGGTCTGGGAAAGAGATGTCAACACCGTCAAACTTCTAGTTGACCATGGAGCCAAGTTCGATGTCAAGGATCGGGATGGCTCGACCGCCTTGCGGGAAGCTGCGTCGCAAGGGGCGAGAGAGTTGCTCCAGGTCTTCATCACCAAGTGTGTTGCCTCAGACGGAATTGGACATTCCCAGATTGTGTGTTAGTGAGTACGGTTGGTAGTCACTCTTTGAAAGGGAATGTTCATGACCACACGAC
>Ga0315274_10005273_pt1 | contig 18899 bp, 10 predicted proteins | sample YL17G02_20_MG_FD_203700 | JGI IMG/M metagenome (GOLD analysis project Ga0315274, IMG submission 203700) | Sediment microbial communities from Yellowstone Lake, YNP, Wyoming, USA - YL17G02_20 | ecosystem: Environmental > Aquatic > Freshwater > Lake > Sediment | place: USA: Wyoming | collected... | reverse complement strand
TATTTATACCTGATCCGACGCATAAACGAAGCAAAATGATATACGCATTATGTAATATGAAGCCTTGGTGGAACAAGCCCGCGAATAAAGATTTGCTTTATGAGACTAAGGATATGAGGAACAATATTGTCCCCGGAGTAAACCCTTTCACCTTTCAGTATGTCGAACAGTTTATAGCGAATATCGATCAGCTAAAGAGCATCTCCGTTTTCAGGGGCTATTAAAATGAGGGTATTCATTACATATTGTTCTGCTAAGAAAGATGATTCTCTGCAGGGTACCGGGACCGAAGTAACGCCTGACGTTCTATATATTGGCAAAACGCGCATTCAACCATTCATGAGGGCTTGTGCGCGACAAGGAGTCAAATGGGCGATATTCTCGGACTTGTATGGAATCTGGCTCCCTGAAGAAAAGCACGTATGGTATGAAAAATCGCCGGACGATGTCTCCGAAGTTGAATTTAAGATGCTATTAAGGAATTTCGATGATAACTTATCCGCGTACAATGAAATCTGTTTTTATCGGCCGAGCGCAGTGCTCTTTCATCGTTTATACAAGAGGCTTATTAGAGAAACAAAACATAGAGACAGGATCAAAATCATATCATCAATATGCGAAATTGGATGATTTAGGAGATTCAAAAAACTAGACAGCCTATTACAGGCGCCTCCAATACATGAGGTTGGCACATAATGAAAAGTTAGCAGAATGGGCAAAGCGGAGGGAAAAGGGAGATGATCTGCTTTCGAATGAAGGGTGCTGACCTTGAAAAACTTGAAGCAAATGAAGTACATTTATTGGAGGCGGATCAGTTTAGCCGGACACATACACCATGATGCAGGCCAAATTAGGCTAATATGCCGATATTTTCTGCCTATTGGGCTCTAGCATGAACCGTGCTGAGGAGTTTTCTCTGACTAATTCGTCGGCAACTCGATTCCTGCCCGAACGGCCGCCCACGCAAGGCGAACTGGTCCAAGTGCGCTCGAGGAGGTGGCTTGTCGAGGAAGTCATCGAGGCCGACGGCTCTGGCCAGTCACCCCTCGTGCGATTGGCTTGCGCCGACGATGATGCCCAGGGCCAGACCCTAGACATTTTCTGGGACTACGAGTTGGACCGCAGGATCCTGAAGGAAGAGGGCTGGCAGGACCTGGCTTCGAAGGGCTTTGATCCCCCCCGCCAGTTTGCGGCTTTCCTTCACACTCTGAGATGGAACTGCGTCACCGCCACCGATCCAAATCTCTTTCAGTCTCCGTTCCGGGCGGGGATCAAGCTCGACGCATACCAAATGGAGCCGCTCCGCAAGGCGCTCCGTCTCCCACGCGTCAACCTATTCATTGCCGACGATACAGGCCTGGGCAAGACTATTGAGGCTGGTCTCATCGCCCGCGAGTTGCTCCTTCGCAAGAAGGCCAAGACCATCGTGGTCGCCACTCCACCGTCCGTCCTTGAGCAGTGGAAGAGCGAGCTAGAAGACCGCTTCGGCCTTGTCTTCGAGATCCTCGATCGCGGTTACCTGACGAGAATGCGGCGCGAGCGTGGCTTCGGCGTGAATCCTTGGCGCACCCACAGCCGCTTCCTAGTCTCGCACAACCTCTTGATCGACCCGACCTACGCGGATCCGCTACGCGAGTGGCTCGGGTCCTTATTGCCGGGGAGCCTCCTCATCCTCGACGAGGCGCATCACGCCGCGCCCTCGAGCGGCGGGCGCTATGGCATCGAGACCAAGTTCACACGCGCCGTCCGCGACCTCTGTGGCCGTTTCGAGCACCGCCTTTTCCTCTCAGCGACGCCGCATAACGGCCACTCGAATAGCTTCTCGACCCTTCTGGAGCTGCTCGATCCGTACCGCTTCACACGCGGTGTGAAGGTGCGCGGAAAGAAATCCCTTGAGGACGTTATGGTTCGCCGCCTCAAGGAGGACATCCGCAAGGTCCAGGGCGGCTTCCCGCAGCGCCACATCATGCGTGTTGCCATCGAGGGCCTGCCGAGTGATGCGCCCGAAATCGAGTTATCACGCCTCCTCGACGAGTACCGCACGGCGCGTGAGGAGCGCTTTGCGAGCACATCCCGCCGAGCGCAGGCCGCCGCAGGACTGCTTATCGTCGGTCTTCAGCAACGGCTTCTCTCCTCGACGGAGGCCTTCGCGCGCAGCATCAAGGTCCACCGCGCGACGGTCGGGCGCCAGTGGGCGAAGGCAAGCGCAGCCTCCACTGACACCGCGAAAACAATTGACAAGGAGGCGGAGCTCTTCACGATCGCACCGGACGCCGATGACGAGCGTGGGGAGTGGACGGCCGATGAGCTTGAAGCCGAAGAGATGGCCCAAATCGAGGTCGTCACCGCAACGGCAGAGGCGGAGACGCCTAGAGATGCCGCCGCGGAAGCGCTGTGGCGGCGTGAGCAGGCGTTGCTCGATCGCATGCAAGAGATCGCCGAGAAGACGCGGCACCTCCCCGATGCCAAGACCTGCTGGATTATCGAGTGGATTCGCGAGAACCTTTGCCCGGACCTTCCGCCCTTTGGCCAGCAGCCCAAGGGGGCGCCGCCCAAGTGGAACAACCGCCGAGTCCTGATTTTCACAGAGAACCGCGAGGGCACGAAGCGCTACCTCAAGTCAATCCTGGAGCAGGCAATCGAGGGCAGCGTCCGGGCTGACGAGCGCATCGAAGTAATCGACGGACTCACGAGTGGCGCTCGTCGCAAGGAGATTCAGCGCCGGTTCAACACCGACCCCGCCAAAGATCCGCTCCGCATCTTGCTCGCGACCGACGCCGCCCGCGAGGGCCTGAACTTTCAGGCGCACTGCACGGACCTCTTCCACTTCGACCTCCCTTGGAACCCGGGCCGCATCGAACAGCGCAACGGCCGCATCGACCGCAAGCTGCAGCCTGCCACTCATGTCTGCTGCTACTACTTCGTCCTACCCCAGCGGGTCGAGGACCGAGTGCTTGAGGTGCTGGTTAAAAAGACCGAGACAATCAAGAAAGAACTCGGTAGCCTGTCGAAGGTCATTGACGACGACATCGAGCGCCGGCTCCGCGGCGGTATCCGCCACCGCGACGCCGAGCGGCTAGTACGCGAGATAGAACAAGCGGACCTTGATGCGGCCCGCAAGCAGATCACCGAGGAAGAACTGGAAGCCACGCGCGATCGCCAGGCGGACCTCAAGGAGCAGATTGCACGCTGCCAGAGCCTGCTTGAGAACTCCCGCACTTGGGTGCGCTTTGAGGAGGCGCCGTTCCGCGATGCCCTCTCCTGCTCCCTCGAGCTGCTCGGCGCCGAGCCGCTCGCCGAGACCACCGACGAGGAAGGCCGCCAGGTCTGGACCTTCCCCCCGCTCGACCGACGCGCAGAGACCGACCCGAGCTGGGCCGCCACCCTGGACACGCTCCGGGCGCCCCGGAGGCAAAATCAGAAGCTTGCCGACTGGCGCCGTGAAGCGCCAATCCGCCCGGTTATCTTTGAGGACCCAGGCGTGCTCAGCGAGGACACCGTCCATCTGCACCTCGAACAGCGGGTAGCCCAGCGCCTGCTCGCCCGTTTCCGTTCGCAGGGCTTTATCTACCACGACCTCTCGCGGGCCTGCCTTGCGCAAGCCGCCGACTCGATCCCGCGCGTGATCCTGCTGGGCCGCCTGTCGCTCTACGGCCAGGGCGCGGAACGGCTCCACGAGGAGCTCGTGCCGCTTGCGGCGCGCTGGGTTGAGCAGGCCCAACGCCGAGGGCCTCTCCAGGCCTACGCGCGAGAAGCGGAGATGAAGACGCTTGATATCCTCGATCGTTCCCTGGGCGAGCCCGGGTGCCGCATGCCTGACCCAACGATCCAGCAGAAGCTCCTCGAGGCGGCTGCCCGCGACATCGAAGAGTTGCTCCCCCAGCTCGAGCCGCGCGCCGAGGAATGGGCGGCGTTCGCGAAAGAGAAGCTCCGGCGGCGCGGCGAACGAGAGGAGAAGGACCTGCGCGAAATCCTCGAGCGCCAACGCCAGCGTGTGGTCGAGGAGCTGGCCAGGCACGAGGGCCAATTCAAACAGCTCACCCTTGACTTCGCCGAAGACGAGAAGCGCCAACTCGAATCGGATATGCGCTCCTGGCGCACGCGCCTCGCGCAGTTCGACCGCGACCTTAAACGGGAGCCGCCGCGGATCCGCGAGTTCTACGAGGTGCGCGCGAAGCGGATAGAGCCCGTCGGGCTCGTTTACCTCTGGCCGGAGACAAACTGACCGCTATGGCCAAGCTCGACCCCGAGATCCTGGCGCACCTCGAGTGGATTGGTTTCGTGCAGCCGACGGGCCTTGTGGTCTCCGCTCCGGCCCTAGTGCGCGCGGGGGCGATTCTCGATCGGCGCGACACCGAAGGGCAGCGGCTTCTACGCGCTTGCGTCCAGGAGCGCGCGTTTGCGGGGGACAAAGAACCGGCTCTCTGGCTGCCCGACTTCCAAGCATTTGCCACTTCGGTCCTCGGATGGAGCTTCTCACCCAAGGGCTACGCGGGTACGGCCGAGAGCCCAATCCCGCCTGAGCTCGAGGTCGCGCTCCACGACTACGGTGAGACCCTCCGCCCCGACTTCGCCGTGCGCGAGCCCGACCCGCAGAACGGCCGCCCGCCTTGGCAACTCGTCGTGCGCATTGTCGAGCCCGGCCTGGACTTCGACCGGGTCGTCCGCGGCGCCGGGCAGTTTGAGGCTTCGGCCCACGGGCGGATGGAACGGCACCTTCGTCAGACGGGTGTGCCGGCGGGGCTGCTCTTCAACGGCCGCGCGCTACGCCTCGTTTCCGCGCCGCGCGGGGAGAGCTCGGGCTGGATGGACTTCCGCGTCGCGGACATGGTCCAGACCGCGGGCCGGCCGATCTCGACCGCATTGCGCCTGCTCCTTGGCCAGCCGCGTCTCCTGAGCCTGCCGCGCGCGCAGCGCCTCGCTGCTATCCTCGATGACAGCCGCAAGTTCCAGAACGAGGTCAGCGAGCGCCTGGCCGAGCAGGTACTGCACGCACTTTACGAGCTCTTGCGCGGATTCCAGGCTGCACACGACGCTTCGAAGAGCGAACTCCTTCGTCAGCCACTCGCCGAGCGTCCCGACGAGGTCTACCGCGCCCTGCTCACCGTGATCCTTCGGCTCGTCTTTCTGCTCTACGCCGAGGAGCGGACCATGCTGCCTGAGGACGAGACCTTCCTGCGCTACTACTCGCTCGCAGGCCTCTACGAGCGGCTGCGCGAGAACGCGGCGCTCTTTCCGGACACAATGGACCAGCGTTACGGCGCCTGGGCGCAGCTCCTCGTGCTTTTCAGGATGATCTACGACGGCGCCGAGTGCGGCACGGTACGCCTGCCCCGGCGCCATGGTGTCCTTTTTGATCCCGACAGGTTTCCCTTCCTCGAAGGCAGGCCCTCGGTCGGTGCACGCCAGATTCACGAACGCATAGAGCCGCCGCTGGTGCCGGACGGGACGATTTATCGTGCGCTCGAGAAACTCCTTGTACTCGACGGAGAGCGTATTTCTTACCGTGCGCTGGACGTCGAGGAAATCGGCTCGGTTTACCAAGCGATGATGGGCTTTCGGCTAGAGACCGCGACGGGTTGCTCGGTAGCGATCCGAGCCCAGAAGAAGTGGGCAGCACCGACGACCGTCGATCTCGAGGCGCTCCTCGCGGAGCCTCCAGATAAGCGCAAGAAGTGGCTTGATGAGAATTGTACAGGACGCGACTTTGCTGACAAAGTCCAGAACGCAGTAAAGGATGCCGCGACCATCGAAGACCTGCACGCCGCCCTATACCCGGCGATAGATCGGGGCGCAACACCTGACCTCGTTCCCCAAGGCGCGATGATCCTGCAACCCAGCGAAGAGCGGCGCCGCTCGGGCTCGCACTATACACCGCGCACGCTTACCGAGCCGATCGTGCGCACGACCCTTGAGCCGATACTCGCACGCCTGCGTGAATCCGAGGGTCGTCCGCCTCGGCCCGCGCAGATCCTTGACCTCAAAATTTGCGACCCTGCCATGGGCTCGGGGGCGTTCCTGGTCGAGGCCTGTCGCCAACTCGGCGATGCACTGGTCGACGCTTGGCACGCCCATGGCGAAGTGCCTGCGATCCCACCCGACGAGGACGAGGTGCTCTTCGCTCGAAGGCTTGTCGCGCAGCGTTGCCTCTACGGCGTGGATCGGAACCCTGTGGCCGTAGACCTTACCAAGGTCTCGCTCTGGCTTGTCACGCTGGCGAAGTCCCATGCACTCACCTTTGTGGATCACGCGCTGCGGCATGGCGATTCGCTCGTTGGGCTCTCGCGGAAGCAAATCGAGGCCTTTCACTGGAATCCGGATGCGCCGCGGTTTCAGGCCGGATTTGAGACCATGAAGATCCGCGAGCAGGTGGCGAAGGTCGCCATGCTGCGCCGGCGAATCCGTGAGGCAGACGAGAGTGTCTCCGACTGGGAACTGCGTGACCTGTGGGATGAGGCGCAGTTCGACCTCGGCAAGGTGCAGCTATTCGGGGATCTTGTGCTGGCGGCGTTCTTCGAGGGGGAGAAGCAGAAGGAACGAGAGGCGAAGCGGAGTGAGTACGCGAGCGTGGTCGTGAACGGCGAGTCCGAACTCTGCCGGGGCTGGCTCGAGGAACGGCGGCACGGCGAGCCGCCCCTTGCACCGTTCCACTGGGAGATTGAGTTTCCGGAAGTGTTCGACCGAGAAAACCCTGGATTCGATGCGTTCGTGGGTAACCCTCCGTTCGCGGGGAAGAACACTATCGCGGCCGGCAACGTGCTGCACTACCCCGATTGGCTGCAGCAGCTCCATGAGGAGAGCCACGGCAATGCAGACGTCGTATCCCACTTCTTCCGGCGCGCCTTTTCACTCATCCGCAAGGATGGCGCCTTCGGCCTTATCGCCACCAACACGATCGGCCAGGGTGACACGCGCTCGACGGGGCTCCGCTGGATTTGCCAGCACGGGGGCGAGATCTTCGCTGTGCGCAAACGTGTGAAGTGGCCAGGCCTCGCGGCAGTGGTGGTGAGCGTGCTGCACGTCATGAAGGGCGCCCTTCACAGCCCGAGGCGGCTTGACAGCAGGGAAGTAGAGTCGATCACCGCATTTCTCTTCCATCGCGGCGGTCACGACGATCCAATACGCCTTGCGGCCAATGCCGATAAGGGTTTTGTGGGCAGCTACGTGCTCGGCATGGGCTTCACCTTCGACGATACCGACGCGAAGAGCGTCGCTACGCCGATTGCCGAGATGCGGCGGCTCATCGAGAAAGATCCGCGCAACCAGGAGGTTATCTTCCCCTACATCGGTGGCGAGGAGGTGAACACGAGTCCCACCCACACACATCACCGTTACGTGATCAACTTCGGCGAGCGGAGTGAAGAGGAATGCCGGGGGCGCTGGCCGGATCTCATGGCGATTGTCGAGGCCAAGGTAAAGCCTGGACGTCAATCGCAGGGGTCCATCGTCAATCCAAACCGCTGGTGGATGTTCGCACGCCCCGCATCAAATTTGGCAGATGCGTCTCGTGGGCTAGAGAGGGTGCTGGCGATCCCAAGAGTTTGCCAGTACACGTCCTTTACTATTCTTCAAGCTGAAGCAGTCTTCTCAGAGCAGCTTATCGTCTTCCCTCTCGATAACACCGAGGCCGCCATCAGTGCTCTCCAATCCCGTCCTCACGAGGTCTGGGTGCGGTTCTTTGCATCGACCTTTGGAGATGGACTTCGCTACACTCCCTCCGACTGCTTCGAGACCTTCCCTTTCCCCGAGAATTGGGATGACAACCCCGCCCTCGAAGCCGCCGGCAAGGCCTACTACGAGTTCCGCGCCGCGCTGATGGTCCGAAACGACGAAGGTTTGACGAAGACCTACAACCGCTTCCACAATCCCGACGAGCGCGACTCGGAGATCCTGAAGCTTCGGGAGCTGCACGCCGCCATGGACCGCGTCGTGCTCGACGCCTACGGCTGGAGCGACATTAAAACCAACTGCGAGTTCCTCCTCGACTACGAGATCGAAGAGGAGGGATGGGGCGACAAGAAGAAGCCCTGGCGCTTCCGTTGGCCCGACGAGGTCCGCAACGAGGTGCTGGCGCGCCTACTAGAGCTCAACGCCGAGCGCGCGAAAGAGGAGGCCCGCTCCGGCGCTGTCGCGGCGAAGAAGCGCGGCAAGAAGACGGGCGCAAAGCGCGAGTTCAAGACACCGGACAAGGAGGATCTCTTCTCATGACCACCGCTACCAACCCTTCGCGCGAAATCGATGGCAAGGGCCGCACTGTCCGCGAGTTACTCGCTGGCCGCAAATACTCGATCGACTATTACCAGCGCGAGTTCAAGTGGCAGCAAAAGCAGGTCGCGGAGCTTCTCGACGACCTCGCCGCCAAGTTCCTGGAGAGCCATGAGGAAGGCAACGAGCGCAGCGCCGTCGCTGACTACGGCCACTACTTCCTGGGCTCGATCATCATTAGCGACAAGGATGGCCAGAAGTTCATCATCGACGGCCAACAGCGGCTGACGACGCTCACGCTTCTCCTGATCTTTCTCCATCACCGTCTCGAGGACACCGAACAGAAGGGGCAAATCGCCGACCTAATCTTCTCGCAGAGGTTCGGCAAGCGGTCGTTTAACCTCGACATACCGGAGCGCTCCGCCTGTATGGAGGCGCTTTATAAGGGCGAGGAGTTCGCCGAGGCCGACCCAGCGGAGTCCGTTGCCAACATCCTGGCCCGCTATGCGGACCTCGAAGCCCTCTTCTCCGATGAGCTTGCGGGGAAGACTTTACCCTACTTCTTGGATTGGCTGGTTGAGAACGTGCACCTGGTTGAGATCACCGCGTACTCCGACGACGATGCCTACCAGATCTTCGAGGCCATGAACGATCGGGGGCTTTCTCTCGCGCCAGCGGACATGCTCAAGGGATATCTCCTCGCCAATATCACCGACCCGGAGCGTCGAACGCGTGCGAGCCGCGTCTGGAAGGAACGGGTGCAGGCGCTGACAGACATCGGCAAGGACGAGGACGCAGATGGGATCAAGTCGTGGCTCCGCAGCCAGTACGCCGAAAGCATCCGTGAGCGCAAGCGCGGCGCGGTGCCGCAGGACTTCGACCTGATCGGCACCGAGTTCCACCGCTGGGTGCGTGACCACGAGAACGCTCTTGGGCTTAATGCGAGTACTGAGTTTGGCCGCTTCATCGAATGCGATTTCGCCTTCTATGGCCGCTGGTACGAGCGTCTACGTCGCGCCGCTGAGAAGCTCACCCCGGGCCTCGAGTGCGTCCACTTCAACGCTCAACAAAACTTCACTCTTCAGTACCCGGTGGAGCTTGCGCCCTTACGAGTGGATGACGACGAAATGACGGCATTACGCAAGATCCGTGTTGTGGCTACGTTTCTCGACATCCTAATCCACCGACGAATCTGGAATTGGCGCGCCATCGGCTACTCGACAATGCAGTACGCCATGTTCCTCGTGATGCGCGATATCCGTGGCAAGGCCGAAGGGGAGCTTGCGGCGTTGTTGCGCAAGCGCCTTGGCGCCGACACCGAGACCTTCGCTAGTAACGATCGCTTCCGCCTGCACGGTATGAATGGCCACCAAATCCACCGGCTTCTCGCGCGAATGACCGACTATTTAGAGACCCGATCCAGCCAAGCCTCACGTTACGCAGAATACGCTCAGGGTGGCCGCAAGGGTTATGAGATCGAACATATCTGGGCTAATCACCCTGAGCGTCATACTGATGAGTTTACGCATCCGAGCGAATTCCAAGAGTACCGGAACCAAGTCGGAGGCCTGCTTCTTCTACCCAAGAGCTTTAACGCGAGTTATGGCGACTTGACCTACGCCGAAAAGCGCGAACATTACCTCGGCCAGAACTTGCTCGCGCGGAGTCTTCATGAGGGGGCGTACGACCGCAATCCAGGCTTTCTGCGCTTCATCGAAGAGAGCGGACTTCCTTTTTGCGCGCATCGGGAGTTCAAGAAGGCCGATCTCGAGTCGCGACAGGTACTCTACAGACGGCTCGCCGAGACGATCTGGAATCCGGAACGGTTGGCGCAGGAGGCGGCATAATGAGCCGCGCGCCTGCCAATTCCCTGGATGTGCGTGCGATGCTGGTCGAGGCCCTGAAGCTCGACATCGTGGGCCCCAAGGCGGACGTTCGAGCGGATCAGGCTGGAGAAGACAGCGCCGTCAATTCACTGCGATCATTTTCGTCCATCATAGGGCGGCGGCCATGACGAAGCCACCGGATCGGCCAAAAATCTATCACATCACCCACGTTGACAACTTGGGTGGCATCGTCGTAGACGGCGGGCTGGTGTGCGATCGGGAGATGCTCGCACGCGGTGGCCCCGCCCAAGCGATCGGCATGTCCAGCATCAAACGACGCCGAGTCGAGGAGCTCAACGTCCCCTGCCACCCCGGCACGAAGGTCGGCGACTATGTCCCATTTTACTTCTGCCCGCGGTCGGTCATGCTGTTCGTGATCCACCGCGCCAATCTTCCCGAGTTGATCTTTCGAAGCGGACAGGGGCCGATTGTCCACCTTGAGGCGGATCTGTACAGGGTTATTTGTTGGGCTAAGGCCAATGGGAAGCCTTGGGCCTTCTCGCTCTCGAACGCCGGGGCGTACTATACGGAATTCCGGTCACGGACGGATGAGCTGGCTCAGCTCGATTGGACGTTAATCGTGGCGAGAGACTTCCGAGCCGCGCAGGTGAAGGAACGTAAGCAGGCCGAGTTCCTCGTGTACGAGAAATTCCCGTTCGATCTCATTGAGCGAATTGGTGTACAATCATTACAAGTACGTGCAAGAGCAGCCGAAGCTATCGCGTGCGCAGACCACAGACCCGCGATCGAAGTTCAGCCGGACTGGTACTTCTGAGAGAAGGAGCGCTGGAATGATCGAATACAAGACAGGCGATATTCTCGCGGAAGACTTGGAGGCGTTGGTCAATACGGTTAACTGCGTCGGGTTCATGGGACGTGGTATCGCGCTACAATTCAAGAAGGCGTGGCCGGAGAACTTCAAGGCCTACGCCGCGGCCTGCCGCAGGCAAGAAGTCCAACCTGGACGCATGTTCGTGTTCGAGACAGGTCGGCTCACCCCTCCGCGTTACATCATCAATTTTCCTACCAAGCGCCATTGGGCCGGTAAATCTCGAATCGGGGACATCGAGGCGGGGCTTTTAGCGCTTGGGGAGGAGGTTCGCAAGCGCGGTATCCGCTCGATCGCCATCCCCCCGCTGGGCACTGGCCTCGGCGGGCTTGAGTGGGATGAGGTACGTGCACGCATCGAGGGCACAATGCGCGAGTTCCCCGTCGTAAGGATCGTGGTTTTCGAGCCGAAAGGGGCTCCTGCTCCAGGCAGGAAACACCGGGCCAGAGAGGTTCCGGCGATGACTCCCGGCCGGGCGGCGCTAGTGGGATTGATGGACCGCTATCTCGCAGGTCTCCTCGACCCGTTCGTCTCGCTGCTCGAGGTACATAAACTAATGTACTTCATGCAGGAGGTCGGTGAGCCGCTTCGGCTGCGTCTGGCCAAGGGGTCTTACGGCCCCTATGCCGAGAATCTGCGGCACGTCTTAAGTCAGATCGAAGGTTACTATGTTTCGGGCTACGGTGCAGGGGGCGACGATCCTGACAAGCCCTTGGAGTTGGTGCCGGGCGCAGTGGAGGATGCCCGCGCCGCGCTGGCTGAACGCCCGGAGACGCTGGCTCGATTCGAGCGTGTCTCGAGGCTCGTCAAAGGGTTCGAATCTCCTTTCGGGCTTGAATTGCTCTCAACGGTCCACTGGGTCATAACTCACGAGGGAGCGACGTCCGAGGAGGACGTGGTTGCGCGCACCTACGGATGGGGTGAGCGCAAGCAACAGTTCTCTCGGCAGCAAATCTTGCTCGCGCGACGTGTGCTGGAGGAGCAGCGCTGGCATGAGAACACAAGTCCCTAAGGTGCGGGTCCTGACCTGCCGATCAGATCAAGAACTCGCAGTTCTTTGCGTTGGAGGTGGCGTCGTGAGTCACGCCCGGAACGTAGAACCCGAGAAGCAGGAGGCCCTCTCTAGCGCCGTCGCGGCGAAGAAGCGCGGCAAGAAGGTGGGCGCGAAGCGCGCGCCCAAGACAATGGACACGGAGGACCTCTTCTCATGAACATGCAAAGTGGGGGAACTCCTCTTACCAATTCCTTAGAGGTACGTGCAAGGTTAGTCGAGGCCCTAAAGCTCGACCTCGTTGGCCCTTGGGCCGGGCATACGCTGGCCGAGGAGCGGCTGCCGGGCAGGGTCCGGCCCTCGAATTGGTACCTTACGGGATTCCTGATCCCATCGGAAACGCCGCCAGACAAGAGCGCCGACGCCGACGAGGATGACGATGTCAGCGAGATCCCCGAGTCAGCGGGTCTCGCCGAGGAGAGCAACGAAGAGCGTAAGGCGGCCAAGAAAGGATTCTTCCCCTCCTCGATGGGGTTGAGCTTCCTAGTGCCTAAGGAAACGTGCGCCGTTGAGGTGCATGTGCAATGGGGCGACTACGCGAAGGCGGAGATTGAAGGAGCGGAGGGCAAGCCAGTGTCCGTCTGGGAGCGGCATCCAGGCGAGGAAAAGGTTGAGGTAACGCTCATTGGTACCCGTGGCGATCCCGTGGTTTACGATGTCCCCGGCTCAGACGGCCTCCAACTCCACGTCATCGAGCGGCAGATCTCAGCCGAGGACCTTGAAGGTCATATATCGCCAGGCACACGCTCGGTTTCCGTTTTCCTTGTGAACCACCGAGCACCGGTCAAGGAAGAACCCGACCTCGCGTACGCCTTCCAGCCTGAGATTTCGGTGCGAAGCGACCATGCCTTTGTGCCTCGGCCGGATCTGCGCGGCACGCGGACCGCGGAGTGGGACGAGCTAGTGGCCGATCTCCACTATGCCGACACGCCCGAGTTCGCTACCGGGCACGGCGTTTCGGCCGAGTGGGAGATCCTCGACGGTGCCTGCAGACTGGTCCGCACTGCTTGGATTCCGTGCGCCGAGGTTGAGAAGACGGCGACCGTGGACATCGTGGGCGTGGAACTTACGATGGAGACCCTCGGGGCGCTCGCCGACGGCGCGGCGGCCGAAGCGGCCCTGCGCCCGCTCGTCCTGCGCTACCGGGAATGGATCGCGGCGCGCCGCGCGGCTCTCGCGTCGCTTTCGGGTGCCCGGCGCGATACGGCCGAAGAACTTCTGCGGTTTGCGGAGCTCGCTGCCGACCGCATCGAGCACGGCATCGCCGTCCTCGTCGAAGATGCCGATGCCCTCGACGCCTTCCGCGTAGCGAATCGGGCCGTAGCTCGCGCCCTGCGCCAGCGCCTCAAAATCAAAACGCCACGCTGGCACGCCTTCCAGCTAGCTTTCGCCCTGCTCAACCTACCAGGCCTCGCCGACCCTCGCGATCCGCACCGGGAGACGGTGGACCTGCTCTTCTTCCCGACCGGCGGGGGCAAGACCGAGGCCTACCTTGGTCTCGCCGCTTTCGTCATGGTGCTGCGACGCCTGCGTCACCCGGGCGAAAAGGGGCTCGTGGGCGCTGGAGTGAGCGTGATCATGCGCTACACGCTGCGGCTTCTCACCCTGGATCAGCTCGGGCGTGCCGCGGGGCTTGTGTGCGCGCTCGAACTCGAGCGCAGCGAGGACCCCGTGCGCTACGGCGAGTGGCCGTTCGAGATCGGTCTGTGGGTAGGCAAGGCCGCGACGCCCAACATCCTCGGGCATAAGGGCGACGGGCGCTCGGACTCAGCGCTCCGCAAGGTGCGGCAGTTCAAGTCCGACCCGAAGGGCAAGCCCTCACCTATCCCGCTCGAAAACTGCCCGTGGTGCGGGACGCGCTTCGGGCCCGACTCCTTTGCGCTCCTACCCAATGACGACTTCCCACGCGAGTTGCGCATCGTCTGTAGTAACTTCGAGTGCGACTTCACTCGCGACCGGGCGCTTCCCATTGTGGCCGTGGACGAGCCGATCTACCGGCGGCTCCCGGCCTTCCTAATCGCGACCGTGGACAAGTTTGCGGCGCTCCCGTGGGTCGGCCAGGCCGGGGTGCTGCTCGGCGGGGCAGACCGGCACGACACGACGGGCTTCTATGGGGCCGCGGAGCCGCGCGTGGGCACGCGACTCGCGGCGCCGCTGCCCCCGCCCGACCTCGTGATCCAGGACGAACTGCATTTGATCGCGGGGCCGCTCGGGACAATGGCAGGGCTCTACGAGGCTGCGATCGAGGCTCTGTGCGTGCGTGAGGTCGAGGGCCGCGCAGTGCGGCCCAAGATCGTAGCATCGACAGCGACCGTGCGCCGGGCGCAGGACCAAATCCAGGCGCTCTTCGCGCGGTCTTTGACGCAGGTGTTCCCGCCACCGGGGCCTGACCGCCGGGATTCCTTCTTCGCCCGGACCAGACCGTCTTCGGAGGTTCCCGCCCGTCTATATCTGGGGATTGCGTCTCAGGGCAGAAACCCAAAAGTTTTGATGCGTAAAGCGTGGTTGGCGCTTATGGGCGCCGCCGAACGCGCCTATCGCGACGCCGGCGGGCATAAAAACCTGCGGAATCCCGCTGATCCGTACATGACGGTGCTCGGCTACTTCAACAGTCTGCGCGAGCTGGGCGGTGCACGGCGGATCCTTGAGGAAGAGGTCCAGAACACGATCAAGGGCTACGGGGCGCGTAAACGCATCGGTGAAGAGCCCGGACTCTTCCGCGACCGCAAGACCTTCTCCGAGGTGGTTGAGCTGACCTCCCGCGTGACCACCGACAAGGTGGCCGAGGCGAGGCGGCGGCTTGATTGTGGGTTCCATGAGGGACAGCGCGTAGACTGTGCGATCGCGACGAACATGATCTCGGTCGGTCTGGACATCCCGCGGCTCGGGTTGATGGTCGTCCTCGGTCAGCCCAAGACGCACTCCGAGTACATTCAGGCCACAAGCCGCGTGGGTCGCGACGACGACCGACCGGGGCTCGTCGTGACGCTCCTCAACATCCACAAACCGCGGGACCGCTCCCACTACGAACGCTTCCGGCACTACCATGAGACCTTCTATCGCTCCGTGGAGGTGGGGAGCGTCACGCCTTTCTCAGCCCGCGCCCTCGACCGGGGCTTCGCTGGGGCGCTCGTGGGGCTGGCGCGTCACGTCCTACCCGAGCTGACGCCGCCGCAGGGGGTCGAGCGGATCGCGGACGTCCGGGCGGCGCTCGAGCGCCGGCTGCTCGACGCCTTCCTGGCAAGGGTCGACCAGCAGCCGATAACGGATGCCGACGAGCGGGCGGAGTGTCGGCGCAGCGTGCAAAACCGGGTGGTGGACTTGCTCGACTCCTGGCGCAAGGTTTTCGAGGACTACCGGGCCGCCGGAGTCGCCTTGCAGTACCAAAAGTACGAGCTTAGCAAGCCTCGGCCACTCTTGCGGGAGGTGCTCGACAAGGACTTCGAGTCCGAACACCACCGGAAGTTCCGCGCCAACCGCTCGCTGCGCGACGTGGAGCCGGAGGTGAATCTATTTTTGAAGGATCTGAGTGGCATTCAGGTGGAGGACAGCGAATGAGCTGGAAGGCCCACGGGCAGGTCCGCCGCAGCCAGGTCATCACTACCTACGGGCCCGGCGCGCTCATCGACCTGCCTAAGCACTCGGCGATCGTCGGTGGGCTCGACACGTGGCCGAAAACGGGCGACCTAGACGAGATTGTGGAAACGCGGCTCACGAGCAAGCTCCAGACCATGACAGGAGTCACCGCGCCGAGACTCTTCGCGCCGCCTCCGGATTCGAACGATCCTCGCGAGCCTGCGAAGGGCATCGGCGTGTGGCGCTTTCCCGAGTGGTTCGTCGTGCGTGAGGAAGGTGGCGGGGGGGAGCGGGAGCGCTCTCGCCGCCTGGTCCATCGCAAGGCGCTCGACGAAAAGGGCAGGTTCGACGGCCGGCAGGTGGTGGCCACCCGATTCGTGCGTGCCTGCCCGAAGGGGCACGTTGACGATCTCGACTGGCGCCAATTCGTACACGGGGCGGAAGACAACTGCCGGCGTCAGCTCTGGCTCGACGAGCGAGGGACGAGTGGCGACCTGGCCGACCTCGTCGTGCGTTGCGAGTGCGGAAAGTGGCGCGGTCTGCACGAAGCGACAGTTCTCGAGCTAAACTCGCTCGGCACATGCCGCGGCGCGCGGCCGTGGCTTGGCAGGAACTCGAACGAGGGCTGCAAGCTGCCGAGCCGTCTGCTCATCCGCACGGCCTCCAACGCCTATTTCCCCCAAGTGGTGAGCGTGCTGTCGCTCCCGGACCGAGGGACGGCCGTGGGGACGGCAGTAATGGAACTCTGGGACGACTTGCAGATCGTCGATGGCCCGAGCGACCTCGCGTTACTCAAGAAGAAACCCAAGATCACGGAGAAGCTCGCGTCCTTCCGCGACGAAGAGGTTCTTGCGGCCATCCGCGAGGTCAAGCGTGGTAAGGCGGACGAGCGGCCCGTAAAGCAGGTCGAACTGGAGGCGCTACTCGCCGTGCCCGAGGGCTTTGGCGACGACGTGCCCGTCGATCCCAACTTCCACGCTCGCCGGTTACCCGATCGAGCCTGGCGCCGCACCAAGCGTTTCGACGGGGTCGACGCGGTCATCCAGCTTCACCGCCTGCGCGAGGTCCTGGCCCTGACCGGTTTTACAAGGCTCGAGGCGGTGACGCCGGACATAAACGGGGAGTACGAGACCGACGTGAAGTGCGCACAAATCGCTCTCGAACCCCAGTGGTTCCCCGCGGTCGAAAACCACGGCGAAGGGGTCTTCCTCCAGCTTCGTGCGGAGGCTGTGCAAAGCTGGCTCGACCGGCCGGCCGTCAAGCAACGCCTCGGCTGCTTAGCGACCGGGCATCAGCGTTGGATGAAGGACCGCAAGACTGAGCGCCCGTTTCCGGGTGGGCCATACGTCCTGCTGCACACGCTTTCACATCTCTTAATCCAGTCGCTTTCCATGCGCTGCGGCTACCCGGCCAGCTCCATCCGAGAACGGATCTACGCTGACGGCGAAGCGGGACGGTTCGGGATTCTGCTATACACCGGCAGCCCCGACGCTGAGGGAACGCTCGGTGGTTTAGTGCAGGAGGCGCGGCACATCGAAGACCATCTTACTCATGCGTTGTGGATGAGTGCGTTGTGCTCGAACGATCCGATCTGTGCCCAGCACGCGCCGGAGGAGAGCATGGAGGGGCGCTGGCTCCACGGCGCCGCCTGCCACGGCTGCGCGCTGGTTGCGGAGACTTCCTGCGAGATGCGCAACGACTATCTCGACCGTGCGCTTGTCGTGCCCGTTCTCGGTGTCCCCGATGCTGCGTTCTTTAAGGCCATCCCATGATCGATATCCTTCTCGATCTTCCGACCTATCTCCGCAAGCGGATCGCGAGCGCTCTCGAGTCGGGACTTCTCTCCACGCCGTATTCCGCTGCATCGCTGACGTCAGTTCTGGGAATTCGAGAGGGTATCGAGGATGTTGGTGCGTCCTTGCTTGAGTTGGAGCGATTGGGAATCTCTGGGCTGGCAGCTGCAGCATGGATCCGGACCGTAGAGGAGGCCCTTTCCCGAACGCCGAGTCCAGACCTCGTATGGTCGGGTCCCGAGGTGCCGGGCCTCCATGCCCGCGATACCCGACGCGTGTACGAAGAGCTGCTCGGTACGGCACAGCGCTCGGTTTGGGCCAGCACTTATGCCTTCTTCGATGGGCCAAGGGCATTCGAGGTCCTGGCGCATCGCATGGATGCGCAGCCCGACCTCCGGGTGACGTTGTTACTGAACATTCAACGCAAGAGGGGAGATACGACCGTTGCGGAACAGCTTGTGAGGAGGTTTGCGGATCGATTTTGGTCTACGGACTGGCCTGGCTCTTCTCGGCCAAGTGTATATTTCGACCCTCGGGCACTCGAAATGGAAGGTCCCGCGGGCGTGCTGCATGCCAAGGCCCTTGTGGTCGACGACGAGACAGTCTTTGTAACCTCCGCGAACCTCACCGAAGCCGCCCTCGACCGCAACATCGAGGTGGGCCTTCTCGTTCGTGACCGGGCGCTGGCCGCAAGCTTATCAAGTCACTTTCAGGGGTTGATTGACCGCGGGTTGCTGTGTGCCTTGCCTATGGCGTGACAAATCAAACGGCGGCATAAACAACGCCCATTCCCGTTTTACTCGGATTCACTTCCTGGACTTCCACCCAAGACACCTGCTGACCATCTCGGGCAAAGCACGGGGGTTCTGCCCATAGTGCCTAGGCAACTGGGCATACGCAGTATGGGGCATAGTCCTGATCCAAATTAGTATAGGGCTAGGAGCTGTTTCGCCAACGTGACAATTTCCTCTTTGGGCAACCCCTGGCGGAGGCTTCCGAACAAGACATTTTCACCCGCTTCTCTCGAGGGGATCTAGCTCGTGGCAAAAGCGGAAAGATTCACGTTGCCCAGGACCGGAAATATTCATGTTGCCTTGACACGAGGTTCTATTCCCTTGACATCCATCATCGGTGAGCAATATATTTAATGCCAATGGTCTGCGAGGATTTCAAGCCAGGGGGGGAGAAGTGTAAGGAACAGGATTATTCCCAATAATAAGATCCAGGAAAGCTTGGAGAATACTATGAAATATGCTGACATCCCTATAGACAAGCTAATTACTAATGAAGACAATCCCCGAGGAATCAACATCCAAATTGATGATCCAAAACTATCATACTTGAAAGACTCAATCGCTCAGTTTGGCATTTTAGTGCCAATCGTAGTCTCGCGTCAGCCTGATGGCAAGTTTTTGCTTGTAGATGGTGAAAGGCGCTACTGGGCCGCCAAGTCCTTGCGACTCAAAACCCTACCAGCCTTCATTATTAAAAAAAATGGGGGATTCACAAACGAGGATATTCTTTTTCGGATGTTCCAGATCCACCATAACCGTGAACAG
>Ga0315274_10005269_pt1 | contig 18911 bp, 15 predicted proteins | sample YL17G02_20_MG_FD_203700 | JGI IMG/M metagenome (GOLD analysis project Ga0315274, IMG submission 203700) | Sediment microbial communities from Yellowstone Lake, YNP, Wyoming, USA - YL17G02_20 | ecosystem: Environmental > Aquatic > Freshwater > Lake > Sediment | place: USA: Wyoming | collected... | reverse complement strand
CAGCAAGGAGGAAATCGAGGAGAAAGTCAAGGAATATTGCATCCGATTGGCTCCTGGCGGCGGCTACGTCCTGGGATCATCTACCAGCATCATGGAGGGCATCCCACCGGAGAATTTCGTGACGATGACCGAGGCCGTGCATAAATATGGCCGATATGGGTCTCTTGGTAGTGCATCGTGAGGATGCGCCGGCAAACGCGATGTCGTATGCAAAAGGTTTCCAGCAGGGTCCTATAGCGTTTTGAGCCCCATTGTTTAAGGAGAAAAAAATAGTGAAGCCCTTAGAGACAAGCACTGTGGCAGAAAAAAGTGATGCCGACCGTGTACAGCGTTCTCTATACTCCCGTCTCCCAGCGGGCGTCCGAGAAATCCTTCCACCGCTGGTAGGCTTGCTTCTTCTTATGGCCGTGTTTTTTGTGTTTGCGCCCACGTTCCGACAATGGGTGGCCATGACCGATATTCTGCAAAACTCCTCTGTGCTGTTCATCATGTCCACCGGCATGACCGTGTGTCTCATCGCGGGTTGCCTCGACCTCTCGGTGGGATCCATTTTTGCCTTGGTTTCCGTAGTAGCGGGACGATTGATGCTCGACAATGCGCCGTGGCCGTTGATAATTCTGGGCGGGCTGACTGCCGGGGTGCTGTGCGGCGTGATCAATGGGCTCATCGTCACCAAGACTGGCGTCCCAACCCTGATTGCGACCCTGGGTACCTTGCAGATCTTCCGGGGCATCGCCAACATGCTCGGCTCCGGCGTGGACATGTCCCGCTTCCCAGCGGCGTTCGACTTGCTTGGCAAAGGAACGTGGGGGCCAGTGACCAACTCCGTCATTGCGTTCGCTATTGTCTGGTTCATTCTGACAAAGACCAAGGTGGGCTTCCATGCGTTTGCCATCGGCGGTAACCAGGAGGTGGCGCGGTTGGCGGGCATTCCGGTGAATCGCAGCAAGGTCATCTACTACTGCATCAGTGGGTTCATGTCCGCGCTATCTTCTCTTGTCTATACCGCCCGCGTCGATTTTGCCCACGTGAATCGCGGCATTTCGTATGAACTATGGGCTATTGCAGGGGTGGTCATTGGCGGCACCAGCATGTTCGGTGGTGTGGGCAGCGTGGGCAAGACCGTCATCGGTGTGCTCATTATCCGCGTGCTTGAGGCTGGCCTCATTCACCTGCACGTGCAGTCATTCTGGCAGCAGGTGGCGGTTGGCGTGGTCATCATCGTGGCCGTCTGGCTGGACTTTATCCAAAGAAGGGCCAGAGAAAAGGCCTGACGCTCTTGACCAGAAGGATAAGCCAGATCCCGTTACATCCGGCTGATGGCTTCAGTGATGAGGAGGTGCCTATGTAATGAACCCGGATTCACAAGTATGATGTCGAACGACGTGTAAGCGTAACCCTAACAGTATCAAGACAATGACACAATAGGAGGAAAAAAACATGAAAACGACAATGTGTGTGCTGGTATCGCTTCTGGCCATCGTCTCCCTGATCCTGGTGGGCTGTGGTGGACAAGCTACGCCTACCGGGGCGGCCGTGCAACCCACCGCGAAGCCGATCACGATTGCCTACTCCGGCTTTGCCACCAGCAACGACTTTTGGAACACGCTGGGTAAGGCGGCGGCGGAAGAAGCCGCGGCCAAGGGCGTGAACTTCATCGACCTCACCACCGAGACGCAGGACGCGGCGGCGCAGAAGGCGGCCGTGGACAACGCCATCACCCAGGGAGTGGATGTGATAATCATCGGCTCGGTTGACAACCGCGTCTGGGGAGGCACGATCGAGAAAGCCAAAGCGGCTGGGATTCCGATCCTGGCAGTGGATACGGCGATCGACGATCCTTACATCTCCAGCCTGATCCAGACGGACAACCTGTCTGCGGCCGGTCTGGCCGGCGACTACATCTGCGAGCAGACGGGTGGCGAAGGCACGATCCTGGTGATTGGCGGTAGCGTGGGCCACCAGACGGGCGATGCCCGCAAGAACGGCGTTACCGCGAAAGCGGAAGCCTGTGGCTTGACCGTGATCGGTGACTGGGGCGACTGGAGCGAAGAGAAAGACGTCGCCATCGCCCAGAACACCCTGACGGCCAACCCTGACCTGAGGGCCATCTTCGTGGCGCACGACGGCGGCGCAGCGGCTGTAGCGGCGATGGTGAAGCAGAAGGGCCTGACCGATCAGGTGCTCGTCGTCGGCTTCGATGCACTGCCGGTGATGCTCAAGTCCATCCAGGCGGGTGAAGGCTCCGCCACGGTCAAACAGGATAACGTGCGGATGGGCAAGGAGATCGTTGACAACGCCATCAAGGTCGTCAACGGTGAGACGGTCGAGAAGACAGTCCTCATCCCCGGCATCCTCGTCACCGCAGACAATGTGGATGAGTACTTGCCGTAGAAAAAGCCAGGAAGTGAATTCTGGCAGGTATACGTCGAATCTGTTTGAATAGTTGTCCGGCGTGTACAGTCCAGGCCTGCGAGGCCTTGGAGCGGATGTGAGAAGTAGCTCTTAGAAAGGCCTCGCAGGCCCCCAAGGCACCATAATCTGATCACCACAGTGTGTTTGAGCTTTGAACCTATCCGAAAATTGTAGGAGGGCGGACTTTAGCTCGCTGATGAAACTTTCAGGAGAATGAATATGGAAAACCTGCCCGAATCCAATCAATATATTATAGAAATGAAAAACATCGTCAAGAGATTTCCAGGTGTCCTCGCGCTGGATCGGGTGAACTTCCAGCTTCGGGCGGGAGAAGTCCATGTGCTCCTGGGTGAGAACGGGGCCGGCAAAAGCACGCTGATTAAGGTTTTGAGCGGCGCATACCTGGCCGATGAAGGGGAAATTTACCTTGAGGGGCAGAAAGTGGATATCAAGTCGCCTCAGGCGGCCATTGAGAAGGGCCTCCGGTTCATTTACCAGGAACTCAACCTGATCCGGGATATTGATATTGCCCGGAACATGTTCCTCGGTATGGAGCCGATGCGGTCGGCCGTTTTGGGCGTGGTTGACGAGGCGAAGCTGTACAAGCAGGCCGGCGAACTCCTGCAGCGGTTTCACATTGACTTGGCCCCAAGGGAAGTAGTGAGTAAACTGAGCGTGACACAGCAGAAAATGGTCGAAATAGCCCGCGCGCTGACGACCCAAGCCAGGGTAATTGTTCTGGACGAGCCGACCGATGTGTTGGAAGACCGGTCGCGGAGAGACCTGTTCAAGGTGATTCGACAGCTCAAGCAAGAGCACGGGATAAGTTTCATTTATATCTCCCATCGTTATCGGGAAGTGCATGAAGTCGGCGACCGAGTTACGATTTTGAGAGATGGCAAAAACGTAGGCACGTATGAAATCAAGGAACTGGCCTTTGACACGATGATCGAGCGCATGATCGGCGGCCAGATCAAGAAACAGTACCCCAACCTCGCGGCTCCCTCCCAGGACGACGCGCTCCGTGTTGAAAACCTGTCGCGCAAGGGCGTTCTCAATGATATCAGTCTTACGATCAAAAAGGGCGAGATTGTTGGCGTGACAGGCTTGATGGGCGCAGGCAAAACGGAATTGGGACGAGCAATCGCGGGTGTAGACTCGATAGACTCGGGGGACGTCTACGTTCACGGGCAGAAGGTCAGATGCCCTAATCCAGAGCAAGGGATCACAAATGGTATTGCCTATCTTCCCGAAGACCGGAAGGCTCTAGGGCTGATACAGAATCACAACATCCGCAACAACTATGTTCTTCCCAGCCTGAACCGTTTGAGCGTGGCCGGGCTGGTGCGGCATAGAAAGGTTGACATTGAAGCCCGAGAATACATGGACAGGTTGAGCATAAAAGCCCCTGACATGTATACCTTTGCCAGGCAGCTTTCAGGTGGAAACCAGCAGAAAACAGTTGTCGCCAAATGGCTGGGGGCTCACTCCAAGGTGCTTATCTTTGATGAACCTACCCGGGGAATTGACATCAACGGCAAGAGAGAGATTTACCAGATAATGGAAGAACTTCTCGAGCGAGGAGTGGGAATTCTCATGCTGACCTCGGACTATACTGAGGCGTTGGAGATGAGCCACCGGATCGTCGTCATGAGGCGCGGAAGGATTTGCAAGGAGTACAAGCGCGGGGAGCCCGAAGAGTCGGACATCCTGCGCGAGGCGATCGGCGCGGTTTCCAATGGGAACGCTCGCGGCGCACCTTCACGAGCCAGGCCGTAAAGCCCTGGCCTTCCTGGTAGTCCTGCACAGAACCGACGAAGCAGCACACGATGGCCACGGTGGAAGGATGACCGCCTGGTTGGGAGATACCTACATTATGGCAGATCGTGGACTAAGACGGATTATGAGGAGTAGAGTAGTGATCAAAAACGGCATTCTTAACCCCCAGATCAGATCCTTGTTGGCCCGGGTGCGGCACACCAATATGCTGGTAATCGCTGATCGAGGATTCGCCTTTTGCCCTACCATTGAGACAGTGGATATCTCGTTGGTGAATGACGTCCCCACCGTCCTGCAGGTGCTCGATGCCATCCGGCCGGACTTTGAGATCGGCGAGATACTCATGGCCGAGGAATTCCTGGATGAAAACACCCCAGAGGTGCGCGAACAATTCGCCCAGGCGATGGCCGGCATACCGGTTTCCTACGAGGCGCACGACGAGTTGAAAAAGCGTGTGCCGTATACTGTTGGATTGATCCGCACCGGAGACACCATTCAATATGCCAATATCATCCTGGTGTCTGCCTGAGGCGGCGTCCAGGTTCGCGAGTGTCATCAGGGAGGTAAGCGATGAGCGAGGTTCTCAAATGCATTGCTGATTATCTTTAAGTCGGCGATGCTGGTTATGATCATTGGCGAGCGCATCGGTCTTGCTGGCGGGACACTGGCAGACGATGTTCCTATCCTCCTTTAGACCCTGATCCTCTTCCCTCCCTCGACTCAACCGGGAGGAGGGAAGGGGAGAGGGGGCGATGGCTTTAGACCCGTTCCCCCTGCTTGGTGATGAGAAAAACGTTCCGCCGACTGCCCGGCGGGCATGGCTCTTGTCGAGAACGCGTTCTCGTCGCTGCACTCCGCGAAATGACATGAACTGCGCAAGTCCTAATGGATATACTCGTGACCGAAAACCCAAAATCAGACCGCGAAAAACACGCAAAATCGCAGCATACACGCCCCACTGTGGGCTATCTGACGCTTGACCTCAGCCCCTATCAAACCCTGATGTGGTCCGGAGCGGTGGATGTGGCCCAAGCCCGCGATGTCAATCTGCTCACCTTTGTTGGTTCACAGTGGGGTAATCCGCCCGACTTTGGTTCTCAGGCCAACCTGCTCTATGAGCTGGTCGGTCCGGCCAATGTGGATGGCCTTGTCCTCAATACGGCCAGCCTGGTCCCCTTTTCCGATTTTACTCAACTGAACGCCCTGCTCGCCCGCTGCCGCCCGCTGCCGACCACCAGTATTGCGTTGAGAGTCGAAGGCGCTCCTAGCACGGTGGTTAAGGGCGAACTGGGGATGTATGACATGGTGTCACATCTCATCGAGACACACGGCTACCGCCGGATTGCTCTCATTCGGGGCAATGAAGGGCATTCGGAAGATGACATGCGCTATCGGGGCTATGTTGACGCCCTGGCGGCCCATCACCTCCCGCTGAACCCCAACCTGGTCACGCCGCATTATAACTGGCCAACCGATTGGCAAAAGGGGAGCCTCGCGGCCGTCGAAATGTTGCTTGATGAGCGCAAGTTGCGGTCAAAGGTGGATATTGACGCCATCATCGGCAGCAATGACGCCTCCGCCATGTCAGTGATTGAAATCCTGCGCGAGCGCGGGTTTCGCGTGCCGTTTGATGTGGCGGTGGTGGGCTTTGATGACCAGCTCCTTTGCCAGTCGGTCACGCCGTCGTTGAGCACCGTGCGCCAGCCCATTGCCGAGCAAGCCCGCTGGGCCACCGAGATCTTGCTGACGATGATGGAGGGCAAACAGGTACCCGAACAGATAAATATGCCCACGCAGATGGTCATTCGGCAATCGTGCGGCTGCCTGGACTCGATGGTACTGCAAGCTGTGACCGGCCCGGCGCAGCCAAACGGGATACCCTTTGACACCTTACCGACGGCGCAGCGCGAGGTCATCATCGCCGAGATGACCCAGGCGGTGGGGAGGCCAGAGGTGGGACCAACCTCTGACTGGGCGAGACACCTCTTGGATGGATTTGTGACTGCCATCAAGACTCGGTCGGCGGACCTCTTTCTGCAAGAATTGGACGAGTTGTTACACCAGGTGGGCACTATGGGCGGTAATGTGGAAGCATGGCAGAGCAGCCTGTCGGTGCTGCGTCGCCGCCTGCTGCCCTATTTGGAGGGTGAGGTGTTGGCGCGGGCCGATGACCTGTGGCAGCAGATGCGGGTGATGATAGGCCAGGCAGCCAAACGGGTCCAGGCCTACCACACCTTACAAGCCGAACACCAGGCGGAAACGTTACGCCAGTTGAGCCGGTCGCTCCTCACCACCTTCGACATCACGAGTCTGACGAATGTATTAGCCGAGGGTTTACCCCGCCTGGGGATACCCAGTTGCTATCTGTCCCTCTACGAGGACCCCCACCAGCCGCTCGCATGGTCACGGCTGGTGCTGGCCTATACCGAGCGGGGCTGCATTGCCCTGGAGCCGGGCGGCCGGCGTTTTCCCTCGTCTCAGTTTGTGCCGGAGGGTTTGTGGCCGCAGGGGCGGCGGTACACCTATGTGGTTGAGGCGCTTTATTTTCGGGAGGAGCAGGTGGGGTTTGTCTTGTTCGAAGTTGGGCCGCGCGAGGGGAGTATTTACGACGCCCTGCGCGGCCAAGTCAGCAGCGCGCTGAAGGGTGCTCTCATCGCCATCGAGAACGCCAATCTCTACCAGGAGGCTTTGCGCGCGCGTGAGACCGCCGAAAGAGCCGACCAACTCAAGACCCGCTTGTTGGCGAATGTCAGCCACGAACTGCGCGCGCCGCTCAACGTGATCCTGGGCTATACCAAGGCCGCCCTGACCGAACCCAATCCATACGGCGTCGAATTGCTGCCAGACTTGCGCGCCGACCTGGATCGCATCTATTCCAGCGGCGAGCATCTCATCCGATTGATCAACGATCTGCTTGATCTTTCGCGTGCCGAGATCGGTGAACTGGACTTGTTCCCGGAGACAATTGCTATACACTCATTTCTCGAACAGGTCTTTCACAGCATGGCCGACGGTTGCGCCGATTCTGAGAACGTGACTTGGGAATTGCGCCTGCCGGAATGTCTGCCTATGATCCAAGCCGACCCGGTGCGGTTGCGCCAGGTCTTGTTCAACCTGCTGAACAACGCGCGCCGGTTTACGCCTGCCGGCCACATCATCCTCGGCGCAGAAGTCTCGTTGCCTCACTTGCACATCTGGGTGCAAGATAACCGGGCTGGGTATTCCGTTCGAGCAGCAAGAACTCATCTTTCAGCCATTTGTCACGTTTGAACGCTCCGATCGCCGGCCGGAAGGCATTGGCCTGGGGTTGAGCATTGTTCGCCGGTTGGTGGCGTTGCATGGCGGCGCCGTAACCCTCGATAGCGTGCCCGGTCAGGGCAGCACGTTCCATATCTATTTGCCCTTGCCCAGCCTCACCGGTCAACTTCCAACGCCGTTCGCGTCGAGCGCGCCATCGGAATTGCTGCTCTTGTCTTCTGGCGACCTGCCGCCCCAGACGATTGTCGAATTGAGCCGGCGCTGCGGCTGGACGATCCGGCGACTGCGCGTCAAGGATGATTTGGATGTCGTCCTGCAAAACGCGCAGCCCGCCATGTTGGCCTGGGATCTCACCGAGGCTACGGCCGATGAATGGGCGCTTGTCCAACGCCTGCGCAGCCAGCCGCACTTGTGCCGGTTGCCCTTCGTCGTTTATGACCGCGAACAGCCAGATCGGCGCGTTCCGCCGGTGGGCATGACGGATGTTATCACCAAGCCGGTGAGCGGCAAAACGTTATTGGACACCCTCAGTGCGCTTGGCCCTCCTCGCAGCGCTGAGGCTATCCTAATTGTAGACGACGACCCACAGGCACGAGAGCTTTACAAAAAGCTGGCGTCCCAGGCGTTGCCTGGCCATCCGCTCCACCTGGCCGAAAGCGGCCAGGCCGCACTGGACTGGCTGGCGCGTGAAACACCTGGCTTGATTATTCTCGACCTGATGATGCCAGAGGTGGACGGCTTTGTGGTGCTGGAACACTTGCGCGCCAACCCCCGTACCCGCCAGATTCCGGTGCTGGTGTTGAGTGGCAAAATTTTATCGCTGGAGGATATTCAGCGGTTAGATTATGCGCGGGTCACGTTCCAGAGCAAAGAGCTTCTGTCTCAAGATGAATCTGTAAACTGCCTGCGGCGTGTGTTTGCCGGCAACCAAGAACTGCCTCAGCCGACTAGCGCGCTGGTCAAGCATGCGTTGAGTTGCATTCACCAGAACTATTCCCGGCCCCTCTCGCGCCGGGAAATCGCTGCCGCCGTGGGGGTGAGCGAAAGCTATCTGAGCAAAATCTTTCGCCAAGAAGTGGGGCTTTCACCGTGGGAATGCCTTACCCGTTTCCGGGTGCAAATTGCCAGAGAATTGCTCTCTGTTACCAGCGACAGTATTACCGAAATCGCCGCCCAGGTCGGCTTTGAAGACTCCGCCTACTTTAGCCGGGTTTTTGGTAAATACATCGGTCAATCGCCACGAGCCTACCGAAAACAGGCTAAGCCTAATCAGACTGTCGAGATCTCAGGCTGACCGAAAGTAGGCGCGACCTCGAAGGTCTAGCAAGGCGTACAGGATATAATTCCCCAAGAATACCACACTTTTCTCCAAGACAGGCGGGGGCATTTGGGTTATACTGTTTACGATGGACACGCACATCTGCCTGCCGACGATCCTCATCATCGAAGCCGATCCTAACACCGCAGATTTGTACCGCCGTGAGCTCTCCCACGACTATACCGTTCTCACCTGCACCGACGAAGTACAAGTCTTGGAAATCCTCCGTACCAACCAACTGAAAGCGGTAGTGTTGGAGCCGATCGGCCTGGGTAAGTGGGGCCGGGGAATGCTCGCCACCATCAAATCGAATCCCAACACGCGGACCATCCCCGTTGTTGTGTGCAGCACGCAGGATGAGCGTCGCGAGGGCCTGGAGATGGGAGCAGCCTGTTGTCTCGTCAAACCGGTCTTGCCATCCACCCTGTTGCATGTGTTACACAAAGTCACTCAGACCCCCGACGATGGGTCACAAGAAAGGGACCGCCCATTGCCATGATCGAGTCTGAAACGCACGCCTCTGCTGCTTTGTCCCAAAGCAGCGCACATCCACAGCCAGCCGCTCGCCAACGCACCTCTCAAAGTTACCTGGCCCTGAGAAGCCTGCGCAGGCACTGGCAGTTGTATCTGATTGCGCTGCCGGCATTGTTGTACTTTATCGTGTTCAGATACATCCCGATGGCCAATGCGGTGATCGCCTTCAAGGATTACAACGTGGTCAAGGGCATCTGGGGAAGCCCATGGGCCGGGCTCAAGCACTTTGAGTTGTTTTTCAATAATCCTGTGTTCTGGACGCTGCTCAAGAACACGCTCAGCCTCAGCCTGTACGCGCTGGTCGTGGGGTTCCCCCTGCCGATTCTGTTGGCCGTATGCTTGAATGAAGTGCGCGATGGCTTGTTCAAACGCTTGGTGCAATCAGTCACCTATGCGCCCTATTTTATCTCGATGGTGGTCATGGTCTCGATGATCATGCTACTGCTCTCCGCGCGCCTGGGGGTGGTTAATCAGGGCTTAGGGGCACTCGGTTTCAATACGATCAACTTCCTGGGTGACCCGAGCCTGTTTTCGTCCGTCTATGTCTGGTCTGGCGTCTGGCAAACCAGCGGCTATGCCGCCATCGTTTACTTGGCGGCACTGTCGGGGATAGACCCAGCGTTGTACGAGGCCGCCAAAGTTGATGGCGCCTCCCGCCTCGACAAGATCCGCCACGTTGACCTGCCTGGCATCATGCCAGTGGCAGTGATAATCTTGATCCTTAACGTGGGCAACCTGTTGTCGGTCGGCTTTGAGAAAGTCTACCTGCTACAGAACCCGCTCAACCAGGGCGCGTCTGAGATTATCGCCACCTACGTTTATAAAATGGGTTTGCTGAATGCTAACTATAGCTTCGCCACGGCCGTCGGGCTGTTCAACTCCGTGATCAATTTGATCCTGCTGGTACTCGTAAATGCCTTCGCCAGACGAGTCTCAGACGTGAGCCTGTGGTGACACAGACAGGATAAGGGGGTGTACCCGTGTTGAGAGGGAAGAACGCAGTGCCGATACGAAGCGCCCACATCCGGGAGTCGTTTGGCGACCGCGTATTTCTGGTTAGTGTCTACCTGTTGTTGACGATTGTTCTGCTGGTCATTCTCTATCCACTGGTCTTTGTCGTCAGCTCCTCGTTCAGTAGCCCCCTGGCGGTTTCATCCAGTCGGGTCTGGCTGTGGCCGGTTGACTTTTCGCTGCGCGGCTATCAGGTTGCGTTTAGTAATCCACAGATTGTCACGGGTTATGCCAACTCGCTCTATTACACCGTTTTCGGTACGTTGATCAGCGTGGTGTTCACGGTGCTGGTGGCCTACTCCTTGTCACGGCGCTTGCTGTGGGGGCGGGGCGCGATCATGTTCTTCATCGTTTTCACCATGCTCTTCTCCGGCGGTCTGATTCCCACCTACCTGGTGGTGAAGAACCTGGGAATGTTGGATACCCGCTGGGCGCTGCTGATTCCACAGGCTGTGGCCCCCTTTCAGGTAATTATCGCCCGCACCTTCTTCATGGTCACCATCCCGGACGAGCTGGCCGAGGCCGCCGCGCTGGATGGCTGCAGCGACCTCAAATTCCTATGGAACGTCGTGATTCCGTTGTCCAAGCCGATTATTGCCGTGCTGGTGCTGATGTACGCCATATTCCAATGGAATGCTTACTTTGATGCCTTGATGTACCTCAAGTCGGACGCCTTGCAGCCGCTGCAACTGGTGCTGCGCGGTATCCTGATTCTCAACACCTTTGCCAGCGGTACGATGGATCCCGAGGTCATGGCCCAACGGCGGCTGTTCCGGCCCGTGGCTGTGTACCCATTTGTGGGAACACTATGCCTTCGGGGGCGATCTCGATTTCCTGCGCCAGTTCGCCTATCCGATTATGAAAGGCGCGGCCGAATTCTGCCTGGATTGGCTCATTGAAGGCCCCGAAGGCTACCTCGTCACTTGCCCGTCCGTGTCGTGCGAGAACACCTTCATCACCGAAACCCGTATCAAGGCGGAGACCAGCATGGCCACCGCCTTCGATATGGCCATCATCGGCCAGCATTTCGATAACTGCATCGCCGCCGCAAAAGCCCTGGGCATAGACGCCGACTTTGCCGCCGAGTTGAGAACGGCGCGCGCCCGGCTGTACCCGTTCAAAATCGGCAAGAAGGGCGATCTGCAAGAATGGTTCAAGGATTGGGACGCTGTTGACCCACATCACCGCCACATTTCTCACCTGATGGGCCTGCACCCCTTCAGCCTGATCACCGAAACTGGCACGCCCGAATTGTTCGCCGCCTGCAGGCGCTCGCTCGATTTGCGCGGCGATGAAAGCACCGGCTGGTCGATGGGCTGGAAGGTGAACTGTTGGGCGCGCCTGAAAGACGGCGACCGCGCCCTCAAGATTCTCACCGACCTGTTCACGTTAGTTGACCCGGCGGAGTTCAACTACTCCCGCGGCGGGCTGTACCCCAATCTGTTCGACGCCCATCCTCCCTTCCAGATTGACGGCAACTTTGGCGCGACGGCCGGCATCATCGAAATGCTGCTCCAAAGTCATGAAGGGCGCCTCAACTTTCTGCCCGCCTTGCCTTCGGCCTGGAAAGAAGGTCAGGTTGAGGGATTGCGCGCGCGCGGCGGTTTTGAAGTGGCGCTCCGTTGGAAAGACGGCCGGCTGGAAGAAGCCCGCATCCGCTCCGTATTGGGGAGGCCCTGTCGCATCGAAAGCGTTTCCGACGTGCATGTCTCGTCGAAGGGTGCGGATGTCCCAATTTCCAGGATCAGTTCGGATGTTGTGGGGTTCGCAACCCAAGCGGGAGAAGAGTATATCCTTTATCCGTAGGAGGGGCCAACACTCGCAATTCCCTTCTACAACGGTGCGGAAGGGCAAATTGCTGTGTGCGACCATGCGTCACAACTTAACGAAATAGCCAACTTGTCAACGGCCAAAATGACCGATTTTCATGCTCAACAGTCCCTCTGACGCCGATTTCCTGGTGCAGGTTTCGGCTTAAACGCTAGCGAATTGCCGTATGTTGCCCGAAAACTGCCCCTTGACAACCTGTGAAAGCCTTAAGTTGTGACGCATGACCCCGGCCTTAATTTCGTCGTCACAGATTAAATCACTCACCTTAAGCAGGAGTCAAACCCGAATAAACTTGAGACTCCTGCCAGCGAAACTGTGGTTCCTGAGTTAAATCATTTTAAGGAGAGCCAAAAAATGTCTGCTAAAACAACCCAATACGAAGCCACCTGGGAATCGCTTAAAAAAACCACCGTGCCGGACTGGTACCAGGACGGCAAATTTGGCATTTTCATTCACTGGGGCGTTTATTGCGTGCCGGCCTTTGGCAACGAGTGGTACCCCCGCAACATGTACATAGAGGGCTCGCCTGAATTTGAACATCACCGTGAGAGGTGGGGCCCCCACTCAGAGTTCGGCTACAAGGATTTTGTCCCCATGTTCAAAGCTGAAAAGTTCGACCCGGCCCACTGGGCAGACATTTTGAAGAGATCTGGGGCCAGATACGTGGTTCCGGTAGCCGAACACCACGACGGTTTTGCCATGTACGATTGCTCGTTTTCCCGGTGGACGGCGGTCAAGATGGGACCCAAACGCGACATCATTGGTGAGCTGGCGGCAGCGGTGCGCAAAGAGGGGCTGGTCTTTGGAGTATCCAGCCACCGGGCCGAGCATTGGTGGTTTTTCAACGGTGGGATGACGTTCGATTCCGACGTGCGCGACCCGCAATACGCCGATTTTTACGGCCCGGCCGCGCCTGGCCCCATCGAACATACCTCAGAGGCGTGGCGCAGCCGGGATTGGACGCCCCGACCAAACGCCAAGTTTCTTGAGGACTGGCTGGCCCGCACCTGCGAACTGGTTGACAAATACCAACCGCAACTCGTTTGGTTTGACTGGTGGATTGAGCAGGTGGTGGTCGAGCCGTACCTGCAGCGCTTCGCCTCCTACTATTACAATCGCGGGCTGGAGTGGAATAAGGGCGTGGCTATCAACTACAAACATCATTCCTTCCCCGAAGGCGCGGCGGTGTATGACATTGAGCGAGGTCAACTCAAGGATATTCGCCCCATTTTCTGGCAAACAGATACCTCCGTCTCGAAAAACTCGTGGTGTTATGTTAAGGAGCAAGATTACAAGACGGCCACCTCGCTCATTCACGACCTGGTGGATATTGTCAGCAAAAACGGCGTGCTGCTTTTGAACATCGGCCCGCGCCCGGACGGCACGATTCCCGAACCCGAGGAGGAGATCTTGCTCGAGATCGGGCGCTGGTTGGCGGTCAACGGCGAGGCCATCTATGGCACGCGCCCCTGGAAGGTGTACGGTGAAGGCCCGACGGAGGTCTTTGAGGGATATTTCCAGGACATCAAACGCGCCGGCTTCACGGCCAAGGATGTTCGCTTTACCACCACAGGCGACACCCTCTACGCCATCGTTATGGGTTGGCCGGAAAGCGGCGAGACGGTGGTCCAATCGCTGGGCACCGGTCTGGCGCTGTACCCCGACGCCATCAAACAGGTCGAACTGCTGGGCTGCGAGGAAGGGGTGCAATGGTCGCGCGATGCCGATGGACTGAAGGTGAGGCTGCCGTCGCAGAGACCGGCCTATGCAGCCTTTGTGCTGAAGGTTACCAAGAGGTAGCTCACCCCAACTGTGTCGGGCCAGCGCCTTGTGATAGACAGGCAGTCGCTTGTCTCCCCCTTGAGTGTTGATGGATAACAGGCTATAATATTGTCATCCATTGACACCAGGAGGGTGAAATGCCAGAATCTGCCCGAGTGGGCAATTTTTGTCCAAATGAGGCCTGTGCCGACTACGGCAAGCGACAAGGAGAGCACCAGGAAAGCATAGTCAAGTGTGGCAAGACCAAACTGGGCTCGGTTGACTCTGCTGGAGGTTGACATGGAGCAGAAGGGTGTTGAGCAACCGGTATCCTCATCCCGGGCGCGTGCACCGCTCCCCGGCCGGCGTACGCTCCTGGCCTCCGCCCTCGCCGCCGTGGGAGGCTTTGTCCTGGGCCGGCTGGTCCCCCGCCAGCGCGGGGCGGAATCGCTTACCGAGGCCGCTGATCTGGGCGCCGCCGACCTCGGCGCCGCCGACCTGGGCGCCGCCGATCTCGGCGCGTTCTACCACCAGTGGAGCAAGCCCGGCCACGGGCCTGCGTTTGGCGCGGCACCCGACTGGGGCCGCCAGCCGCCGCGCACCAAGACCTACCCCGCTGCATCCCGTGTCCCGCTCCCCGACCCCTCCGGCTGGCAGGCGCTGAGCCTGGAGCAGACCATCGGGGCCCGCCGCTCGGTGCGCGACTATACCGGCGAGCCCCTCACCCTCGACGACCTCTCGCGCCTCCTGCACGCCGCCCAGGGCCTCACCGAGCCACACCGGGGCTTCCGCGCCGCCCCTTCCGCCGGTGCCCTTTACCCCATCGAACTGTATCCGGTCGTGCGCGATGTGGTGGGCCTGGAGCCGGGCATCTACCATTACGCCGTCCAGGAGCACGCGCTGGCTCACGGGTGTACTCACCCGCAATGGGTGCAGGCGGGGGACTGGCACACCGGCGTGATGCAGGCTGGGCTGGGCCAATCCGTGCTGGGGCGGGCCGCCGTCTGCTTCGTTCTCTCTGCCATCTTCCAGCGCACCCGCTGGAAGTATCGCGAGCGGGCCTACCGCTACGTGCTGCTGGAGGCCGGGCACGTCGGGCAGAACCTGTGCCTGGCCGCCACTGGGCTGGGACTGGGAGCGTGCACCGTCGGTGCCTTCGACGACGACGACCTCAACGAACTCCTGGGGCTGGATGGGCAGGAGGAAGCGGCGTTATACATCATCGCGGTGGGGAAAGGTTAGAATCATGGACAAGATGGCATCTTGTCCCACATTCTCGCACCAGGTTTTCGCAGATGAAAAAGTAAATCCGTGTTCGTCCGTGTTCATCCGCGTCCAAAAAGATTGAACTGCATGAGTATTGCTCTGACCACCCTCGGTTTCACCTCGACCATCGCGCAGGTCCTGCTGATGCGCGAACTGGTCGCCACCTTCTACGGCAACGAACTTCTGTTCGGGCTCGTCCTGGCCACCTGGCTCGCGTGGGTGGCGGCCGGGGCCTGGATTTCGGATTTCGGATCGCAAATCGCACGTCTCGCACCACCTTCCCGAAAGCTCCCAGCTTTCGGGAAGGTCCCACAATCCGCAATGGCGGTGGGGCTGGTGGGCGCGGCGGGGCTGCTCCTGGTGGAGATGGCTCTCGTGCGCGGCGTCCGGCTGCTCCTGCGCGTCACGCCGGGGGCCTTCGTCGAGTTTGGGCCGATGGTCGGCGCGGTCGTCCTCATCCTGGCCCCCCTGTGCCTGCTGGTGGGCTTCCTCTTCACCCTGGGCGCACGATTGACCGTCGAGCAGGGCGGTACCGCCGGCCGGGCCTACGTCTGGGAGAGCATCGGCGCCGTCATCGGCGGCGCCCTCTTCAGCTTCCTCCTCATCCGCTACCTGGACCCCTTCCAGACCGCCCTCCTCGTCAGTGCCGTCAACCTGGCCGTAGCAAGCCGGCAAATCGCAAATCCGCAATCCGCACCCTGTGTACTCACAGACGCAATCACGCAATCCCCATTCTCCATTCTCCATTCTCCATCCTCCACTCTCCTCCTCCTTCCCTCCTGCCTCCTGCTTCTTCTCTCCCTCCCCCTCGGCCACTCCCTCCACACCGCCACCCTGCGCTGGCAATGGCCCGACCTGGCCTTCGTTGCCGATTCCCCCTATGGCCGCCTGGCGGTGCAGGCGCGCGATGGGCAGCGCGTCTTTTACGAGAACGGGCTGCTGGCCTTCGAGACACAAGGTACGTTCCCCGAGGAGGTGGCCCACTTTCCGCTGCTGGCACATCCCGACCCACGCGAGGTATTGCTCGTCGGCGGAGGGGTGGCCGGGGATCTGCGCGAGATCCTCAAGCACCCCGGCGCGCGCGTGACCTACGTCGAACTCGACCCGCTGCTGATCGAGGCGGCGCAGGCCCACCTCCCGCCGCAGGACGCCGCCGTCCTGGACGACCCGCGCGTCACGCTGGTTCTCACCGATGGCCGGCTGTACGTGAGGAGCGCCCGGCGTGCCTTCGACGTCGTAATTCTTGACCTGCCCGAACCCGCTACCGGCGCGCTCAACCGCTTCTACACCCGCGAGTTCTTTGCCGAAGTACGTGCGGTCCTCAATCCCGGCGGCCTCTTCGCCCTGGGGCTGCCTTCGGCGGAGAACTATTGGAGCCTAGAACTGGCGCGCCGCAACGGCAGCGTCTACTGGACGCTGCGCGACGTCTTCCCGCAGGTGGTGGTGCTCCCCGGCGAGCACAACTTTTTCCTGGCCTCTGACGTGCCGCTGGAGGCCGATCCAGCCCTGTGGGCGGGGCGGCTGGCCGAGCGGGGCATCGAGACGCGCTGGGTGACGCCGCGGTACGTCGAGTACGTCTTCACCACCCTCACGGGTGTACTCACCCGCGACCGCTTCACAGAGGTGCAGTCCCAGTTGGCGGCGACGGCGGGTGTGCGGCTCAACCGGGACCTGGCCCCCATCTGCTACTACTACGACCTGGTGCTGTGGCTTTCCCGTTTTTACCCCAACCTGCGGAGGATGTTCGAGCGCGCCAGCCTGGTCAACCTGTGGTGGGTGGCCGTCCCGCTGGTGCTGGCCGTGGGGCTGGTGCGCTGGCGGCGCGGCGGGGCCGTTCCCTTCGCCATCGCCACCGCCGGCCTGGCGAACATGATGCTGGAAGTGGTGCTCTTGTTCGCCTTCCAGGTCCTGCACGGCACGCTCTACTCCCGCGTCAGCCTGATCGTGACGGCGCTGATGGCCGGGCTGGCGCTGGGGGGCGCGGCCGGCAACCGGCTGCTACCCCCCTCAGTCCCCCCTAGGAGGGGGGATGAAGAAGGGGTTCCCCCTGCCAGGGGGGAACGGGGATCCGCCAATCCTGCCCATCCGTGCCATCGTGTATTTCCCTATCCGTGGTGTTCTCCCCTCCCCACGAAAGGGGCTAGCAGGAGGGTCAGGCGGGCCTTGATCGGTGTGCTGGCCGGCGTGGCCGTCTACAGTGGCGTCCTGCCCCTCATCCTGCGGCTGCCGACCCTCGTTCCGGCCTTCGTGTTCCCGCTGCTGGCGCTGGTGGCGGGCGCGCTCACGGGGGCGGCCTTCCCGCTGGCCGTGGCGCTTAGGGCTGGGCGCGCGGCGGGCCTTCTCTATGGGGCCGACCTGGCAGGGGGCTGCCTGGGCGCGCTTCTGGGCGCCGCCCTCTTCGTGCCCGTGCTCGGCATCCCCCAGACCTGTGCGGCGATCGCCCTCGCTGCCTTAGCAGGACTGACGGCGCTTCTGTGATGGTGGGGTACCTGGTACACACCGACCAGCAGCATCATGCCCCTTCTCCCCCTCTCCCCTGCTCCCTGACCTCTGACCCCTATTCTCGTGATGAATCAGATCAGCAACATCACACCGGTGACCACCAGGATCGCCGCCACGACCTTGCCGAACAGCGCCTGGTCCATGTACTTTTGCAGCCACGCCCCGGCGCAAGTGCCGGCCACCAGGAACGGGGCCATCAGCAGCGCGAACCCCAGCACCCGCCCGGTGAGCAGCCCGTTGGCGCTGAAAAGCACCAACTTGTAGCAGGCGTCGGCGAAAAAGATACCGTACAGCGTGGCGCGGAAGGCCTGCTTTTCCTCCAGCACGTGCGATAGGTAAATGATGATCGGCGGCCCGTTGACGCTGAACATGGCCCCCAGCGCCCCGCCCAGGAAGCCACTGAGCGGCGCCAGGGTTCGCATCGTCCGGTCACGCTCACGGGTGTACTCACCCGCCACACGGGTGTACTCACCCGCCACCGCCGGGTTGGTTGGACGCTGCCGGGCCACGAGCGTCCACGCCGCCCAGCCGGTCACCAGCACCCCCAGGATCCGCTTGAGCAGAACGTGGCTGAAAGAGAGGAGCACCCACGTGCCGAGGGCGGTGCCCACCAGTAGCCCGCACAACAGCAGGAGCAGCAACCGCCGGTGGATGGAGCGGTAGTTGGCCGCTACCAGCATGGCGCCGGACGCCAGGTCGAAGATCAAAAAGACCGGCGTGACGAACTTGACGTCGAGGATGAACATCAAGAGCGGCACGGCGAACAACGCGCTGCCAAAGCCAGAGACCCCCTTGACAAAGTGGCCACTGAAAATGATCAGGCCGGCTAGAAGGATGATGCCGAGTTGGGTGCCGATAGCGGTGCCAATGGCGGAAGGGGACATCATTTTGCCTCTAGCGACCTGCCAATGTCGCTCGTGCTTGCTCCAACTCCTCTGTCACGCCCAACGCTTCAAAGATCTGCATGGCTTCCTGGAGCCGCGTCCGTCCTTCCTGCAGGCCCGAGGGTGAGGCTATGAGCACCAGCCCCAGTTCGTAGGTACTCCGGCCCAACTCCAGCCTGTGCTCTGTCGCCAGCAGTGTCTCGACGCTATCTTGCAGGCATTGCCTGGCTTCCTGGGGTCTGCCAGCGGCGCGATGAACCTTGCCCAGCACCCGGCAGGCGATTCCCTCGTATTCCCGGTTGCCGATCTGCTGTGCCAGCTCCTGCAAGCGTTGGCCGTGCTCCAGTGCCCGG
>Ga0315274_10005268_pt1 | contig 18913 bp, 14 predicted proteins | sample YL17G02_20_MG_FD_203700 | JGI IMG/M metagenome (GOLD analysis project Ga0315274, IMG submission 203700) | Sediment microbial communities from Yellowstone Lake, YNP, Wyoming, USA - YL17G02_20 | ecosystem: Environmental > Aquatic > Freshwater > Lake > Sediment | place: USA: Wyoming | collected... | reverse complement strand
AGCGCGCGCGACACAAGGTTTTGTCCGCGGTCAAAACGCTGAATTATCAGCCGAATCGCACCGCGCAACGCCTCCGCGCCGGCCGCAGTCACGTGATCGGGTTGATCATCTCCGATATCCAAAACCCCTTCTTCACCTCAGTCGTGCGCGGTATCGAAGACGTCGCCTATCAGCACGGCTATTCACTTGTCCTCTGCAATTCTGATGAAGACCCCGAAAAGGAAAAACTGTACGTCAACGTGATGCGCGCGGAAGAAGTGGCTGGGGTGATCCTCGCCAGCGCGTCGCAAGCCGATACCCACGTTGATGATCTGCTTACCTACAACATTCCAGTGGTGGCGATTGATCGCAAGATCGATCATCGCCCAATTGACACCGTGCTTGCTGCGAACATCGAAGGCGCGCGCGCGGCCGTGACGCACCTGATTGAACTGGGACACCACTGCATCGGCTTTATCGGTTTGCCCCTGACGCGCACGCCCGGCAAGGAACGTTACGCCGGTTATCAAAGCGTGATGCGCGAACACAACCTGCCGACATCTCAGGATTTCATTCGCATCTCAGATGCCAAACAGCAGGGCGGGTACGAGAGCACCCGCGATTTGATAGCGAGCCAACCCTGCATCACTGCATTCTTCGTCGCCAACAATTTGATGGCTCTCGGCGCGCTGACGGCAATTCGTGAACGCGGCTTGAGAATTCCGGAAGATATTTCGATTGTCGGTTTTGACGATATGCCCTGGGCGACGCTGTTGCAACCTCCGCTCACTGCCGTCGCACAGCCGACGTACGAACTAGGCAGAAAAGCCGGAGAATTGTTACTCGAGCGCCTGCAAAATCCACACAAGCCCGTGGCGAACGTGCAACTCGATACGATGCTGATTGTGCGCGGGTCGTCCGGGAAACCACGCGCATAATCGCACTGAGGAGTAGCCCGCCCAAATGCCTGTTACCGATTTCGCCGTTCGCGGCGTGATTACCGCCTTAATCACACCATTCGATGCGCAAGGCAAAGTAAACGAATCATCCCTTGAACGCCTGGTCGAGTTTCAGATTCGCGCAGGCGCTAACGGCTTGAGTCCGTGCGGCACCACAGGCGAAACCGTTTTGCTCACGTTTGAAGAACGACAACGCATCGCCGAAGTTGTGGTCAGCGTTGCGAAAGGACGCGCACCTGTTCTCGTGCAAACTGGCGCGGCAAGCACGGAGATGACGATTGTGCTCACGCGCCACGCGCAAAAAATCGGCGCGCGCGCGGCGACGGTCGTAACACCGTGGTACTTTCGATATGGCGACGACGCGCTGATTCAGCATTACATCCGCGTCGCGGAGAGCGTTCCCGATTTTCCGATTTACCTCTACAACATTCCGCAGTTGACTGGCAACAACCTTTCGCCGACCGTCGTTCACGCGATTGCGGATCGTTGTCCAAACGTCGTCGGCTTGAAAGATAGTTGCGGCATCCTCGCGCAGATCATAGACTCGGCGGGCGCGCGGGGCGGCAAGTTCAACGTCGCGATTGGAAGCGATGGCTTGCTGTTGTCGGCGGCAGTGGCGGGCATCGGCGCGGGGATTTCCGGCAACGCGAACGCCGTGCCGGAATTATTCGTCGAGTTTTACAACGCGTTCTGGCGCGGCGATCTCGCGGCAGCACAAGCCGCGCAGGCGCGCATCCAACACGCGCGGCGGACGTTGAAAGACGGCGGCGATCTGTCGCTGTTCAAAGCGGTACTCACGTATCGCGGCATTCCTTGTGGTGGAGTCCGTGCGCCGCTGTTGAACGCGTCGAAAGAAACAATCGAGAGTAGCATCCAAACACTGAAAGATCACGGCATCGCGTTGACACCAGCCTAAAATTCTTTCGTAACGATAATCGGCAGTAAAGGGGAGGAACATGAATTCGCTGGGAGCATCCGACCATCACCAAGTTAGCGTGGCGGTTCTTCGGCGCCGCGAGACTATCGTCAATCGGTTTGTGCGAGTGCTCAATCGAGACAAATATCTTTACTTGATCTTTGCGCTTCCATTTCTCTATTTTCTCATCTTCCACTACGTCCCGATGTACGGGATTGTGTTAGCGTTCAAGGATTTCGACGTCTCAAAAGGGATTCTGGACAGTCCCTGGGTTGGCCTGAAACATTTCCAGGAATTCTTCTCGAATCCCTATTCGTACAAACTGATTTGGAACACGGTCATCCTTCGCCTCTGGCACCTTTGCTTTGGTTTTCCGATGCCGATCATCCTTGCGTTGCTGCTGAACGAATTGACCCATGAGAAATTCAAGCGATTGGTTCAATCGTCTACTTACTTGCCGCATTTCATTTCGCTCGTAGTCGTGTGCGGAATGATTGTCAGTTTTCTTTCGACGGACGGTATTGTCAACAACATCGTCAGGTTTTTCGGCGGCAAACCCTTCCCGTGGATAATGGCGCCCGAGTGGTTCAGACCAATCTACATCCTCTCGGGAATCTGGCAGGAAGCCGGATGGACCTCGGTGATCTATTTGGCTGCCCTAACCGCAATCAATCTGGAACTGTACGAAGCCGCGGCGATTGATGGGGCGAATCGGTTGCAACGGTTGATTCATATCACGGTGCCGGGCATTCTACCGACGATTATGGTCATGCTGCTCCTGCGCATCGGACAATTCCTCGCGATGGATTATCAAAAAGTGCTGCTACTGTACACCGGCGCCACCTACGAGACCGCCGATATCCTCGGCACATACATTTATCGTCGCGGAATTCTGGGCGCGGATTTCAGTTTCGCAACCGCAGTAGGTTTGTTCCAATCCTTGGTCGGTTTGATATTCATCACGATAACGAATTGGATCTCCAAACGAACCACGGAGACGAGTCTATGGTGAGTGGGAGGGTGAAATGAACGTCCGGGATACCAGTTGGGGTTCGCGGCTGTTTGACAAACTCATAATTCTATTGATGATCGCGATTGTCTGCGTCACGCTCTTTCCGTTCTATCACATCGCGGTCATATCGCTCAGCAACGGCAACGCCGTTCTACGTGGAGAAGTCAAGTTCTTTCCCGTTGGCTTCACGCTCGACGCGTACCGGCTCGTAATGGAAGACCCTGCCATCCCGCGCGCTTTGATGAATTCGGTGATCTATACGACGGTCGGAACGCTCATCAACCTGGTAATGACCGTGCTGTGTGCCTATCCCCTGGCGCGTACCAGTTTCTCCGGCAGAACCGTACTCACCTGGATGGTGGCTTTCACGATGCTGTTTTCGGGCGGGCTGATTCCGCTGTATCTGCTCGTGATGCAACTCGGGTTGTTGAATTCGATGTGGGCGCTCGTTTTGCCTGTAGCCATCAACCCCTGGTTCATGTTTATTTTGCGGACGTCCTTCAAGGACGTTGACGAATCCATCTACGAAGCCGCGCTCATTGACGGCGCAAACGACCTTCAGATTCTCTGGAGAATTGCCGTGCCTCTTGCCAAACCAACGCTGGCAACTTTACTGCTTTTCTATGCAGTGGCACATTGGAACGAGTTTTTCTATCCGCTGATTTTTTTGGACGACCGGACAAAATACCCTATTCAATTGATTATGCGCAACATTGTTCTTTTGGGTCGCTTCGAGCAGACGACCGAGTTAGGAGGGGGGACTGGCTTTGCAGTGATTGAGCAGACACTCAAGTACGCGACCATTATGGTATCTACCCTGCCTATTCTGGCAGTCTATCCATTCGTGCAGAAGTACTTTGTGAAGGGCGTGATGGTCGGAGCGATCAAGGGCTAGAATCTTGAAGGAGGTGGTCAGCAGCAAGTGAAAACCATTCGATGGTATGAACAACTTATTGATTCAAGTCACCCGTAGGAGGAGAAAATGAAAGAAAAACTAACACGCCGTGATTTCTTGCGCGCGTCAGCATTGACGGCGGCAGGACTTGCACTGAGCGCGTGTGGCGCACCCACGCCGACGACTGCGCCGCCCGCACCCACCTCTGCGCCCGTGGCACCAACGCAAGCACCCGCGGCAGCCACCTCAGCACCAACGCAGGCACCCGCGGCAGCCACCTCAGCCCCGACGCAAGTCGCGGCTCCGACAGTCGCCAAGCCATCGCCAATTGAGATCACGCTGACGCGGTACGAGCATCCCGCACAGCCGATTCAGCAAGACGCCCCTGCGCATCTTGAGATCACCAAACAAACAGGCGTCAAAATCAATTTCACGGTTGTGCCGCAAGCCGACTTTCCCGCGAAACAAAAAGTGTGGCTCGCGACCAAGCAGGTGCCTGATCTGATGCATTGTAACAACACCCAGATCAGAGACTTTGCCAAGCCCGAAGTCCTCAGACCGCTGACACCGCTGATCGAAAAGTACGCGCCCAATCTCAAGAAATACATCGCCGATAACCCAATGCTGAAAAAGTACAAGATGGACGGCGAGTACTACTATCTGCCCGACTCGACCTACAACTGGCAGAAAAACGCCCCCATGCCCCTGATCCGCAAGGACCTTCTGGAAAAGGCAGGGCTCAAGGCACCGGACAACCTGGACGATCTGTTCCTGGTCATCAAAGAACTCAAGAAGGTAAATCCGAGCTCGGTCGGATGGACGAACCGGCAAGGTACTCGATGGTTCCTGACCCTTGCCTCTTACCCGATGGGCAGCGGGTTTGGCGCGAGTCAGCTGTACGAGGGTCCCTACTTCGACTGGGACTTGAACAAATGGCTGTATGGTCCGATCCACGACGAGTTCAAAGAGTGCCTGGGTTATTTCGCCAGGGCGTACAAAGAAGGTGTTATCGATCCGGACTTTGCGGTGACGACTGCCGATCAGTGGCATGAAAAGAATAGTAGCAACAAGGGGGTGTTCTCCTGGGAGAACATGAGTTTCTGCACCCGGTGGAACCTAGCCCTGCGAGATAAGGACCCTAAAGCCACGTGGGGACCTCTGCCGACCTTGGGATACAAAAAATTCCGGCGGCAGTTCGATTACTCAGGTTACTATGACGGGTATGCCATCAGTGCGAATGCCAAGAATCCCGAACGCATCATCCAGTTGATGGATTGGATGATCACGCCGCCAGGCTTGGATCTGACTAACTGGGGCATTGAAGGAACCCACTATACCACCAAGACAGCGCGTGTGGCTAGCGTGGCGGATTACAGCCCAGATGCAATGACCAAACAAATGCCCTCGGAACGCAATCAAATCCTGCCCGCCGTCTTCGATAAATACAAGACGAAGAGCGACCCCTTCCGCTCCTTCCAGTCCGATTCTGGAACAGGGCAACTTGACTTCACGGTGATCTTTGATCAAACAATCAGCTTTCTGTGGAGTCCTCCGGGTGAGACAGACGCGTGGTTTCAAATCACGATCAATGACAAGGCCCTCAAACCTAGAGGGGTCCAACCACCCTTTACTGCAGCAGAAACCGAACGCCTCAAGAAATTGCAGACTGACGTGGATGCGCTATGCAACCCCGCGTTCGACAAAGTGATTCTTGGGCAGATGTCGTTGGGCGACTACGACAAAGTTGTCGCAGACGCAAAAAAAGCCGGCGCGGAGGAAATCGAAAAGATCTACAACGAAGCCGAAGCGAGAGCAAAGTAATTCCGCATTTGCTTCCAAGTGGTGATCTGTGGTGACATAGGACATGGAGTATGCCGGCGTATGACATACTCCATGTCTATAACAAAACTGCTGGTTTGATCACACGGCAGTTGAAGATTTAGGAAACAGGATGAGTACATACCAGCGCCCCAATATTCTATTGATGATGACCGACCAACAACGTTTCGATTCGCTCGGCTGTTACGGATTTGAGGCAGGACACACCCCCAACCTTGATCGCCTCGCGGAGGAGAGTGTGGTGTTTGAACACTGCTATGTAAACAATCCACTCTGCACGCCAAGCCGCGCGAGCATGTTGACGGGCAAGCACATCCAAGGCCACGGAGTATATCGGCTCTACGACCACTTGCTCGAAGACCAAATCCTCTTCACAGAATGGCTGCTGCAGTCAGGATACTTGACTGCCCTCTTTGGCAAATTACATGTTTCGAGTATTGCATTCGAAGAACACAAGCGCAATTTGCACGATGGCTTTGAAATCTACGAATGGTGTCTCGAACATAGCCTAAATATGGATTCCCCGTTCAACGGCTACGTTAAATGGCTCAAGGCAACCAATCCTGAATTCTTTGCGCGGCTCTACCGTGAGGGTCGCAAGTTGCTCCATATCCCCCGCGACGCTCACATGACCCATTGGGCTGCCGAGCGGACAATTGATTTTATTCGCAGCCAAGCCTCGTCCGCCAGGCCCTTTTTCTGCATGATGAGTGTTTTTGACCCCCACGATCCCTACGAGGACTATCCACTAGAAATGAGTGAGTTGATCGAGGCAGACAAAATTCCCGTGGCTCTGGTTCGGGAAGGCGAACTTGACAGCCCTGGTGTCCTAAGACGTATCCAACAGGAATCTGTCGCACCCTTGCCTCCCCACAGCTCGCAAGATGCGATACGCAAAGCGCGACTTGGGTACCATGCTTCTATCGCACTGATTGATTTGGAGTTTGGGCGAGTGCTCGATATTCTTGAGCAAGCAGGTATTGCGGACAACACACTGGTCATCTTTGTTAGCGATCACGGCGACTTGTTGGGGGATCATCACCAGTTTGGCAAGGGGGCTGCCCTGTACGATCCATGCGTCCGTGTGCCATTCATTATGCGCTGGCCAGCGCGTTTCAAAGGCGGTCAACGTGTGACCCATCTCGTGCAACCACATGATATTGCAGCAACGGTCCTTGCGGCAGCGGGAGCGTTCAACAATGAATTGCAGACGGCTATGCCCGATTCAATTGACCTCAGCCCTCTGTGTGCTGGCGAATCGGATAAATCGCATGACTATGTTTACTGTGTTTACCGCAATTCAGGCCTCAGTCGTACGAATCCGCACACTTGCTATTTCGATCCACCCATCCATGTGACCATGATCCGCGACAAGCGATTCAAGTTGATCGTTTACCACGACATTAACCCGGATCGGGCTTGCGAAGGACAACTCTTTGACATGCAGGCAGACCCATTAGAAACAGAGAATTTGTGGAATTCGCTGGATTATGCGAATGTGCGTCGCGAGATGACAGAGAAATTGATGAACTGGTTAGTGACTCAAGAGGTGCGCTACCTCGGAAGCCGAGGCGGAGAATCCCTTCCACCGTGGAGACGTCGGAAAAGGACAAATAACAAGTGCCTCCCAGTTACGGGGACGACAAGATCTGAAGACGTAAGGAAGAATCAATGTTGACAGTCACTTTTGCGCCCAGCCAAGTTCCAATCACCCATCAGGCGGATGTACTAGTTGTTGGCGGCGGTACAGCCGGGACAGCTGCCGCGCTCGGTGCAGCGCGGGCAGGGGCAAAGGTCCTTATCTTGGAACAGTCCGGTTTTCTGGGCGGTGTCACGACGAACAATCTGTACCTCCGTCAGAGTACACTGCAAGGGGAGCAAGTTGGGTACAGAATCGTAGGTGGCATTGCCTATGAATTCGCCCGGCGCGTGATCGCGGCTGGAGGCGGAAACTTGAGGTTGGGCAATCTCACCTATGATTATGAAATCGCAAAACGAACGTGGGATCAAATGGTGCGAGAGGCAGGTGTTGGTGTTCTCTTCAACACAACTGCTTTCGACGTCGTGAGGGAAGAAAGCACCCTGCGCGGTGTCTTTGCTGTCAACAAATCGGGCTTACAAGCAATCACCGCAAATATCATCGTCGACGCGAGCGGTGATGGCGACATTGCGGCAAGGGCGGGCACGCCTTTCAGCGTCGGACGTGAGACCGATGGCTTGACCCAGCCGGTGACAATGATGATGCGCTTTGGTGGCGTGGACATGAAAGCGTTTAACGCGGTCCTGGCACGCGATAGCCGGCTAAGACAGACGATGGCAGAAGCCGCAGCCAAAGGTGATTTTGAATTATTTCAGGATCGTCTGTGTAGCGTTATTCATTGGTCAGGCAGACCTGACGTGGTCAGTCTCAATGTGACCAATCAAACTCACGTGGATGGCACGGATGCTGTTCCACTCTCCGCGTCCGAGATGGAAGGTCGCCGCCAAGTCTGGGTCCTCTACGAGTTTCTCAGGAAGTATGTGGATGGTTGGCAAAATGCCTGGTTGATTGACACTGCACCGCGGATCGGCGTGCGCGAAACGCGGCGAATCATAGGCGAGTATGTGCTGACAGAACAAGATGTATTGGAAGGGCGCGAGTTCTCAGACAATATCGCGTTAGGTAGTTTTCCAGTAGACATTCACAATCCCAACGGACTGTGGGCAAGTTTCGTGCATATCCATGCACCCTGCTATGGTATTCCGTACCGGTGTTTGCTTCCGCGCCAAGTGGAGAGATTATTGGTTGCCGGGCGCACCATCTCTGCCACTCACGAAGCGCTGGCTTCCACCCGAGTGATGTTTACCTGTATGGCAATTGGACAAGCCGCCGGCGTCGCCGCCGCGCTCGCTTGTCGACAAAACGCTCTCCCGCGCCATCTCGATGTTGAAGAGATTCAAGAGGAATTAGTACGGCAACGAGCCATCATCACGGGCGCCCAGGCGCGCGAATTGGACGCGCCGGCTACGATGGCTACCGAGGTTGATATTGCAGAGTATCGGTTCCATACGGGGGGATAATTGCCAGAGGTCAATATCAAGAGGACATCTCCAAATGCCAAATCACAATTCTGACCGACCTAACATCATCCTCATTCTGTCCGATGACCAGGGCTATTGGGCGATCGGATGCGCGGGGAACGATGAGATTCGCACACCCAATCTGGATCGTTTGGCACAAGAAGGAACGCGCTTTCCAAATTTCTTTTGCGCGTCGCCGGTGTGCTCTCCCGCGCGCGCATCGCTTCTGACAGGCCTCATTCCGTCTCAACATGGCGTGCACGATTGGCTCCGCCCGAGCAACCTGCCGGCGTTGCCAGGCGAAAGTGGTGTTCCCTTTGAGTATCTGAAAGACCAGAAAGGATACACCGATTTCCTCGCGGCAAACGGGTATGGGTGTGGCATCAGTGGCAAATGGCATCTCGGTAATGAGTTGAATCCCCAAAAAGGATTCACCTTCTGGCGAGTTCATCTGAGGGGAGGCGGTCCATATTACAACGCGCCGATTGTTTTGGAGAACCAAGTCCAACATGATCCACGCTACGTGACAGATGTGATCACTCAGCACGCTTTGGACTTTCTCGAACAACGAGTTCAAGACCCCACACCGTTCTATCTCAGCGTCTGTTACACCGCACCCCATGCCCCGTGGGGTAGAGAGCATCACCCGGCTGACATTTACGACGAATACTATCAGCATTGTTCATTCGATTCAGTTCCCCGAACACCCATGCATCCTTGGCAAATTGTGCATCCGCTGCAAGGAAACAAGCTGCCCCAAAACGATCCGGAACAACGCCGCCGCGACCTGAGCGGATATTTTACGGCAGTCACTGCAATGGATGCTGGGATTAGTCAAATCGTCAACAAGCTGGAGCAGATGGGCATCCGCGAAAACACCCTACTCATGTTTTTCAGCGATAATGGCATGAATATGGGGCATCACGGAATATATGGCAAAGGGAACGGAACATTCCCCCAAAACATGTTTGACACAGCAGTTAAAGTTCCTGCGATTCTTTCATTTCCAGGCCATATTACACCAGGTGCAATCTGCGATGAACTGTTGAGCCATTACGATGTAATGCCCACCCTGCTTGATTATTTGGGGATCGAAAACCCGGAAGCCAACACCATACCGGGCCGTAGTTTTGCGTCTCTATTGCGCGGTGAGAAACTTGAGGGACGCGAGCATGTCGTAGTTTTCGATGAATACGGCCCCGTGCGAATGATCCGCAGTCGTGAGTGGAAGTATGTCCATCGTTACCCGTATGGTCCTCACGAATTCTATGATCTCGGTAACGACCCTGACGAGGAACACAATTTGATTGACGAGCAAGGCTATCAAAGTCGCATTCGCGAGATGAAAGCTGGGTTGGACGAGTGGTTTATTCACTATGCCGATCCGAGACTTGATGGTACGCGTGAACCTGTCACTGGGAGAGGTCAACTTGGACTGGCTGGGGTACCGGGAAATGGCGAGAACAATTTTGCCCAAGACTGGCAATACGCATCTCAACTTTCCCCGTCCGACAAGAGGACAGCATAACGATGCCAGAGAAGCAGCCCAATTTTCTGCTGATTATCACTGACCAGCAGCGCGCCGACACGGTTGGTTTTGTTGGGAGGACCCGGTGCCAGACTCCCAACCTGGACCGTTTAGCGCGTGAGGGGACCTCGTTTGACCGCGCCTTGACACCCTGTCCGCTTTGCACGCCCGCGCGCGCCGCGATCTTCACCGGACAATATCCGCATCAGGTGGATATGATGCAGAATAGCATCGCTTTGCGCGCAGCGCCCACGCTGACGTATCGGCTGCGGGCGCGAGGCTATCACACCGCTTACGCGGGCAAGTGGCATCTGGATGCTCAGACCCCAGCATACTTGGTGACAAACCCTTCCGAAAGACGCCGCGCGGATACCCCATCATTGCGTCGTTGGTTTGATCGCTTTGAGGGACAGAGTGACGAGGAGTACACCCAGTGGTGCATGCGCAACGGTTTGCCCGATGGTCGGGCTTTTAATGATCTCGCGCTGCGCACTTCGCGCCAGCCCGCCATGACTGTGCCCAGAACCGCCGTTTTGGAAATGGAGCCAGCGCAGACGCTTGACGCGTGGATCACCGATCACGCCATCCGTTTACTTGAGGAGTGCTCCAAGGATACTCCCTTCTTCCTGGTTTGCGCCTATGTCGGTCCTCATCCCCCGTTCAAAATACCGGAGCCGTACTACAGTATGTACGACCCGCACGACATTCCAGAGCCGCCCAACTTCAAGCCTTCGTCCCACCAACCGCGAGCTGTCACGACCAGTTACTTCCACCAACTCTGGCTGGATCACGGCGAGCGCTGGGAAGCATGGCAAAAAAGCGTAGCCGTCTATTGGGGATTCGTCACGTTGATTGATCACCAGATCGGGCGATTGCTGTGCGCGATGGAATCAAAAGGGGTGCTGGATGATACCTGCATCATCTTTGCTTCCGATCATGGCGAAATGCTCGGGCAACATGGGTTGTGGCAGAAGATGATGCCGTACGAGGAAGCAATACGGGTACCATTGATAATGCGTTACCCGGGTTTTATCACACCAGGCCTCAGAAGCCGGGCCATGGCATCGCTCGTTGACATTGCTCCTACGATTCTGGCGATAGCTGGTGAGTCGAAGCCGGAAGAGATGGCGGGCATAGACCTTTCACCGTCTTTCCGCGATGCTACTGAATTCCAGTCCGAGCCCTGTCGCTATGCCGAGCATAAACCACTCGGTGAATGGCATCGCGCGGTGGAATGGAGATTAGTGACCGATGATCATCTGAAATATGTGTGGAATCAGAGCGATCTGGATGAACTATATGACCTGGAAAACGATCCGTTTGAGCAGCGGAACTGCATAGACGCCCCCGGGGTCTGTAGGGAACTGGAGCGCCTACGCGGCAAATTGCTGAACTGGATGAAGCAAACCACTGATCCACTGCTTTCCAGTTTTGCAAGTGAATATGGAATGACTGCCTGATTATCTCTGGCTCCATGTGCGTGAGTGGAAAAGTCGTTCTCGCGCAGATGTTATGCGACGCGTGCTCACGAGGGTACAACTGGGCAGGCGTGCCCCTCACGCGTGAACGATTCATCACCGCGCAATCAAAGAGAATGTGCTTGAAAGAACGAATTGATATTATCGTCCCAGAATGCATACTTGCGTTGAACGCTGAAAAGCGCGCGCGTTTGGAGAAAACGCATCGCTTTGAACAAACTGACCGCGCCCCCGTGCTTGCCGAAGTCCAACTTTGGGGAATGTTGAATGGGCGACGGAGTAGATTCAGCGAGATGAATCAAAATCCGCGCGACCATTTGCGCGGGTTGATCTTGAACTACAAATGGCGCTGTGAGAATATCCGTGATGATTCGCCGATTGATACGCGATCCATAACCGTCGAGCAAAATTTCGGCGCGCTGCGCGGCGTTGAGTTTCCGATGCAAGTTGTCTTTAGCGGCGACGATCAGCCCAAGACCGCGCATTTGCTCCATTCGCCCGAAGAGATTGACGCATTGACCGTACCACATCCAGTCAGCGGTTACAACAGACTCAGAATCGAGTGGTACCGAGCTATGTCCGCGATGGTTGACGATTTTGACGTTCGGCTGAATGGCGAGCCGTTGGAACTCAAAGTGACCATCAATCATCGCGGTGGTCCGATTCCGTCCGCGTTTGCGCTGTGCGGGTCTAATCTTTTCTTGTGGATGAAGACAGACCCAGAACGCGTCCACCACCTGATGGATCTTGTTACCGAAAGTTACGCGCAATGTATCGCATACATTGACGAACTCAAAGGAACGAATCCGAGTCATGCTCTTTGGTTGGGCGCGGATACAGGAGAAATGATGAACGCTGCAATGTTCAAGGAATTTGTCGTCCCATATTACGTGCGTCTGTATTCCAAGTTTCCCTACCCACGCATTTACCACATGTGCGGCAAAATTGACCACATCCTCGACATTCTGCGCGATGATCTCGACATCACTTTTCTGGACGGTTTTGGTTTCCCGACCGACCGTTGCCTGCTTGCAGAAAAATTGTCTGGGTGCGTCGTGCTGCGCGGCGGTCCCCATCCGCTCCTGATTTACGAAGGTCCCCGTGACCGCATCATCGAAGAATGTAGCGATTACATCAGAACGGTCGGTTGCAAAGGTGGCTATATTCTCTGCGATGGTACTGGAATCATGCCCGGTACACCGCCTGAGCATATTGACGCGATGGTCGCCGCATCGAAGCAGGTCGGGTGGATAGCGGAAAACTGATATTCGCAGAGCAAGACAATGTCCAATCAAATTTCCAAGCGCGATCGCGTCATTCGATCTATCAACAGAGATTCCGTGGATCTCATTCCCTGGCAGTTGGATTTGACGCGCGTGATCGAGAATAGATTAAAAGAATATTATGGCGCCGATGATCTATGGACAGCCACAGGCGATCATATTATCTGGCTGAAACCTCAAATCCCTCCCGCGTTGGTAGACCCGAACTTGGCGCCTGGTCTAGCGAAAACCGAGTTTGGCGACATATGGGAAATGAACGACGAGACAGGCAATTGGGGCAAACTCGTTTTCTCGCCGATCCGAGAACCCTCCTTGCAAGGCTATGTGTTCCCCGATATTTCGTTGCCAGGTCGGTGGAATCATTTGGGCGAAATCAGAAACAAGTACCCTGATCATTTCCTCGTCGCTCACTCGACCGCGATTTTCGAGCGCGCTTGGGCGATGTGCGGCGGGTTTGAGCGCTATTTCATGTATCTCGCTTCTGAAGAGAAATTCGTCGAAGAACTGACCAAAAAATTGACCGACTATATGTGTGGCTTGATCGCGCAACTCGACGGACTGGGTGTGGATGGATTCCGTTTTGGAGACGATTGGGGCTTCCAAAACAACTTGATGATCTGTCCTCAGGCCTGGCGCAGAATCTATAAAAAGTATTACCAGCGGATTATCGAAGCGGGGAAAAAAATCGGACTCGTCATGATGATGCATTCGTGCGGAAACGTGACCGCGATTCTGCCCGACCTCATCGAAATCGGGCTTGATGTTTATCATCCATTTCAACCCGAAGCGATGAACGTCGAATTCTGCAAAAAGGAATTTGGCAAAGACATCGCGTTCTGGGGTGGTTTGGGCACGCAAAGCACGCTGCCGTTTGGTATGGTTGATGATGTTCGCCAAGAAGTAAAGGATCGCTTGGAATTATTCGCGGACGGCGGATACATTCTCGCGCCGGCTGGCGCGATTTCTCCCGACGCGCCAATTGAAAATGTGATCGCGATGATTGATGCCGCGAAAGAACAATTGGGGAAAGACAATGTCTAACAAGCAACCCAATGTCATTCTGATTATGACCGATCAACAGCGTTACGATACGCTGAATGTACTAGGCGCGCGTTATATGCAAACGCCCCACCTTGATCGGTTGGGAACCGAAGGCGCGATCTTGACGAATTGTTTCTGCGCCGCGCCGTCGTGCGTTCCGTCACGCGCGAGTCTCTTCACGGGACGCTATCCGCACTCGACGGGCATCTATCACAACTGGTCGCCGTGGGGCGATTCCTGGGTCAAGTATTTTCGCGACGCGGGCTATCATACCGTCAACATCGGCAAGATGCACACGGTTCCGTTTGACGCGCCGTGCGGTTTCGATCAGCGCGTTATCGTTGAAAACAAAGACCGCCCTTTGCGCTTGAATCGTCCGCACGGCGGCTTCTACGACGAGTGGGACAAGTTTCTCGCGAACAATGGCGTCCGAAAACCATCGCGCGAAACTTATCGCGCGGAACATCCAGAGTACGAAACCGCGCTCGGCGCGTACAAATGGCAACTCGACGAACGATATCATCCTGATGTTTTTGTCGGCAACAACGCGTTGTGGTTCTTGGAACAACGGCAATCAGAAAGCCCGCTGTTCATGGTGATCGGATTCCCAGGACCGCATCCGCCCTACGATCCGCCGCGCCGATTCATTGATTTGTACAAAGACGCGGATATTCCAGTTCCCCAAGTGACCGAAGAAGAATTGGCAAACCAACCGCCGCCGCACGCGCTCTATCGTCAAGAAATGATTCGCGGCAATCACGACGCAGTGCGCTGGTGCGAGCATCCTTCGCCCGATCAGTTGCGGCGTCTCCGCGCTTCTTACGCAGCGAATGTAACGCTGATTGATGAGATGATCGGCAAGATCTTGGCAACGCTCCAAAAACGCGGGTATCTCGACGACGCGATTGTCGTCTTCACTTCCGATCATGGCGATTGTCTGGGCGATCACGGTCACATTCAAAAGTGGATGATGTACGATTGTGTGACGCGCGTACCGCTGATCCTCTGGTCACCGAGTCGCGTGCCGCGTGGTCGCACGGTTGGCGCTTTGCTACAGCAGATGGATTTGGCACCGACCCTGTTTGAATTTGCGGGACTGAATCTGCAGGAGAACTGGGAAGCGGAATCGTTCACGCCACTTTTATCAAGTGACGATGGAGGACGCGAGTTTGTTTTTGCGGAACACACCGCCGACAACATCCTCAAAAGGGTTTCGTTTGTGACGATGGTTCGCAATCGCGAATTCAAACTTGTGCATTATCTCGATGCGGACTACGGCGAACTGTACGATTTGCGCGCTGACCCTGCCGAAACGCGGAACCTTTGGAACTCGCCCGAATACGCGACAACCAAGCGCACCTTGCTCGACGCGCTGTGCGATTGGCGCGTGCGCAGTTCCTTGGAGATGCCATAGGTTACGTGAATGTCCATCCTGCAATTACGCAATCACATTCCCATCGGCGCGCCGGCGCGCCGCGAGCCAGCCGACGGCACTGAATCGCGGATGCGCGTTTCGCTCGGTTTCAGTCCCGACTGGTATCATCGTCGGTGCGCCGTTGATTTTGCCGAGCGCTGGCACACCGATCCGTACTATCGGCATGACGCGCTCGTAAAAATGAAGGTGGAATTGTGTAAGTCTTTTCCGCGCGTCACGTATTGGAATCTCGAAAGGCAAGATGATTTGTGGACGTTGTCGGGCTGTCATCACGCGTTCGTCATTCCTGCGGTCTTTGGCTGCGCGCTCCAATATGCGCCTGACCGTTGGGCAACAATCGTTCAGAAACCACAACGCTCTCTCGAAGAATTCGCGCGACTCGATGTCAATCAAGTGCTTGCCAGCCCCGTCGTGGAAAATGTCTTTTGGCAAATGGATGTGATCGAACGCGAAGCGGGCAAGATTCACGGCTATTTGAGTTGGCAAGGCGTACTGAACAACGCGTTCAACGTGCGCGGTCAAGACATCTTTGTTGAAATGATAGACCAGCCCGAAATGGCGCATCGTTTTTTCGCGCTGATTACGGATGTGATGATCACGCTGATGCGCCAAGTCCAAGCGCGGCAGAGACAATCGGGATTCTATATCAATCAGGGCGATGTCAGTAATTGCGTGATGAATATGATCTCGCCGCGCGCGTATCGCGAGTTTCTATTTCAGTACGACAAGCAAATCGCCGAAAGTTTCGCGCGCTTTGGCGTGCATACGTGCAACTGGAATGTGACGCCGTACCTCCAAGTGCTGAGCAAACTGCCGAAGATGGGCTATCTTGATATGGGAATCATGTCGGATATGAAGAAGGCGCGCGCGATGTTTCCCGATACGCGTCGCGCGGTAATGTACTCACCCGCGCGTTTGCAGGAGGTATCTAACGAAGAACTTCGAAGCGATATGCAACTCATCCGCGAACATCTGTCGCCGTGCGATATTGTCGCGGGCGATATCACGGCGACGATACCCGACTCGCGCGTGAACGAATTGCTCGACATCTGTCGCGCGCTGGAAAGTGCCTGATGCTACCGCGCGAGCGCGTTCTGGCTGTTTTTCAACACGATATTCCTGATCGCGTGCCGGTCATTCCCAAGATCTGGATTGACCTTGCCGCAAACGCGCTGGAGATTCCATACATCGAGGTCATCAATGATCCCGCGTTGGCGATGCGCGCAATCGTTGACGCCGCGCTCAAACTGCGCTGCGATGGCGTGCGCCTGTTCATATTTCCAAAGCGTCGTGTCGAACAACATGGCGATCAGTACACACAATTCAGTCCATCGGGCGCGACACTTGGCTCCCTCGACATGCAAGGTGGGTGGGCGACGCGGCTTGCCGACGATGCGACATTCAATCTCGCCGATGAAGAGAAGATTGCGACGTATCAGTTATGGCACACTGAATGGTCGATTATCCAAACGCGCAACGACATAGATCGAATGACTGTGCCGCCCGCGCGTTTCTATGAGCAAGCGGGCTATGGCGAGATGGTTGAGCGCGCGCTGGAGATCGCAGGCGATCAGTTGTGCTGCATTGGCGACTGCAATTCAGGGACGCTTGCGTTTCACGTCGCGATGCGCGGGCTAACGAGAGCATTACTGGACTTGGTTGAGGAACCCGATCTCGTGCGCGCGTCAATGGAAAAAGGCATTCAGATTTCGTTCGAGCGCGCCAGGTTTTTCATTGATCGGGGCGTCAAGGTGCTGCGTTACAACGATTCCGTCGCGAATATGTCCATCATCTCACCGAAACATTGGCGGCAATTCATTTTTCCTCCGTTGAAGATTTTTTGCGACCAAGTTCATCAGTACGACCACGCCGCGAAAATCTATTGTCACATCTGCGGCAATGTGATGCCGATTATCAATGATTTGGTTGCGAGCGGCTTGGACTGCATCGCGCCACTTGATCCTTTGGGCGGGTTCACCGTCGCGCAAGCGCGTGAGAAGGTTGGCAACGATGTTGATTTGATGGGCGGAATCAACACGCTCTCGTTTGTGCAACTGCTTCCGTCTGAAATTGTTGAAGAAGCCAGACAGTGTATCGAACAAGGGGGGAAGAAGGGGAATTTTATCCTGGGTTCGGGTTGTGTGGTGCCGCGAGACGCGCAACTTGAAAATCTGTTCATCTTGAAAGATGTGGCAGAGCAGTACGGCAGATATGCTGCGGGTGCCCTTTTGGGGAATCGCCAATGACCGCAAAGCAAGACGTCCTGGCTGTACTGCTTGGTCACAAGCCGGCGCGCGTGCCCTGGACCATTCATAGCGGATTGTTGCACCCAGGAACGCTGGAACGTGAGATGCGTAACGCGGGAATGAGGATCGCAGAAAAGAGTGTTTCGGCGTACCTGAGCGTTGCACCAAATGTTTTGATCGAAGAACGCCAGACCTGGGAAGGCAACACCAAGACGTTTTTCATTACGCACTGCACACCTGTTGGCGAACTGCACAGCCGAAAAATCATTGGGCCCGATGGAAGTACTTGGACGCAAGAGTATCCTGTCAAGAACGCCGATGATCTGCGGGCGCTCGAATTCATCACCAACGATACGGCGTACTATCCCAACTATGCGGCGATCACTGCCGCGCAAAAACATCTAGGCGAAGATGGCATCGTCGTCTCCCGAATGTTACGTTCGCCCTTGCAGAGATTACTGATCGAATGGATGGGCATTGAAGGCGTGGCGTTTGCGTTTGCGGATTTTCCAGACGAAATGGAGCGCATACTGCGATGCATGACTGCCGCCGACGAAATGGCTCTGCAGATCACCGCGCAGTCGCCTGCTGAAATCGTTTGGAGCGCCGAAAACATCACGGCGACGATCACGACGCCAAAACTTTTCGCGCGATATTGCCTGCCGTACTACAACTACTGCGCCGCTACCCTGCACGCGCGCCACAAGTGGTACGGTGTTCACATGGACGGGCAACTCGCCGCGTTGAAGAACGCGGTTGCGCAAACGGATTTGGATTTTGTCGAGGCGTTCACTCCGCCGCCGATGGGTGACTTTCATTTGGTCGAAGCGCAATCGGCGTGGCGCGACAAAGTGATCTGGGCAAATTTTCCTGGGAGCGTATTTCATTCCAGCGACCAAGCCGTCGTCGAATACGCGCTCAATTTGCTGGAGACGGGTCTAACCGGCGGACGATTCATGTTGACATTCGCCGAAGATATTCCCGATATGGAGCGCAGTTTGCGGTTGGTGGCTCAAGCGATCGCGCGTTACGAAGAACAACATAGGTAGGGTATAATGTCCAGCGACATTCTGGGAACGCCATCCGATTCGCGCGTGAACGCGTTATTGGACATTTGCCATGCTCTGGAGAATTCAGCGCAGTCAATTGGTCGAGGGAGGTGATGCAATCGCACGAAATTGAATCGGTTTGCATTTTGCGCATCTGTGTCTGTTCAACCATTTCCCCAACTACAGGAGGAGA
>Ga0315274_10005267_pt1 | contig 18913 bp, 19 predicted proteins | sample YL17G02_20_MG_FD_203700 | JGI IMG/M metagenome (GOLD analysis project Ga0315274, IMG submission 203700) | Sediment microbial communities from Yellowstone Lake, YNP, Wyoming, USA - YL17G02_20 | ecosystem: Environmental > Aquatic > Freshwater > Lake > Sediment | place: USA: Wyoming | collected... | reverse complement strand
CGGCAATGACTGTTGCTAAGTTTAAAGCTGGAAAGGGCTTGAAAGAAGCTGTAAGATAAAAGCAAAAAGATTTAAAATTAAAAAGATCGATTTGAATCGATCTTTTTAATTTGTCTGGTGTCTGATTTCGAGTGAAACAAGAAACAAGGTTCCCGAGCGATAGAGAGGGGTTCTTATTAATTTTCTTTTTTAGCTTCTTGATCTGTATGATTTCGACCCTCCTAAATTTTCTCCAGAAAATTTAGGAGGGGAGAAAAAAGGTTCCCGAGCGGAGTCCCGTTAAACGGGGCTCAGCGAGGGGTTCTTATTTTCCTTTTCTTTTTCACTAGGTTTTTCTTGTATTTCTGGTTTTAAAGCTTTAAGAGACAAAGAAATTTTTCCATCTTCGATGGCAATAATTTTTGCTTCCTTGATTTCATCTTCTTTCAATTCTTTATTAAGATCAGCAACTGGTTTGTGGCTGATTTCAGAAATATGAATCAAACCATCAACAGGAGTATCATCTACTTTAACAAAAGCGCCAAAACTAACAATTTTAGTAATTTTCACTTTGACTATGTCGCCAACTTTATATTTATCAGCAATTTTTTTTAATTGATCCAATTCAACCAATTTTTCTGAAAAAATTAATTTATTAGTTAAAGAATTAACATCAAAAATTTTCACTGATAATTCTTTACCAACAAATTCTTTTAATTTTTCCAAAATTTTTGTTTTTGAACCTCCATCTACTTTTGGATAATGTTCACTAGAAAGTTGAGATACTGGCAAAAATCCTTTAATGCTATCCATTTTCCCTAATAAACCACCAACATTAGCTTCAGTAATTAAAAGCGGTACAGTAATATTTTTTTCTTTTAATTCTTTGATGGTATTCCAACTTTTTTCCTGAGAGAGATTCTTTAGAGATAGTTCTATTAATCCTTCTTCATTGTTCCAATCCAGGATCTTGACCGTAACTTTATCTTGCATCTGGAGATCTTTAATATAATCTTTTGCTTCTAAATAATTAGAACCTCGGATCACTCCGGTACCATAAGGAGAGAGATCAATAAAGAGCGATTTTTCTTTTTTTTCTAAAATAGCTCCTTCCATAGAAGTATTAACTTCTGGAAGATTAATGACTTGGATTTTCTTTTTTAATTCATCAGTTTGCATATGATTTTTATTATTTTTTATCATCTGGTGCCGAGGCGGTGAATCGGACACCGGACGCCGTGCTCTTCAGGCACGCGCTCTACCACTGAGCTACCTCGGCAAAGATTTGTAGAAAGTTTTTTATCTTATCAATTTCTGTTAAAGAAGTAAAGATATTTGACGTGGGCGATAGAGGATTCGAACCCCTGGCCTCCTCGGTGTAAACGAGGCGCTCTAACCAGCTGAGCTAACCGCCCTGTGAGAGTGGACCCGAGGGGACTCGAACCCCTGACCTCTACTATGCCATAGTAGCGCTCTACCAGCTAAGCTACGGGCCCATAATTTTTTAATAGTATCATTATTTTTCTTTTCTTTCAAGGAAATAAATGATAAAATTCATTCAGAATACAGAATTCATATTTTGCCCTCATAGTTCAACGGATAGAACAAGGGACTCCTAAGCCCTAGATCTCCGTTCGATTCGGAGTGGGGGCACTCTAAGGAGGGTTGGCAGAATGGCATTGCGCCGCTCTCGAAAAGCGGTGCCCGCAAGGGCTTAGAGGTTCGAATCCTCTACCCTCCGCCCCCACACCAAACAGGCTTTAGAATTAGGGCCTCAAGCAATGAAACTTTTATGAATTAAAGAGACGTTTATTTTCAAGAGAGTTATTTCTTTTAAGAAACTAATCCCTAATTCTTATAAGGGCGTTAACTAATGAATAAAGATAATTAATCCCATTTAGAATAATTAATCAATAACTAATAACTATCAATTTCATTAGCTCTTTAAGCCTGTTATGGTGTGGGGGCTCCGCCCATTACCCTCTTGCTAATACTAAACCAATTATTTTTTCAGCGCCATTTAATTTTAAAATTTTAGCTGCTTCTTCCATGGTAGCACCAGTAGTATAAACATCATCAATCAAAATGATAGTTTTGTGTTTTAAATTGTCTCCTTTTTTGACTTGAAAAACTCCTTGAATATTAAGTTTTCTATCATTGGTATTTCTCATAGTTACTTGGGCTGGATTATTTATAACTCTCAAAAGGGTATCAGAACGAATAGAAAAATGAAAATAATCGGCTACTTTTTTGGCAATTAATTCGGATTGATTAAATCCTCGTTGTTTCTCCTTTCTCAAATGGAGAGGTAAAGGAATAATTAATAAATTGTTTTTAGGGAGTTGGGAAAAATAAAAACTGTTTTCTAAAAATTGAATAGCCAATAAAGATAAAGGTTGAACTAAACTTTTAATTTGCTTATATTTAAAATAATGAATAGTTTCTTTTAAAATAGAATTCTCGTAAGAAGAAACAATACCTAAAGCAGTTAAGTGAGTTTTTCTCTGACAAGAATGATGCTTTTGTTTGCTATCGCTTAATCTTTTTTGGCAAACTGGACAAATAAAATCATCAAAAAGGGATATTTGATGAAAGCAATCTTTGCAAAGGGGATAATCATTTTCTACTTCTTTTTGGCAATAAAGGCATTGCCAAGGGAAAAGAAGGTCTAAAAGAAAATTAAAAAAACGGTGGGGCATATTCATAAATTTTCAATTGCCAATTATCAATTTTCAATTTCTATGATGTTGTGATATACTTTTATTATATCATTTATGGGTATTTTTAAGCAAAATTTATTTTTGGGAATAGATATTGGTACAACTTCTTTAAAGATAGTCGAGTTGAAAAGAAAAGAAGGTAAGGTGGAATTATCGAATTACGGAATTTTGGAAAAATACGGGCATCTGGAAAGAATTAATGATGCCATTCAAACCTCAACTTTTAAACTTTTAGAAGAAAGTACTGCTTTATTATTAAAACAGCTACTTCGAACTGCTAAACTTGATGCCGTTACCTCTTATATGACTTTACCAGGTTTTTCTGGTTTTGTTTCTTTAATAGAATTTCCAGAAATGAAAGAAAAAGAATTAGCTAAAGCTATTCGCTACCAAGCTGGCCAATATGTTCCCATGTCTTTAGCAGAAATGACTTTAGATTGGCAAATTATTGAGAGGGAAAATGATAGAATGCAGGTGCTTTTAATGGCTGTACCAACAGAGATTATCCATAGATGTATCAGAATAGCAAAATTAGCGAAACTTAATCTCAAGGGATTGGAATTAGAGACAATGGCCACAGCTCGATTATTAGGTACAAAAGAAAAAAGTCCAGCTATAGTAGTGGATATTGGTGGAAGAACAACTTCTATCAGTGTCATTGACAGAGGCAATCTTCGGCAAACTCATAATATTGATACTGCTGGTGGTGATTTAACCCAAGTCATTTCTAGCGGTTTAGGAATCAGCCCTCTAAGAGCTGAGGAAGTCAAAAAAACTTCTAATTTGGATATTCAGTATCAAGGTGAAATCGCTCTTTTAAAACTTTTAACTCCACTTTTAGATGTGATTAAAAGAGAAATAGAAAAATCTATTAATAATTATTATCTTCAGTCCAAACGAAAAGTAGAAAAAATCATTTTAACTGGTGGCGGCGCTAATCTTAATGGTTTAGATAAATATTATTCTAATTCTCTTTTAATGCCAGTAATAAAGGGTGATCCTTTTAGCTGGGGTATTATTTCTTATCATCCGAATCTCGCCCCCATTATTAGAGATATCGGGACTAATCTCACTGCTGCCTGCGCTGTCGCTTTTAAAAACATTTAATTGATTTGCTTGACAGCAAAAAATCTTATATAATAAAGATATACAAAGAAAATGAATCAATTTGATTACGATTCTTTAAAAACGACAAAATTACTTCCTGCTTGGCCAAAAGGTCTTTTAACCTTTGTTTTAATTATTTGTCTTTTAATCCTAGGGGTAGCCTTTGGCTTAAATTACTGGAACAATATTCAAGAAAATAAACTCCAACAATTAGAGACAGAATTTCAAACTCTGAGAAAAACTTTTCCTCCAGACCAGGAACAACAAATAGCCATTTTTGAAAAGAAATTAATTAATTTAGAGAAGTTACTGGGTAATCATGTTTACTTTTCCAATGTTTTGACTCTTTTGGAACAAATCACTCATCCTCAAGTTTATTATACTTCTTTAGACTATTCTTTAGCTAAGAATTCTTTAGTTTTGGAGGGAGTTGCTAAGAATCAGCAAATTTTAAGCGAGGCAGTCAATGGTTTTGTTAATGATTCAAAAGATATTAAAATGGTAATTTTTAGGGAAATGAAAGTGAATAATGATGATACCATGCAGTTTAATTTAGAGCTTTTGCTTCAACCTCAAGTTTTAAAATATCAGCCTCCAATAATTCAAGAAGCAATTTAATCTTTAAATATGACCGAAACTACTAAACAAAATCTTTCTATATTAATTATCACGATTTTAATCGGTGCTTCTGTTTATGTTTTTATTAATTTTATTAGACCAGAAATGGAGCAAAGGAAAGATTTAGTGAATAAAATTAATGAGACTGAGGAAAAAATCACAATGCTTAAAGATTATAAGGATAAATTTAATATTCTCATCCAAAATTATGAGAATTTAGGAGACAAGATTGAAATGATTGATCAGGCTTTGCCCAATGATTCTCAAACTGCTCAGGTTTTAGCTACTTTAGATGCTATCTCTAAAAAAACAAGTCTTTCTTTAAATGGTCTTAATTTTAATACTCAAAAAAAGGATAATTATAATATTTTAGAAATTAAAACCGATTTTAATGCGAGCTATGATACTTTTAAGGTTTGGATAGGAGAGTTAGAAAAAGAACTGCGGCTTTTTGATTTGAATAAAATTAATATTAAAGCGGTTTCTTCATCCGGCTCTTTGGGAAAGAAAACTAAGACCAAGTCTCCTTCTTTGCAATTTAGCTTAGATTTATTAACCTATTATCAAATCTAATTTATGGCCATTGATGTTCAACAAGAAAAAAAAGGTAATCCTCTCATTTGGATGATTATCATCATAGTCATTTTGATTATTGGTGTTTGGTTTGTGAAAAACTTTTTAAGACCGGAGGAAATCTTACAAAAACCAAAAATGGAAGATGTTCTTCCTTCATCTGCTTCCCAGCAGCTAATTAAAGCTAATCTTAATATTAATAGTATTTTGAATAATCAAATTTTTCAAACTTTAGCTTCTCACATCACTTGGCCCTTAGTCTCTCCAGCTTTGGGTCGTCAGAACCCCTTCCAATCATTCTAAAGTAAAATGATTCAAGAAGAACTATTCCTCTCCACCTTAATTCAAAAAGGTTTGATTAAAGAAGACCAAGCACGGCAAGTTTTATTAGAAGTAAAAACCACCAATAGAAGAGCAGAAGAAATTCTTTTAGATAAAAATTTAGTTGATGAAAAAACAACCGCTCAAATCAAGAGTGAACTGTTTAAATTACCGACTAAGTTTTTTGTCAAAAACGAAATTGTTTCACAAAGCATTTTAAATTTAGTGCCAGAAGATACTGCCCGCCATTATAATTTTATCGCTTTCAATAAAAATAATAATATTTTAGATATTGGCATGGTTTATCCGGACGACTTGAAAGCTCAGGAAGCAGTAAAATTCATTGCCAGCAGGTTAAATCTAGATATTAAAGTTTCTATCATTACCCTTTCTGATTTAAAAAATCTTTTAAAACAATATCAAACTTTCACCCAAGAATTCAATAAATTAGTTGAAGATTTTCAAAAGAGATTCAGCGCTCCAAAAACTAAATCAACGTTTCAATTAATAGATATTGAATCCACTCAAGGGGTAGTAGCTGAGGAAGCGCCAATTATTCGTTTGTTTGCTTCGATTTTAAAACAAGGAGTTCGTTCTCGGGCTTCTGATATTCATATTGAACCAGAAAGAAATAAATTAAGAGTGCGTTTTCGAATTGATGGTAACTTAGCCACCACTTTATATTTACCTTTAGCAATTAATCAACCGATTATCAGCCGGATTAAAATAATGGCTAATTTGAAAATTGATGAAACTCGCATGCCCCAAGATGGACGATTTTTTTCTGTGGTTGATGACAAGGAAATTGATTTTAGAATTTCCACTTTTCCTACGGCTTTAGGTGAAAAGGTGGCCATTAGAATTTTAGATCCGACAGTGGGTTTAAAAATCATTCATGAATTAGGTTTAGAAGGCAAGAATTTATCAATTTTAGAAGAAGAAATGCAAAAACCTTATGGCATGATTCTCTTAACTGGTCCCACTGGTTCTGGAAAAACCACTACTCTTTACGCCATCTTGCAAGTTTTAAATCAGGATAAAGTTAATATTATTAGTTTAGAAGACCCAGTAGAATATACCATTGAAGGAGTGAATCAATCCCAAGTTCTGCCAGAAATTGGTTATACTTTTGCCCGAGGCTTGCGCCAGATGGTGCGGCAAGACCCGGATATTATTATGGTGGGAGAAATTCGGGATAATGAAACTGCTGAATTAGCTACTCATTCTGCTTTAACCGGGCATTTAGTCCTTTCCACTTTACATACTAACAATGCCGTAGGAGTTATTCCAAGATTAATAGATTTAGGAGTAGAAAGATTTTTGATTCCATCATCTTTAAACTTAATGATTGCCCAGCGTTTAGCTCGAAGATTATGTCCTGATTGCAAAGAAAGAGTTTTGGCTAACCCAGCTGAACAAAAAATAATTGAAGATAATATTTCTGCTTTACCCAAAGATATTAAAGAAGCTCTTCCTTACAAACCTCCCTATTATATTTATAAATCAAAAGGCTGCCCGACTTGCAACAAAAAAGGCTATTTAGGTCGTTTTGGTATTTTTGAAATATTAAGAATGACTACAGAATTGGAGCAAATTATTCTTACCCAGCCTTCTCAAGAAAGATTAATGGCTGAAGCCAAGCGTCAAGGTATGGTTACTTTACGTCAGGATGGAATAATTAAAGTTCTAGAAGGGTTAATATCTTTAGAAGAAGTTTTAGCCATTTCGGCAAAATACTAAAGAGGTGATAAAACACCTCTTTTTGATTTATGTTTAATAAGTCACAAGAATCCAAAACCTTTATTAATCTAGGAGTAGTTCTAAATAATAAAGGAGAAGTTTTAATAATTAGAAGAAAAGTAATAGAAAAAGGATCGGACGATTCAGTTTTACAATGGGCTTTCCCCGGAGGCAAACAACAATTTAACGAAACTAGAGAAGAATGCGTAAAAAGAGAAATATTAACAGAAACTGGTTATGATATAGAACCTATAAAACAAATCTCAATTAGAGTTCATCCTCAGTTTCCAGTAACAATTGTTTATCACCTTTGTTCTTTAAAAACTTCTGAACCAGTGGCTAAACCCAGTGAACCTCATGAAATTGCTGAAATTAAATGGGTAAAATCAGAAGAAATTAAAGAATTATTTACTACTAATCTCGATTCTAAAGTAGCCAATGAGTTAGGAATTTAGTTTATATTTAATGGCTTGACAAAGCCATTTTTTTATACCTTAAAATTATATTAATTAAAATTTATCTTCACCCTTGACAGAATGATTATAAAAGGTAATGATTAGTATATCATTCAGTTCCTTGAAAAGTGAATAATAGTTGAGCTTCTAGTATTTCTGAAATCTGAAAAAGCAAGGAATTGAGTGAAATTTTAAGAAAGGAGGTAATGAAGTCATGAAAACTATCAATTTAGAGAAATTAGATCAATTGGCTAACAAGGTAATTTCCCTTAGAGTCAAATTTGGGATAGGTGATGCTTGTGAAGACGACTGCGACTGTAATGGTGATCCTGATAGTTGCGGCGAAGGGCCTTGTCCAATTGGTTGAACACGCAGGAGAAGAGAAATTTATACTTCTCTTCTCCTTAAATTTAATTTATAAAAAATTTGGAAGGAGGTAATAGAAATGAGAGTAAAGTACTATAGATTGTTCAAAATTTCAGATGAGAAAACCAATAGTGTTATAGGTTTTATACCAGAACTTTTCCGTATATATCGTTTTAATTCTAAAGACGCTGATATACTCCCTGATTATATTAACGATGGTGATTCGAATGAAAATTTTTTGAGTAAGTCTTATATGTCAAATATTGTGAAAGGGAAATTGATAGTTACTAATAAATGCAATTTAAGTTGTGCTTATTGTTATAGCGATTGTGGGCCACGTAAAACTTCTGTTATGTCCGAAAAAATAGCGTATGCTGCCATTGATTATCTTATACAGAGAGCCAAAAAATTAAATGTTCGCAAAGTATATCTTAGCTTTTTTGGTGGAGAACCAACACAAGCATGGCAATTAATACAAAACGTTACTACTTATTTTAATAAGTGTATTGCAAATGCTAAATTGCAGCGACATATAGGAATCAATACAAATGGTGTATTCACTTTAGAACAGGCTAGATGGTTGGCTGAAAATTTAGATAGTATTACAATTTCTTTGGATGGTTTTAAGACTATCCATGATATACATCGCAGTGGAAGTTTTGATCAAACATTCAATACAGCCCAAATTTTGTATAAAGAACAGCCACAAAAGCTTGCTATTAGGAGTACTGTTTCTAACATAAGTGTGGACTCGCTTCCAAAAATTGCTGAATTTTTTGGTAATAATTTTCCGCATTGTGTTCAAATGTATGAACCATTATCTCCAATAGGGCGTGGACAAAATTGTACTGTATTGAAACCGCCAGATCCTACGTTGTTTTTCACTAAATTCTTAGAAGTCGTACGAATAGCTGCCAAATATGATACAATAGTTCACACCTCTGTTTTGCAGTTCAAATCCATGACAGATGGAGCTTTTTGTGGGGCGAATGGCAGAAATTTTATAGTTGTTTACGATGGTAGAGTTATATCTTGTCACAGAATGGATGAAGAGATAGATCCAATTGACTCTTTCTTCCATTACGGATTTTTTAACGAGAAGACGAACAAATTTGTATTTAATTACAGGAAAAAGAAGGGGTTAGAAAAAAAGTTAAATGCAGAGAATATCTCTGATTGTAGAAACTGTTTTGCTTATTATTTTTGCCGAGGAGATTGCCCAGCTAACAAATCTGCGCTATTTCCAAAGACCTTTTGGAAAGAGCCTAGTGATAAATGTGAAGCAATTCGAGAATTTGTCAAAGCAACTTTGAAGTACCTTTTAAATTATGGTTCTCAAGGATTGCTTCGCCAGAGCTAAAAGGGTAGATATTAAAGTCTACCCTTTTTTTGTATTTTTACCCGCGTAAATTTAATTGCTATTTTTTATATTGAACCTTTTAACTGACACTTTTGAGTGATATAATAATTATATAAATCAATGTCTACATTTACTTTTGAAAAAATACCAAATAAAACCAATATTCCAGCTTATTTATTATATTTGCCCTATTTGAATTCTGTATCAGCTGCTGTAATTGTTAAGGCAGGAACAGTAGATGAAATCTGGCCCCAGGAAGCTGGTTTGGCTCATGCTCTGGAGCACCTAGCACTGAGAGGCACTAAAAGATTTCCTTCAGCGCAACTTCTGAGTGGTTATATTGAAGAAGTGGGTGGTTTTAAAAAAGCAACAACTGATTATGAGAAAACAATGTATCACGGACAAGTACCTGTTCAATATGCCGAACGATTAATAGAGATACTTGCTGAGATAGTAAATTTCTATCTTATTCCCGAAAACACAATTTCTAAGGAGATTCAGGTTATTCAAGAAGAAATGAAACGAAAACAAGATAGTCCCTTTTATGTTGTAGATCATATGGCAAGAAGCTTTATTTTTGGTTCCCATCCCTTAGGGAGAGAAGTTTTAGGGATAGAAGAATCTTTGCAAAAACTGACTCGGACAGATATTTTAAATTTTGCTTCAAGACATTACTACCCTGATAATTTTACTATTCTTTTAATTGGAAATCTTAAGTTAGATAAAGCAGGAACATTTATAGAAAAATATTTTGTTGCTGGTGGAAAACAATCACCCAATATAAGACCTCAAATACAATTAATAGATAACAAAAAAAGAGAATTAAAATTTTATCATAATATTCAACAGGTCCACCTGGAATTATTAGCACCAATTAGTAGCTCTCAAGAAAAAAGTAATAAAGCATTAAGGCTTTTTTGTGAAATGATTAGCGGAGGAGTAATATCCCCTCTCTTTCAAGAAATCAGAGAAAAAAGAGGATTATGTTACAATTTATCCACTTTTATATCAAAATATTCTATTGGTTTATTTAGCATCCATGTTGGTATAAAACCAGAATCTTGTGAAGAAGTAATTTCTTTAATCTTAAAAGTGATAGAAGATAATAAAAATTCTGTCCAACTATTTAATAAAACAAAGCAAAGAGTTATTGGTAGTTTACTTTTATCTTTTGAAGATCCTGACTGGATTATTCTTAAAGCCGCTCAAGATGTTATTTATCAAGGGAAACCAGTGGGATATCAAGAATTCATTAAAGAAATGGGCTCAATAACTATTAAAGATATTGAAAACGCTGTTGATACTTATTTAGCACCTAATAATTTTCGACGAATAATAATGTTGCCTAAATAGAATTAGAGTTCTTTATATCTTGACAAGATATTAAAGAGGGTGTATAATCTAGGTAGTTTTGAGCATGATTTAGTATTGCACCTTTAAAAATAAATATAAGATTAAAATATAAAAAAAATTGAAATGGAGGTAAATTGAAGTGAAAAGATTGATATTGATATTGATGTTAGTGTTAAGTGTTGTGATTTTTGTGGGTTGTAATTGGATAATACTAGATGGTTCCTCAGAGAAGTTAGCTTCTTCATTAGCTACTTCATGGGATATAGGTGATACGCAAAATAACGGAGATGACTGGTTGGACATACCAGAAAAAGCAGAAATAGGAGATAGCTTTACAGGATCTTCTGGTGTAACCTACAAGTTACAAGAAGAAAATCTTGCCCCAGGAGAAGAAGAATATTATAATAGTTGGGGTCTTGATTGCTCAGGTGTTTGGGTTGTGATAGAAGATTAGCTTAAAGAGGGTATGATATAAATATATCATATATCATACCCTCTTTTTTATTATCTATAATACCTTTTTATTTTCCTTGACAAAGTGAAAAAGAGGGTGTATAATTGAAATAGTCATGTGGTAGATTGAGTTGCACCTTAAAAATTTTAAAAAAGAGAGGTGAATTAGAATGAAAAGGTTTTTGATCGTTTTGGTTTTTGTGTTTGTATTTTTAGTTCTAATAGGTTGCAGCGGAGTAATCCCACCGCCGGTTGACGAGCCACCAATAGATTTGATACGGGAGTATACAGCGCGTGATTATGTACAGCGATGGGCAGATGGAGAGGTATCAATAGTTGATTTTACAGGGAAAACCGAAGAGATCTGGAAGGAAATCAATAGCATCATAGATGGACCAGTCGTTTTTAAAATGACCAGTAATCCTGCTGCTCAAATCGGAATAGAATATCAACCAATAGATGGGATGTTTTATGTTGGATTTCCAGGTATGGAGGATAATACATTTAAAAAGTGCGGGATCCTTATAGATCCGGAAGTACCTTCTGATCTTCTTGATACTGTCTGTATGCAGACAGTATTTATCGCAGTTGGGATAAATAATCTCGAAAAATGGGATGAAGGATTTTCTCAGCAAATGAAGACTGTAATTTACTGGCTTTATAGATTAGAGCCAGGATACCCGTTAAGTTAATGTGAGAGAATGTGAGAGAATTTAAGGGAGATAATGGTTATATTATCTCCCCTTTTATTTACATTAAGTTTAACTTGACACTACTTATTTAGAGAGTAAAATTAATATATTAGAGGTCAATATAATCATTTTAAACATATGAATATCAATAGGAAATACATTATTATTTTTGGAACATTAGTCCTTTTATTAGTGATTATTATAGGAGGAATTACTTATTATAAAGAGAATAAACAAGAAACTGATCTTCCAGTAACTTATGATATGATGGAGAAAGCAAAATTGGAATCAAATCTTTGCACTTCAGACGAACTTGAAAACCAATATAAGGTTTGTTGTGTTATTGAAGAGGGTATAAAAAAAGGTTTTTTATATGATTGTTCTTCACAAGAATATTTTGAACCAGGGCAAGGTATTTATATAGTTTTTGATGCTTCAAGATTTGACATTTCTTACGACCCTTATTTTTTACGCTTAAATTCGGATTTAAATTACGAGGAAGATAAACCGATAATAGATTCAGATACGCCTGGTTCCCTAAATAGAAACGAATCTTTTTTAATGAAAGTACTTGGCACTGTGCCTAAAGAGGGTGAATCATTTATTTTGTTAAAAGTAAGTGTTTATCCTGATAATAAATTTAATGAAAAAGACGAACAAATGATATTGTATCGCGAAACAAAAATATTTAAAGAGTAATCAATTTATAAAAATATTATGAAAAAAAACAATCAAAACAAAAAAATAACAAATTATTATTTGCCTGCGATTACAATAATATTAATATTGTTTACGGCTTTTACTCTAATTAAAGATGCTGATGTTGCTGTTGGAGCTACCACAACTACTACAATTAAATGTACTTGCAAAGCATGTAGCGCTAGTAATTGGTGTTCAGATAGACAATATACAGGAACAGGTTGTCCATGTAGAGATACCTGTAGTGATCATTGTGAATGTGGTGCTACATTGGAGAGGTGTAAAACTACTACCACAACTACTACCACTAAACCGTCCACTACCACAACTACTACAGGAGGCGGTGGTTCCTGTGAATGCATAAACAGCAATGGTTCTTGGACATGTTGGGATAAAATCAATAATAAATGTTGTTCAAGTTGTGGTACATGTCCTCCTCAATGGTCTTGTAGCAAATCGCCTTTAGGATGTTATGAAAGTTCAAGTGGATATGCGTGGAAGGATAGTTGTGAAGACAACTGCTACAATGGATATAGCTGTTATCCTGGTTTTGTATGTAGAGTTAGTTGGTTGGGGACTTATGAAACTTTAAGTTCCTGCGAGGCATGCTGTAGACAAGACCCATGTAACAGCACTACCTATTATTCTTGTAATCCTGATCCTGATAATCCACATTGTATTGTTGATTCTAATGGATCATATACTTCTTGGGCTTATTGTGATGATAATTGCGGTTCTGATGGTAATGGTGGTGGTACTACGACAACTACTGCTAATGGAGGAACCACTACCACTACCAATGGAGGAACCACTACCACTACTAATGGAGCTACCACAACAACAACCAGTCCTCCACCTACTTGTCAAATTAATTCTTTTACTATTAATGAAAAAGATAATTCTGAACAAAATCCTTTAATTGTTTGGGTGAATGCTTCTCTTAGAGGTCATTTCTCTGTTAATTATTGCACTTCTTGTGAAGTTATAAGTAATGATATTTGGAGCAACACATATGATCCTCTCCCTTCAAGTGGTGATGTAACAGAACAATTTAAGATTAATACAGCTGACAACTATTCTTATACCTTAGAATGTATAGGCGATCCTGATGATCCTAATGATTCTGACGAGGATTTTCTTTCTTTAAAGGCCGTTCAAGCTGTTAATCTTCCTTGGTGGAGAGAGATCATTCCTTATTTAGGAGGATTTCTAAGAGGATTGTAGAGAGAATATATATAGAAATACAATAGAAATACCCGCCCAAGTTTGGGCGGGTTTTAAATTACGAGATTGCTTCGTCGCTTCGCTCCTCGCAATGACAGAACAGAATTTTTGTGTTAATATCTAATCTTATGAATTTAGAATTTAAAATTACTGGACATTTGGAGATGTTGGCTAAAAAATCTAAAGCAATAAGACTTCAATTTTATCCTTTAAAAGAAGAATTAAAAAATCTTGGTAAAAATATAGATCCTTTGAAAGAAGAAAAGAAGAGTCCAATTAAAGGATTGATTCATCGTTATTCTAATCGGGTGTTAGTTTTGTTAACTTTGAATTGCGTTGCTTATTGCCGTTTTTGTTTTCGCCGAAGAATAGTCTCGGACATTGAAAAAGGTGTTTTAAGCAATAGTGATTTAGAAAAAATCGTTTCTTATATTAAAAAACATCCGAAGATTAAAGAAGTAATTATTTCTGGCGGCGACCCTTTAACTCATCCAGAACTTTTAGAAAAGTTTCTTAAAAAAACTAGTCGCTTAAAACAAATTAAGGTGATTAGAATTGGCACGCGGCTAATGGTTAGCAATCCAAAACAAATCAACAGTAATATTTTAAGGGTTTTACAATTAGTCAAAAAACAACCTCTGTATTTATTGCTCCATTTTGAGCATCCTGATGAATTGACTCAAGAAACCAAAAAAGCTATTAAAAAATTACGCTCTACAGGAGCAATCTTATTATCGCAATCAGTTTTTTTAAAAGGAATTAATGATAAAGCAAGCGTTTTAGAAGAACTTTTTGAAGAATTAATAGCTTTAGGCATAAAACCTTATTATATTCTTCATAATGACGAACCATTAGGAACTAAACATTTTACCGTTGATTTCAAAAAAGAAATAAAGATCATGACTGAATTAAGAAAGCGAGTAAGCGGTTTAGCTTGTCCAATGTATGTTTATGATGATCCTAATGAAAAATGCAAAGTATTGATTCCTTTGGATTTTGATTATTCATTTATGAAAAAGAATTAAACAAATAGCTTGTTACTTTTGTTTTGTATATTTCTTTCTTTTTTGATTCAGCAGTAATTTTAATACTTTATCAGCAATTTCCTTTTTTCTTTTTAGGCAAGGAATATTTTCTCGATGATAAATTAATCTAAGTAGTTTAGCGGAGTCGTGTTTAGCATATTTCAATCTCCACATCGCAACATGGTGAAGAATTTTAGGCTCAGTTTTATAGATATGCCCATAAATCTTAGTGATTCTAAAAATAGTATCCCTAATCCATTTTATATGCGTCTCACTAGCTGAAAGAAAAACCAACCATAAACGAGTATACACATATTCTGGATTCTTAAAAGTATTATAATAATCTTTATAAGTCGTGATTGAACCATCACCATCCAAATGCCCCCTCAAAAAATCTCTAAAATATGGGTCAGGGATGTTTAAAGATTTAATTGTGTAAGTTTTATTGGGAAATAATCCTATCTTTAAAAGCCATCTATAAAATTGGACATTGCCAAATTGTATTCTATAACATGGTCTTTTAGCTAAACTATCATTGTTAGATTGGGCTATTTTATTATTTAAATGAAGACATTTTTTAAATGTATCTAATAATTGAAAATCAGATGATCTCATGTTTATATGACGACCATCATTGCTCAGATTGCCATCGGTAGTTAATAGACCAATAATATAAGCTAATTTAGATGACCAGGCAAAATTTTTATCTGGTAATTTATGTTTAGACATAACGATGGGGCTAAAAGTGGGCAGGGAGGGACTCGAACCCTCAAGGCCTTGCGGCCAATAGATTTTGAATCTATCGCGGTTGCCAATTTCGCCACCCGCCCAGTGATAATATTATACAAAATACAGTATAATATTCAAGAATTGAAACAATGAATAGAATTTATAGAAATTTACCCCGTACCTTTTTAAAATTGATTTCATCAAAGATATACCTTCGATATTTTTCTTTAAAAGGTGCGGGGTTTATAGTATAATAATATTAATGGCGGAAATTATTGCGATTTGTAATCAAAAAGGAGGAGTAGGTAAAACTACCACTACCATAAGTTTAGGAAGTTATTTGGCGGCTTTTGGCCGTAAAACTTTGATTGTTGATTTTGATCCTCAAGCCAATGCAACTTCTGGTTTAGGCCTTAATTATACAAAATTAACAAAAAATATCTATCATAATTTGGTTTTTGGTTTTGCTTTAGAAGAAACTATCCTGCAGACGCCTTTATTTGGTTTGGATATTTTACCGGCTTCTCCGGAATTAATCGGAGCGCAAGTGGAATTAAATTCTTTTGAGGATAAAGAATTTCGTTTAAAACAATTGCTTAATTATGTAAAGAGCCAATATCGCTATATCTTGATAGATTTACCGCCATCTCTGGGGCTTTTAACAATTAATGGTTTAGTAGCTGCTGATTATGTTCTAATTCCTATTCAAACTGAATTTTTTGCCTTGGATGGACTCTCGCAATTGATTAACACCATTGATTTAATTAGGAGAAACTTGGGCAAAGATTTAAAAATTTTAGGCGCAACTTTAACTTTATATGATAAACGAAATAGATTGGATAGATCAGTAGCTAAGAATATTCTTCGCCACTTTCCAGGCTATGTTTTTAATGTTATTATTCCGAGAAATATTTCTTTAGCTGAAGCGCCAAGTTTTGGCCAATCAATTTTGCAATATAATCCTCATTCTGAAGGGGCAAGAGCTTATCGGCAATTAGCAGAAGAATTTATTAAACGACTTGAAACATGAATAATCAATCTTTCGATAAACTCAAGATTGACCCTGAGCAAAGCCGAATGGGTCAAACTTTAGGTCAAGGATTAAATGCTTTGATTCCTCCCAAAAAAAATAACCCTGAGCAGTTCGGCCCTGAGCAGTTCGGCCCCGAGCTCACTGCCGAGGGGCTCACTGCCGAAGGGCGAAGTCGAAGGGATCAGAATTCTTCTCAATTAGAGGAAAGAATTAATCATAAGGTCAATGAAAGCGTATCTCATTTTCCTTCTGATTTAATTGCTCAAAAACCCTTAGAAAATTTAAGGGAAGATTTTAAAGCAGATTTTAAAGCGGAAATAACTCCAGAGCAAACAAAAGGACGATCTTTTCAAGAAACTTTTCCTCAGGAAAAACCAAAACTCGTTGAAGAGAAAATATTCCAAATTGAGACTGAAAAAATTAAACCCAATCCTTATCAACCGAGGCATCTTTTTACTGAAGATTCTTTAAGAGAATTAGCTGATTCCATTAGGGAGTTTGGTATTTTACAACCCTTGCTTGTTATTAGAGTAGAAAAAGATACAGAAAAAGGCACTGAAGTTGAATATCAATTAATTGCTGGAGAAAGGCGATTAATGGCAGCTAAAATGATTGGTTTACCAACTGTTCCAGTAATTATCAGAAGGCCTTTAGAGGATCAAAAAAAATTAGAAATGGCTTTGATTGAAAATATTCAAAGAGAAGATTTAGGAATTATCAGTAAAGCTAAGGCTTTTGAGCGTTTAATCAATGAATTTGGTCTGACCCAGCAGGAATTAGCCAGTCGTTTGGGAAAAAGCAGGGAAGTGATTGCCAATACCTTGCGCCTTTTGCAGCTTCCTCTGGAAATTCAAAAAGCCATAGAAGAAGGATTAATCAATGAAGGTCATGCTCGAGCCATTTTACTTTTAAATAATCCAGAAAAAAGAAAATTATTTTTCAAGGAAATCATCTCAAAAAACCTCTCTGGCAGAGAGGCTATGGATTTTGCTCAAAGATATCTGACCTTAGATGGGAAAACAAATAATTTTTCTCAAAAAAGAAGACAAAATCTTTCTGCTGATCCCCAGGATTTAGAATGGAAGGAAAAATTGGAAGAGTATTTTCAAATGCCAGTTTTCATTAAGAAAAAAGGCGAGAGGGGAGCGATTGAAATTAAATTCTTTACTGAAAAGGATTTTGATACGATTTTAAAGAAACTTTTTCCTTCTTAAAATTTCTTCAATTTCCTTTCTCGTTTCTGACATTTTAACAAACTCTAACCAAGACGATGAAGGCAATTTTCCTTTTTGAATAAGAATTTCTACTACTTCTCCGGATTTGAGGTTATAATTCAAAGGCACTAATTTACCATTCGCTTTGGCGCCAGCAGCCTGGTTGCCGATTTCTGTATGCACTTGATAAGCAAAATCAATAGGTGTGGCTCCTTCTGGCAAATCGATAATATCTCCTTTAGGAGTCAGGACAAAAATTCTATCTTTGAAAAAATCGATTTTCAAAGATTCTAAAAATTGTTGGGAGTTATAAAATCTTTTCTGCCAATCTTGAAGTTGTTTAATCCAATAAAAATTTTTAGGCGGGATAAAGGATTGTTTCTTTTTGTATTTTTTCGTTGCTTTATTAGTTTCGTAGACCCAATGAGCGGCAATACCCCATTCTGCTTCTTCATCCATTTCTTTGGTTCTAATTTGAATTTCTACCATTCTCCCGTTTTCAGCAAAAACTGTGGTATGCAGACTTTGGTAACCATTAGGTTTTGGCAAAGCAATGTAATCTTTAAATCTACCTGGCATAGGTTTCCACATTTGATGAATAATGCCTAAAGCGGCATAGCAATCCTCGGTTTTTGGCATAATAATTCTCATGGCCACTAAGTCGTAAACTCTTTTAATATCCATATCTTCTTTTTGTAATTTTCTCCAGACACTATAAAGATGCTTAGCTCGATATTTTATTTTTAGGAGCAAAAGATTATTCTTTTTTAATTGTTCTTCTACTAAGGGAACAATTGTTTTAAGATAATTTTCCAATTCCTCTCTTTTCCTACCGACAATTTTCCTGGTTAATTTATATTTCTCAGGATAAACATAAGGGAAAGCCAAATCCTCTAATTGGGCGCTAATATCTGTTAGACCTAATCTATAAGCCAAGGGAGCGAAAATTTCTAAACTTTCTAAAGCTTTTCTTTTTTGTTTTTCTAAATCAAACACCCAAAGGCTTTTCATATTATCTAAGCGATCAGCTAATTTAATTAAAACGACTCTTAAATCTTTAGCCATAGCTAAAATCATATTGCGAAAGTTTTCTTTATCAGAATTTGTTTCTTTCTTTTCTTGACCCTTAATATATTTAATCTTGTTGATTTTTGTTAAAGACTGGACCAAAAAAGCAACTTCCTCATTAAATTCTGATTTTATTGTTTGGAGAGAAAAATCCGTATCTTCGACAACATCATGAAGAAGCCCG
>Ga0315274_10005265_pt1 | contig 18917 bp, 27 predicted proteins | sample YL17G02_20_MG_FD_203700 | JGI IMG/M metagenome (GOLD analysis project Ga0315274, IMG submission 203700) | Sediment microbial communities from Yellowstone Lake, YNP, Wyoming, USA - YL17G02_20 | ecosystem: Environmental > Aquatic > Freshwater > Lake > Sediment | place: USA: Wyoming | collected... | reverse complement strand
CCTGCCATATCGTCTTCGTACCAACCATTGATCCATGCGTCAATGGTACCGGGCGTCTGGGCGTAACAGCTACCAGGGCCCTGATACGGTAGCCAGTATAAGGACGTGCCGTCAAGGGTCATGCAGGGCTCGTCCCCTTTCCAAGTTTGCGACCACATAGACGTATGCGCGCTAGCTACGCCGGCGTGGGGCAGGGCACCGAAGATACGGTCCAGCGCATCCATACACCTATGCTCCAAGAGGCTGGACCGCAAGGGGTATGGGTCAAGGGTGGGAAGAGTCTCTCGTCCCTCTGCGGCCCACCCAAAGGCCGTATTGCAGACCGCCGCGCTAGGTGTCTCGTCCTCTGCGGCCGTACGCTGGGCAGTGCCTATGGCCACCATACCCGACCACGCCACCACCAGCCCGACACCGACGCCTACCATCCGTGCTACTGCGCGCATCATGCCGCCACCAGCCGGGCGAAGTAGCGTAGGTCGCCAACACGTCCGTTTGCCCTATCTGCCGAGCGCTCGGCAGCGTAGCGGTTAGCCTTGAGAGTGTACGTTCCCCTCATCGCGTCATAGACTGCCCACCCAGTCACCCGCGCTACCATCCGTGCTACCGTCATGCTGCACGCACCCGTACAACGCTACCTTGAAGATCGGTACCGTAGGGCAGCTGCCTCATCGCCCATGAGCCTACAAAGCGGGGACGCGGTAGCGGACCCCACGTATGTACACTACCGTCCCTCAGTGTGATTGACACCACTACCACTGGTCGCGCCTTCCTCTCCCTCGCCATTGTGCCACCTTGTCCCTTGCGCCTGCCGAGCGAACCCACCCGACATGCACAGTATAACCGATGCCAGCCAATACGTCAATCCCTTTTCTCGCCAGATATGGAATATACCATGGTACAATCCGAAACGAACCCGCGTTCTACCGCGTGTTCTTATGTCAAGCAGCCTGTGCGCATACGCTGTTCCCCTTCTCTGTGGATCATCCGTAAATGGGTTTCCTGATGTACCATGTCCTACCCCGCGCGTTCACCGCCTCCATCGTTGTATCCGCACCCGATGGTCTGGTTCCACGCCCTCGGCCCTCTGCTTCCGTATCTCGCCATCATGGCGACTGACTGGGTGGCCATACCAAGGCCGGTGGTGGCATTTCATCCACTCGCCCCGTTTTTGTCATCTGCATGGCAAAAGGTGGCAAGTGGGGAGTGTCCGTTGATCTGATCCGTGTAGCTGGCTCTAGAGCACTCAGTTAAGATTAATCCTAGTACAAGGAACACGCGCTCAGGTGCGCGCGTACCTGCGCGTGCTATTTCCGGGCGCGCGCGTAGCTTCGTAGATTACACTAATGCGCGCGCGTGAAGAGCGCAACATTTGGCACGAGTGGCGTCGCGGTGGAAACGCCTGTGTTTGGACCCCTATCGAGGCAGTTGGGCAGGAGTTCGGCGGGATTGGGGGTGGAATCCAAAAAGAGTTGACTCCTACTGCGCCATCGTGTATACTTCCTGGTAGGAGGTGGTACATGCAGGGATTGACACTGAAGCTCTGTGGTCCTGACGGGAAGCACGAAGTTGACCTGACCCCGTTCCTTGTCGGGCGCCCTGTGCTGTTTCTCGTCCGCGTTCCAGACGATGTAAGCATCTCGGCCCAGACGCTGCGCCAGATTTGTGACGTGCTCCGCGATGGGCGCGACGAGTACAGCGTCGAGTACCGCGAGATGCTGGCCGATCAGTGCGACTACGCCACGGGAGACAAAGAGAGGAAGCCATGACGCAGACTGACGACGTGGCCGCGCGCATCCTGACGCACGCCTTTGCCGAGTGGGCGCGCGTCTACGGCCGTCGGGACGACATGCCATCACCCTGGCACCTAAAGTGGGCGAGGGTGGCGCTGAGGCGGGAAGGCAAGCAGCCGAAGGCGTGGCTGATCAGGCGACGGGCAACGCGATACCGAAGAGAGGCTCGCACGCCGTGACCGAGAAGGTCAAGCAGTACGAGCAGGCGTGCATGGGGAAGTCGAAGATCCCCACGTTCGCCATCGCCAGGAACCGGGCTCGTATCCTGTCCAATCGGTACGACAGCGCGTTCTCGGTGTATGTCTGCGCCTTCTGCCACCGCTTCCACGTTGGCTCGTCCGACGACGAGACCCAGGAGCGGCGGCGTGGGACCATGCCCTACCAGCGCGAGCGGCGCGTGGACGAGGACTTCGACCTGACCGAGTACGACTACGACATCGAGGAAGACGAGGAGCGCGAGATGGAGGTTGACGATGACGATTGAGTACGGACGGCCCGGTGATCCCAACTACGGCCGGAACGTGGCCCTCCTGCCGCTTGGGCTGGGGTGGTGCTCGGGCTGCCAGCAGGAGCTGCCGCTGGTCGAGTTCTCCGTGCAGCTCTCGCAGCACTCGGGCCACTCCCCCCTCTGCCGGCCATGTCACGCCCGGTACTCGCGTGACCACGACTTCCGTGACCGCGAGGCCGCCTTGATGGCGCTGGCTATCCATGAGGACAACCGGCGGCGCACGGACGGCCTGCGGCGCTGCGCCGAGTGCCTCCAGGAGCGTCCCTCGGTGGACTTCTACCGGAAGGGCGGAGAGAGCGGCGCCCGTGGCCACATCTGTGTCTTCTGCCGTGGTGTAGACGAGGGCCGTGCTGCTCGCCATCGCGAGAACGTCGCCCTACTCGCCAAGGGCCAGCGCCGGTGCAAGGCCTGTGAGGCGGTCCTGCCACTGGAGCGGTTCTACCACCGCGCCGCGGGCAAGGGGTGGCAGGCTGAGTGCAAGCAGTGCATGAAGGCCCGTGAACGCGAGCGGGAGCGACGGCTGGCGGACGCCTGACGCGCGACGTGGTGGGCGTCCGAGGAGATCCACCCACCACGTCTGCATCCCGGTGCAGGGAAGCTCGTTCATTGTACCCGGCCATCCCTCCACCACCAATACCCACCTCTCGCTTGACAACTTCTGCGCGCTCGTGTATCATTCCCCTATCAACTGGCCCAGCGGGGCCCCAACATGCCACAAGGAGCAATCGGTGCAGGGCTACATTGCGATCGTAGAGCGGAAGACGCGCCCCCGGGGGGGCAACCCGGCCCAGACCGTGCTGGACGTGGTTGATCTCGACATCACGGATGCGGCGCTGGCCCAGAACAAGCTCTCGGGACTCGGGCTCATCAAGGAGGGCCAGACCATCTACCTGGCACAGATCGTGGCCAAGGCCGGCGTTCGGCCCGCCGAGGTCGTGCTGGAGAAGATCGGGGCGTAGGGTAAGCGACGAGGGGTTGAACGGGGAATTGAGGGGGGCGACGAGCCCCCTGTCCCGTCGCCGAGGAACGAACTATGGAGATACCCATTCAGGTGCAAGAGGTCGTAGCCCATCGGCTGTCCGTCCTCGAAGGCCGAGGCGAGCCGGGCGCGATGGGCTACGGGACGGCCGGCCGATTCACGACCACGGAGCGGTACGCCATATGTATGTTCCCGCCCTACGACTCGTGGCATTTCCTGGGCGGCAAGTGGGCGCTGACCGGATTCGGGGTCAGGGTTCATGGCCATGTCTACATGTGGAGCAGGGACAGGGCCGGGGTGGCGACGATTACGCCGAAGTCCAGCGAGGACGCCGGCCCGAGGTGGAAAGGCATCGAGGATCTGGACGAGGGTGCGGGGATGTCAACTCCCAAGGAGGGATTATGAAAAAGCGGTTCTTCGCGGGCTGGTTCGCGGCCCTGGTGGTGGTGGGGATAGTGACGCTGCTGGCGCCTGCCATCTGCGGCGAGTGGCTGGGACTGGCCCTGTTCGTCGCGGCCGGGCTCGGCGTGGTCATGGCAGGCGTGGCCGCGATGGCATCGGCGCTGAGGCGCTGACGTGACCAACCTCCAGTTCGCGATTCTCCTGGGGTTCATCGTCGCCACCCCCGTCGTGATGACCACGGCCTTTGTGGCCGGCTGGTTTATCGGCGAGCGGTGGAGCCGTGGCCGTAGGGTGGTGCCGTGATGCCGGATGACACAGGCGCTCTCCTGCCGGGCGAGGGCGCGACGTGGGCCGACGTGCTGGCGGGTGACGCCGCGTGGTGGCTTGGCCTGGGCGACTGCCGCGACGTGCTGGCGACGATGCCGCCGGGATGCGTGGATGCCGTGGTCACAGATCCACCCTATCCCGAAATCAGCCGCGACTATGGCCGGATGACTGAGGCCGATTGGCACGCCATGATGCGCCAGGTGGTTGGCGAGACGCGCCACGCCCTGACCGCCACCGGATCGGCCATGTTCGTTCTACAGGCGAACTCAGAGCGCGTGGGCAGGATGCGGCCGTGGCTTTGGGAGTTCATGGCGTGGACTGCGCGCGAGTGGAACCAGATACAAGACGTTTGGTGGTGGAATCACACGGCGCAAGTAACCATGCACGCATCGCAGCGCGGGCTTATGCGCCCGTCAGTCAAGGCATGCGTGTGGCTTGGGCCGGAGGATGCGTACCGCAACCAGAACGCGATATTGTGGACAGAATCGGACGACAATAAGGCGCAAAGGGCATCAGGACGGTTGAATAATAACCTTCACAAATACCCGAGTGGCGGGACGAATAGAAAGCTACGGCAGGTTATGAGCGCCGCGCGTCGCGGCGGCGTAACTCCGTTCAACCTATGGCCAATAGCAAACGCCAATAGCACGAGTTCTGGCGGCGCTTATGGTCATGGGGCCGCGACTCCCTTCCTACTATGTCGGCGCTGGGTGGAGTACATCAGTTCGGATGGCGCTATCGTGCTGGACCCATTCGCTGGGAGCGGGACGGTCGGGCAAGCGGCCCTACTGCTTAGCCGACGCTTCATCGGCTGCGAAATTTTCCCGACGTACCACGCCGTGGCCCGCCGCCGTCTTGGCGCCGCCTACGCCGCCCGGCAGCCGGCGCTGTTCACGCTGGACGACGGTGCGGCGTGAGCGGCGCGGGGGCGGCCGACCTGCTGCCGGGCGAGGAGATCAGACATCACACCCAGCGGGCGTACTGGTGGCCGATTCCGGGCACGGACCTGATGGTGTCCTGGGAGTGGGAAGGCGCAGACTTCGTGCGGGACCAGATCACACTTGTGGTCCAGCGGGTGGGCGAGAAGGAGGCGGCAGATGTTGGACCTGGATGAGGCGGTGTGGATGCGCGATCGGACGATGGCGCTCGACCAGTTCATCTCGGAATATTTCTTGCACGAGGAGCCGGAGCCGTGTCGGCATCCGCTACGCCTGCCGTCGGGCCGTGGTGGCTGGCACTGCGCTGATTGCGGGACTGAACTGGGCGACGGCAAGGGAGAGGATGACACGGACTGATGGCCAAGAGTGAGATCCAACAGGAGAACGAGCGGCTCGCCCGGATCGGGCACAAGCGATGCTCGAAGTGCGGGCAGGCGAAGCCGTTCAGCGAGTACCATCGCTGGGGGCGCGGGGCGTTTTACCCGCAGTGCAAGACGTGCCGAGCGCCTGGAGCCATCAAGGCCCAGAGGCTTCGCGTTGCCCGGCTGGAAGATCCTGTCCACAAGGCGAAGATGGAGCGACTCGCGGAGGCGCGGGATCTGGCGGCTACCAATCGCCGTCGCTGTCGGACGTGCGACAAGATCAAGCCGGACGATGCCTTCAAGCTCTGGGGTCTGCGGCCCACCCTCTCGGGCGGTGTCCGCAAGATGCTCTCGACGACGTGCATGGAGTGCCGCGGGACCGACGTGGACCGGGTAGCCCGTCAGCGCGAGAACAAGGCGCTGCTCGGCGGCGGCACCAAGCGGTGTAAGGAGTGCCTGAAGGAGAAGCCGATCGACGAGTTCTACCGCTCGTCGCGCGGTGGCCTCCAGGCCAAGTGTAAGCAGTGCTACCATGGTGGCGGGAAGGAGGAGGAGCTCGATGTCGCAGTTGCCGCCGATGGATGACATGCTCCTGGCTGTGAACCTGAAAGGGCTGACGGTCCACCGTCTTCTGCGGGAGGCCACCGCCGACGTGCTCGATCTGGCCCCGGCCTGCGGGCTCTCGCCGTTCGACCATCCATGGCTCGTCGAGATGGCCGCCGCCAAGGTACTGCTTTCCGACCGGGAGTTGTCACGTCTGCGGCCGTGCGGCCAGTGCGAGCGTATCGCCAGGAGCGGGAAGGGCGCGCAGATCGCGCTCCCACTGGAGGTAGAGGCGTGAACATCGAGCCGGTCGTGGTCGAGATCGCCAAGCTGAGCGCCGGCCCCGGCGACGTAGTGGTGCTGCGCTCGTCTGACTGGATGGGCGCCATGGAACAGCAGTACTTGCGCGAGCACCTGAGCCACGCCTTCCCCGAACTGCGCTTCATGATACTCCAGCCGCAAATCGAGATGCCGGTGGTGATCCACCCGGAGGCGGAAGAGTGAGGCCGCGAGAGCCGCGCGTGTCCATCACGATCACGCTGACCCGGGACGGTGTAAAGTACCTGGAGGCACTGGTGACCAAGAAGGGCGTCAACCGTTCGTCGGTCGTGGAGCTGGCCCTGCGGGCCTTCGCCGCGACCTCCCGCGTGAAGATCGAGGAGGACTGATGACACTCTATCTGAGCCCGTTCTGGATTGGGCTCGCCCTTGGCTACGCCCTGGGCTTCGGCACTCTGCTTGCTGGGTGCGTCTGGCTGGCCGCGAAGAACCGGAGGGCCGCGCCATGACGGCCGACCTGGCCACCGCGTGGCTGCTGGTCGCCGTGGAGGATGGATGAAAATAGATGTTGGTTGCGGAAGTGAGCTTGACGTGGCTGGCGGCTGGACGGGCGTGGACCCGTTCTGGAATCCACCGGACGACTTCGCCGGAACCGTGCTGGCCTACCATGCATGGGATGTCGGCGGGCTCTCGGCTGGCAGCGCGGAGGAGATTCGCTCGCATCATGCCCTGGAGCACCTGCCGCCGACACGGATCAAGGCAACCCTCGCCGAGTGGTTTCGTCTACTGGTCCCCGGTGGATTGCTGGATCTCATCGTGCCGGATGCCGTCTACTGCCTCCAGCACTTTATGGATCATCCCTACTCGCCGTGGGCGTTCACCATGATCCACGGGCGGAACGATTACCCCGGCGATCGGCACCTGACGGCCTTCGACGTGCTCGGGCTGCACCTGGCCTTGGCCGACGCTGGGTTCGACGTGGTACAATGCGAGGCGCGCTGGACCGACAAGTGGCACCAGCGATCCATCTGTGCCCTTGCCAAGAAGCCGGAGGTGGAGGATGGGGTATCCGTCGATCAGCCTAGTTCTGCCGACCATCGGTAGAGAGGGCCTCGAAGCGTCGCTCGACGCCATCGTTGCGGCGGGAATCTCCCGGCACGACGAGCTGCTCTGCATGGTGGATGGCGAGCACCAGCTACAGACAGTTGACCGCATCTGCGCTCACCCAATCTACAAGGTCGCGATGGTGCGGACGTTCCTGATGATGGACAACGGCGGGGCGTGGGGCCATCCTGGCCGGAACCGTGGGATGGGCGAGGTTCGTCGGGGCGACGTGGTGATGTTCACCCAGGACGACCAGTTGCTGGTGCCGGGCGCGCTTCGGGTGGTGCGGAGCGTCCTGCGCGCCGACCCGGAGTGGAAACGCAAGGGGCATATGTTCCAGGTGGTCCCCCGCAACGGCGGCATGATGCCTGTCCGTGATGGTGAGACCAACCTTGGACACATCGACGCCGACTGCGTGTGCCTGCCGATGGACCTGAGCCGGTACTTCTCGCGCTGGGCGAGCGACTACAACGGCGACAATGCCTTCATCTGCCAGACCAAGGCGGCGATGGAGGTGGCGGGCTACGGCTTTGCCTACCACATGGCCCTCATCAGCGTCAATGAAGCCAAGCTGGACAGCTATCCCGAGATGTTCCGTGTGGCCGAGGGAGCCGTCGCTTGAGCCGTAATCGCTATCGTCTGCCCACCGGCGCTCCTGACTCGGCGGCCAAGGCCATGCACCATTGCCCAAGCCCGGCCGCCCACCTTCGCAAGTGGGGCTGGACTCGGGACGACTGCGGTCTGTGGTCTCACCCGACGCGCGGGTCCATGATGGTCATGGCGGATGCGTGGTCGTCGCAATGGACCTACGAACGTGCAGCCACAGCCTGACATTGACACGCTGGTCGAGGCCGTCCGCGATCCGGTGAAGTTTGCCCGTGTCGTTTTACGCCACGACTCCTGGGCGGTAGCGGACCAGATCAAGCGCGCGGTCCAGGAGCACGATCAGGTGACGGTGAAGAGCTGTAACTCATCGTCGAAGACGCACACAGCCGCGGAGTTGGCCCTGTGGTGGATTCTTCAGGGTGATGACTACATCTGCATTACAACTGCCGCCGGGTGGTTCCAGGTCGAGCGGACGATGTGGAAGGAGATCAAGTCGGCCATCCGTGGCTCGCTCTGGCCCTTCCCGTCGCCAATGTCCACCGAACTCAAGTTCTCGGAGGAGAACTTTGCGGTCGGCCTGTCAACGGACGAGGAGATCCGATTCCAGGGGCACCACGGCAATATCATGTTCATTGCCGACGAGGCCCCTGGAATAGCTCGCGGTATCTTCAACGCCATCGAGGGCAACCGGGCCGGCGGTAACGTCAAGCTACTCATGCTCGGTAACCCCACCATCGCCAGTGGCTACTACTTCGACAGCTTCAAAGACCCCAACTTCGTCAAGTTCTCCATCGACGCCTACGACACGCCAAACCTCGTGGACGTACCGGGCGACACGGCCGACGAGCGAGAGCAATGGATGCTCTCGCTTCCGCCGTCGTGGAGCGAACTGTCGAAGGAGCAGCAGGAGTTCATGGGCTTCGATCCCGTGCCGTACCTCGTGAAGCGGCGGTGGGTGTACGAAAAGGCCCATGCGTGGGGCGTGGACTCGCCCGTGTACCAGTCCCGCGTGCGAGGCCGCTTCCCCAACGAGGACGCCTACTCGCTGTTCCCGATGGCGCACATCGAGGCGGCGAAGAACCGGCAGATTCCGCGCGGCATCCCCTTGGAGGCCGGCATCGACGTGGCTGGTCCCGGTGACGCCGAGACCGCCTGCTACGTCCGGGCCGGCGACGCCGTGATCGACTCGACCATCTCGAACCTGTCCGACCCGCGCGACCACCTGGCCAAGTTCCTGATGAAGTACAAGGCGCTCGGGCTGGTGGTAAAGGTGGACGTGACCGGTATCGGTTACCACGTTGCCACGTACTTGAAGAAAGACCTGGGCTTCAACGTCAGATTCATCAATGCCCACAACTTGCCCACCCCGGGCCGGATGCCCGGCGAAGACCTGGACAATCGCGCTCGCTTTTTTAATATCAAGGCCCAGTATGCCTGGTCAATGCGCCTACGGTTCCAGACTGGACGAGTCGCTGGCCTACGAGACGAGGTTCTGTGCTCGCAACTGGCGAGCATGAGGTGGGGCGAGCCAAATGGAAAGATCGCCGTCGAGTCCAAGGTTCAAGCTCGTGGACGGGGCCAGAAGTCCCCGGACAGGGCGGAAGCCTTGGTACTCACGTTTGCCGAGGACGCGTCGGGCTCGTTCGTTATCTACTAGGGCCAGGGCTAGACTCTGGCGCCCCGCGCCTGTAGAATGACCCGCGTGGGCCAGGAACTCGACATCCAGCAGCAACAGCAGTTCGCCCTCCTGCGTCGCCGTGGCGTTGAGCCGGCGACGGCGCGCGAGATCGTGCTGGGCGAGCTGACCCCGGAAACCAAGTCCGGCTACCCCGACCCGTCCGGTGTCAACCAGGCGCAGATCCCCCGTACATTCAGTTCCTCCAACTGGCCGCAAGGGCTGACCCTGGAGCCAATCGGGGCGCTTGGCGCGGCCCGCCGGTCGAGCACCGGCCCTTCGGTCTACGAGGTGGCCGGCAACTCGGCGGTCCTGGCGTCGATCAACACGGTCGCCCAGGGCTGCGTCGAGGCGCCCATCGTGGTGAAGCGCGAGAGCGAGGAGCAGGGCGGGCTGCTCAGGCTCCAGGTCTTGCGCCGGCACCCGATCCACAAGCTCCTGAGGCGCCCCAACCTGTGCCAGCCCGAAGACCCGGACTCCAAGGTCTTCATGGGCCTGCGGGACATGGTGTGGCTCCGGGAGTACTGCTGCCATGTAGACGGCAACGCCTACTGGCAGATCATCCGGCTGGGCGACCCGCTGAACGGCATCCCGATCATGCTCATCCCGATCATGCCCTACATGATCGAGCCGGTGACGGTCAAGAAGCAGGACGGCACGTCCACCGACTACATCAGCTACTACGCCTACGTGCCAAGTCCGTACTACGCCAACAAGCCCATGCGGATCTCGTGCCGGAACATGCTGCACTTCCGGTACGGGCGCGACCCGATGGATCTCCGCAAGGGCCTGGGCCTGGTCAAGCACCTGCTACGCGAGGTCTACCGCGACGACCTGGCCACCAAGCACACCAACACCCTGCTCCGCAATGGCGCCGTGCCTGGCCTGGTGGTGAGCCCCGAGGAGGGCTACATCGACGCGGACGACGCCCGCGAGGCCAAGGCGCGGCTCCAGGCGGCGTTCTCGGGCGACGAGATGGGCAGCGTGGCCGTGATGAGCGCCAAGGCCAGCGTCAAGCAATTCGGGTTCGACCCGAGCCAGATGAACCTGGCCGGCTTCCACAAGCACGCCGAGGAGCGGGTGGCGGCCGTGCTGAACGTGCCGGCGATGGTGGCCCAGCTCGGGGCCGGACTGGAGCAGGCGGCGCAGTTCTCGAACTTCCACGAGGCCCGCGAGATGTTCGCCGAGAACACCGTGCTGCCTCGACTGCTGGCCGCCAATGAGGTGATGACCGAGCTGATGCGGGACTTCACGGACGATCCGCGGGTCCACCTCGTCCACGACATCGACGACGTGCGCGCTCTCCAGGGCGACCTGTCCGAGAAGGTGGTCCGGCTCCAGGTGGGCGTTGGTGGCGGCTGGGTGACGGCCAACGAGGCTCGCGCCCAGGTCGGGATGCCGCCCATCGACGCGACCCAGAAGGTGCCGCTGACCCAGGGCCAGGACAACCGCCTGAACACGCTGACCCAGGCCGGGCTCATCACGCTCAACGAGGCGCGTAGCACGGTGGGTTTGTCGGAGGTGGGCTATGGCGATCTGCCCATCAGCCAGGTCCAGCTCCCCGGCGGCCCGGACTCGTTGCCGGCGCTTGACCCTCCGGGGGCTCCGCGGCCACCGCAACTCACGCCGGGCGAGCCTGCTGGCAATGTGGGCGATACCGGCCAGACCAACCAGGGAGTTGGCAACACGCAGGCGACAAAGCCGCCCGGGCTCAAGGTCCATGTCCCGGCGCACCAGCGCCATCTTCCCACCATCCCGACTGGCGGCGGCGGACGACAGGGCGCCAACCTGGGCACCAAGTCCCGTGCGGGCGACCTAGAGCGGCTGTTCGAGACCACCGACCCGGACGTGCTGTTCCATGCGTGGAAGGAACTGCGCGACGAGGGCCTCAATTTCGTTGACATCGCGTTCCCGCGCCCGGCTGAACCCGCCGCCGATGCTGCCTAGCGTCCTCGGGATTCTGGGCCGCCACGGTACGGGCTCGGACTGGTGGCGCGGCGTGATGCCGTTCTCGTACCTCCAGCGCCAAGGCTTGCCCGTGGCCTGGGCCGAGAGCCAGGACGAGAGCGTAGGGACCGAGACCGGGCTGTACGACCTGATCGTGCTGCTCAGGCTCCTGTTCCCGTCGGCGCATGACGCCAAGGGGTACGTGCGCGTGCTGCACCGCCACGGCAAGGTCGTCATCATGGACGTGGACGACGACCTTGTGATCCACGCCGACTTCATCAGGCCCGCGCTGGACGAACAGAAGGCGCGCGAGCTGTCCAGGCACATGCCGCTCTTCCGTGGCACGCTCCAGTACGTGGACGGGATCACCTGTACCACCCCGCACCTCGCCGCTCGCATGGCGACCGTGACCAACAAGCCCGTGGCGGTGGCTCCCAACCTGCTCGACCTGGAGTGGTGGCGCCAGGTACAGTTTCACGGGAAACGTGTCTCTCCGGCGGACAAAGTGGTGATCGGCTGGATCGGCGGGGCGCGCAACGCCCTGGACGTGGCCGAGATGCTACCGGCGTGGACGGCGGTGGCCGAGCTACGGCCAGATGTCCACTTCCTGATTGCCGGCAACCCGCCGGATGGGCTGGTGGACTGCGTGCCGCCGGACAGACTCACGCGCGCTCCGTGGGTGGCGCCCGAGCAGTACCCGGCCCTGTACCTCTCGGCCGACATCGGCTGCTGCCCACTGGCGCCGTCGTCGTTCAATTGGTCGAAATCGCCAATCAAGGCGATTGAGCATGGGGCGACTCGCACCCCGGTGGTGGTCTCGCCCACGGTGTACGGAACCAGCATGGAGAACGGCGCCGTGGCTCGCACAACCGAGGCATGGGTTGGGCATCTACTGCGCCTCGTGGACGATTCCAGCGCCCGCTTCGCCGAGGGGGAGGCCCTGTACGGCGAGGTGGAGCGCAACTGGAGCCTCCAGCGGAACTGGCGCAGATTCCCGCTGGCGTGGCAGGAAATCATGGACCAGAACGCCGCGCGTCTGCGGTCACGGGTATTGACCCTCGCCGACGCGTGATGTAGCATATGCCCCGGAGGTGGCTCATGGCCGTCTGGACGACTGCGTTTATCAACGAACTCGAAGACTCGTGCTTCCTCTATGTTGAACCGGGCGGCTCGAAGGATTCTAGCGGAAAGACGACGCCCCGCAGTCTGCGGCGCTTCCCTGTTAAGGGGCCAGACGGCAAGGTCGATCCAGCCCACCTCAAGAACGCCCTCGCGCGCATTCCGCAGGCGGACATCCCAGATTCCGTGAAAGCGCGCCTGACCAAGATGGCGCAGGAGATGCTACAGCACATGAACGGTCGCGGCGATGCCGACAAGAAGTCCATCGACCCGGGCGGCGATCTGATCTACCCCGGGCTGGAGTACAAGTCTCGCGCCCAGGCCGTGGACGCCGTGACCCCGGAGGGCATCGTCACGGCCGTGTTCTCGGTGTTCGATGAGGCAGACGATCCGCCCGAGGCCGCCGGCCAGATGCCGGACGTGATTCACGACGGCGCGTTCGCCGAGACGCTGGTGGAGCGCGCTGGTCGCATCGACCTCCTGCACAACCACAACTGGAAGTCGGTCTGTGGCAAGCACATCGAGATCTGGGAGGAGCCCGCCATCGGCGGCATGGCCAAGTCCCAGTACAACCTCAATACCTTCTGGGGCAACGAGACCTTCCAGCTCATCAAGGCGGGCGATCTGGCCGCGTACTCCTTCGGCTTCCTGCGTCGGCGCAACTCGCCGGAGAAGAAGTCGTGGGAGGTGATCGACGGCCGGCGGCATCTGTACCGGCTGCACCTGTTCGAGTTGGGGCCAACGCCCAACGCCATCGCGGTTCATCCGGCTGCGCGAGTGATCGAGGCGAAGTCTGCCGGCGGCGTGCTGCTGACCGACATGCACCTCCCCGATCTCCTGCAGCAGGCCGAGAATGTACTGGCCGCTCTCGTTGCCGAGGGCGAGCAACTGCTGGAGCGCCGCTTGGAGCTTGGCAGGAAGTCACTGTCCGCCGAGGCCATGCAGAACATCGAGGAGTCCGCCGTGAGGATGGACGAACTCGGCAAGCGCCTGCTGGCCCTGGCAACCCCGCCGGCCGAGAGCGGTGACGCTACTCCGGCCCATCGCTCCGACCGTGAGGTCAAGAGCTTTATGTTGCGAGCCGACCTTGCCCGCGCCCGACTCAGGGAACTGGGCATCACGACCGAGTGAGGACAACCCCATGAATGACGTGCAGCGACTCCAGACGGAGTTGCAGGGCCACAATGCCACGATCCTGGAGATCGAGAAGCGATACCCTGATGGGATCATCACCAAGGACGAGGACTTCGACGCGCTCCAGGTCGAGGTGAAGGCCGTCGAGCAGAAGTCCATCGACTACGCCAACCTGCGCGAGCGTCAGGAGGCACTGAAGAAGGCGGCCGACGCGGCCCGGGCGATGGGCGCGCAGAACGTCAACCTGCCGAGCGTCAACCCGGACGGTGACCCGACGCCCCAGTTCCAGATGGAGCACAAGTCGTTCGGCGAGCTGTTCATCGAGAGCGGCGACTTCGCCGCGCGCCTGAAGGGCGGCGCGTTCGACGGCACGTCCATCCAGAACTTCAAGTTCGAGTTGGGCAAGAGCCTGTTGGAGAACGCCCGCGAGATGAAGGGGCTGGAGCAGAAGACCGCTGGCGCGCTGATCCACGGCGGGCGATCCGGGTTCGACGACGCGGCAGACCAGCCGTTCTCGTCCGTGGCCCGTCGGGCCGGGTACGTGCCACTGCTGTACGCCGAGCGCACGTTCTCAGAGCTGTTCCGCCGGACGCCGATCACGGAGGAGATCTACGAGTTCGTCAAGGAGAAGACCTTCACGAACAACGCGGACACGATCGCGGAGGCGTCGAGCCTGAGCGGCACGAGCGGCGCCAAGCCGGTGTCGGACTTCGACTTCGAGGTGACGAACGTCGTGGTGAAGGACATCGCTCACTACATGGTGGTGACGAACCGGATGTTGCGGCAGTCCAACCTGCGCTCGCTCATCGACGAGCGGCTGGCGCTGGGCCTGGACATCAAGGTTGAGAGCCAGGTGCAGTCCGGCGATGGAACGGGCAACAACCTGACCGGCATTCTGGCTGACCTCGGTATCCAGACGCGAGCCATGGGTGCTGACAACATCTTTAACGCCATCCACAAGGCGCTGACTGCCGTGCGTGTGACGGCGCTCTCGGTGCCGAACTTCGTAGCCATGAACCCGGAGGACTGGGAGATCGTACGCCTTACCCGCGAGCTGGAGTCGGGGGGCGGTGGATACCTGTTCGGGCCGCCCAGCAGCAGCGGCGTGATGAGCCTGTGGGGCATCCCCGTGACGTTGGCCTATGGGTTGACGAAGGGCACGGCCCTGGTCGGCGACTCGAACCAGGCGGAGATCCTCGACCGGCAGCGGACGGCGATCACCGTGGGTACGATCAACGACTACTTCATCCGCAACACGCAGGTCATCTTGGCTGAGATGGCGCTTGCGTTCGCGATCTACCGACCGGCCGCCTTCTGCATCGTCAGCGGCTTGGCCGCCGACGAATAGTTCAATGCCTACGCCGGGCGCCGGGTCGATCGCATCGACCCGGCGCCCGGCGGCGACCCAGGAGGATCGAATGATGAACATGCGCAAATTCCTGTCGGTTGCGACCGGCGCCATCGTTGTCTTGGCTGCCGTGCTTAGCGTCAGTCTCGCATCACCAACTCCGGCGGAGGGCCAGAACCCCTTCAATCTTCCGCTGCGCGCACGCGTGAAGTCCACGCAGCCAGCACTGTGGCTGCGACAGAGCAACGCGAACGGCGGCATCGTGCTGGCCGAGCGAGTACCGACCATGGTTGGCACCCCGGGGGTGAAGGGGACGCCCACGGCCGTGTTCGTGATCGCCAACAACGGCGACACCATGTTCGATGGCGCGGTGCAGTTCAATGGGTCCGTCACCGGCGGGGCGGTAACCAACGATCTCAACGGCGGGGCGTTCTACCTCGACCCCAACCAATCCGCGATCTTGCGCGCCCAGACCAACGGCCGTACCACTGTTACGCTTCCGGCGACCGGGACGTTGCAGATTACCACCGGAAGCTTTCGGGTGGGAAACGGGTCGAATGGGACCGCCCTCAACGGGGAAGACGCATACGTGGAGGGCACGTTCGAGGTGGATGCCGCCGCCAAGCTTGACGGTGGCGTGACCACTACCACGATCACGGGCGCCAATGCCGAGACGCTGAACAACGCGACCAACGGCTTCTGGGATCTGGGAACCGCCGGACTGATGCAGACGGCTAACACGGCAAACGGCATCGGCTTCGAGTCGGTGATCTCCGCCGCCGTCATCACGAGCACGAACGCCACGCTATGGACGGTGCCGGCGAGCCAGAAGTGGCTGGTGAAGCGGGTGTTCTGCCATGTGACCACGAACTTTGATTGCTCGGGCGATGACTGCCAGGTCATCATCGGAGACGACACGGACACCGACGGGTTCCTGGTGCTGGCCGACGCGACGCTTCAGACGGCGGACACCGAGGGCACTGGCTGGCCGGCTGGCTGGCAAGGGTTCGCGACCGGCACGGTCGGGGCGTTCCTGGATGGCGGCGGATGGAGCTTCCCTTACGTCGCTACCCAGACGATCGACATCGACATCCGGGACGTGAGCGGTGGCGGCAACCCGACGGCGGGAGCGGCTACCTGTTATCTCGACTACATGCGGTTCGAGTAGGCGCCGCGGTGCATCCGTCGCTGGCGCTTCTGACGGCCGTTCCTGCCCGAGTGGGTGGGGACGGCCTGATGCTGTGGACTGCCGCCAGCCTGACCGGCGCGCTCCTCGCGTGGGCGCTGGTGGCAGGCGCGCTGGTGATTCTGGGCGTACACCTTGCGAGTAGGGGGCGGGCATGAGCGGACCCACCGCGTCTGTGCAGTACGCATGGGACGGCCCTGGGGCGTTGGGCGTTGGCGATGATGCCAAGTACTTACGGTGGAACAACGCCACCGGCCGCTTCGAGGTGGCTACGGTCGCGGCGCCTGACCTGTCTGGCTACGCGCTGACCGACGCCTCGCGGGCATTCACTGGCGCCGTAACCGTCAACGTCGGCACCGTGACTGCCCCGTTCGTGCTAGGCGCCAACGGACAGGGCGTGCTCGTGACAGGGCTGAACGCGGACCTGCTGGACGGCTCGCACGCCGCGGCGTTCGCGGCGAGCGGGCACGCCCACAGTGGCGTCTACCTGCCGATTGCGGGTAAGGCGGCTGACAGCGACCTGCTAGACGGCATCGACTCGCTGGGGTTCTCGCTGTCCGGGCACACTCACGCGATCACCCACGCCATGCTGTCCGCCACCCACACCGACGCGACCCCCGCGGCTGTCGTGCGGGGCGACCTGATTACAGGGCAGGGCGCTACGCCCGCATGGGCGCGGCTGGCGACGGGCACGGGCGCGCAGGTGCTCAAGGGTGGCACCGAGCCTGGCTGGGGCGCAGTGGCGTACTCTGAATTGTCCGGCACGCCGACGTTGGTGACGGACTTGGACGGTCTGTCGGATGTAGTCATCACGTCGGCCGCGCGGGGCAACCAGTTGGTGCGCGGCGCGTCGAACTGGGCCAACGTAGCCATCGGCGCGGCCGCCAAGTACTGGCGCAGCGACGGGACCGACCCGTCGTGGCAGACCGTCGCCTACGCGGATATCAGCGGGACGCCGACGGTGCCCACGGAAGACCAGATGATCCTCGCCTCACAGGTGTTTGGATAACCCAATGTCAACCTACAGCAAGATCGCGCTCAGCGGCAGCACCAACGGCAAGATGATCAAGGTGGCCGCCACCGGCACGCTCGGCACGACCATCCACACCGCGCATGCCACCGCACTGGACGAGGTGTGGCTATGGGCGGTGAACCACGATACGGCGGCTCGCTTGCTCACGATCGAGTACGGTGGCGCCACGTCGCCGGACTGCCTGATCGAGCAGACCGTCCCACCGCAGAGCGGTCTCATGATGGTCGTCCCGGGCACGATTCTGACCAACAGCCTGGTTGTGACTGCATTCGCTGCGGCAGCGAACGTGGTGATGATCTCGGGTTACGTCAACCGGATCACGTAGGAGGTATAACCGTGGGTATAACGATCGACGACATTGCGGCCGCGCTGGGCGTGCCCGTGCGGGCGCTCCAAGCCCTGCCCGTAATTCTCCGGCAGAGCGAGCTGGTCCTGACTGTGCGCGGTCTCCAGGCCAAGATGGGCGTCGTCCGCGCCGATCGGGATGCCGCATGGCGCGATGCGAGCAAGGCGGTGGACGAGGCCATGGCGAAGCGTGACGAGGGGATGGCGCCGTACGACGCCGCGCTGCGGGAACTCGAAGCGGCGCTGGTAGTCGCCGAGGCGGCGGTGGACGATGACATGGGGAAGGCGTAGACAGTGAGTGCAACATTTTCGGCCAGTGGGCATATGATCAACGTCGGCTCCGGGTCCAGTATAGACGACATCGTTGCTGGTACCGTGTGCGCCTGGGTGATGCCAACCAATACGACCACCACTGGACGCATTTGGCAGAAGGGTCTATTCAATACCGGATACAGACTTTTCGACGTCAATACCGCTAGCCTCGGGAAATTGCAGTTTGCGCTGAATCGAGTAACGACCGGATTGCTGGCCGAGTCCGTGAGCGGGGTTATCACGGCGAACGCGTGGAACTTCTGCGCGGGCGTCTACAACGCGGCGGGGGCGGCCAGCGATCAGAAGCTCTACGTGGGAAGCCTAGTAGCCATTGCGGCGGAGGTGCCTAGCTATACGGCCCGGGTGTTGGGCGTTGGCTCAGTCGTATCGGATGCAGCGGCAGACGGGATAATTGGAAATAGGTCCTTGGGCGGCCCCTTTTTCCCTGGCGCCATCGCCTGGCTGGGCCTGTGGAATCGGGTGCTCGCGAAAGAGGAAATTGTAGGCACGCCGGGGGGCCGCCTGCTCGGGCAGCAGTTCAACCCGCGACCAACGGCTGGTTGTGTGGGGTTTTGGTATCCGGGAGACAATGGCGCATCCTCCGTTGTGGACCGCACCGGAAACGGTAACACGGGGACGATCACCGGCGCCGCGGTGAGCGTCCGTGTCCCTCTGGAGCATCCCGCCCGCCTCGCTGGCACCGGTCCACGGTGGGGTGGACGGGCTCGCCGAGACAGGAGCGTGGCGTGGGCCTAGCACCCGACCTTACCGTCACTGTCCAGGTCGCCGGGCTGGTGGACACGTTCGACGCCGACGGCGCCCTGGCCCAGTCCGGCCCGCTGTACGATGGCGGCCAGGCGCGAGTCGTCAAGGCCCGCACGGCAGAGGCGTTCCTCCGGACGTGGGCCGCCGTGGGCGAGGAGATCGCCGCCCGATGGCAGGCGCAACCGGCGCCCGCGCCGACCCCGAGCGGGGACGAGG
>Ga0315274_10005262_pt1 | contig 18920 bp, 11 predicted proteins | sample YL17G02_20_MG_FD_203700 | JGI IMG/M metagenome (GOLD analysis project Ga0315274, IMG submission 203700) | Sediment microbial communities from Yellowstone Lake, YNP, Wyoming, USA - YL17G02_20 | ecosystem: Environmental > Aquatic > Freshwater > Lake > Sediment | place: USA: Wyoming | collected... | reverse complement strand
CGAGAATGGTTAAGAGACGACCGAAGGCATTTCCGTATCTAAGATGTCCTAGACAAGAGATTCGCCAAAAGCTTGTGGCTTAGGTAGTGCTTAAGTCAGTGCCATTCGGCTTTAGACTGCGATTAGTTGCGCACCCTAAAGGGATGCGGCTATCTTTCTGCGTTTATTACCCGATTAATTATTTAACCTTCATAAAAAGGGGATTAGGGGGATTTAAAATCTTATATTTCCACATGATTTTTGGAAATTGGTATAACAACCTTTTTTGATTACTTTCTTCCTAACGATACGAGAATTAGACACTTTAGCGATAAACCAATTTAAGCACGATCTTGTTGGCAACCTCATACTTATCATCTGATGGTACATATTTAATGACAGCTACGTTAGATAACAGGTAAGTTTTCCCATCCTCAAGCGTTTCGACATTATATCCTTTATAGCACCATTCTGGACCCTCTTCCAATGAAACATCCAACTGTGAGTAGCTTTCGGGAATTTCGCATTTCACAAACACGCTTGGTAGAACACTTGGCTGGCTTGTTGACGCATTGGATTTCCCCCAGTCAGTGCTGGCATAAGATAATCCCGGTGCATTGAACACTTTCAGATATTCAACAGGACCTTTGCCAACCTCTTTCATATTCATTACGTCATACTGCCATATATCTTCAGGTGGTTGTATCGTAAGCAAAGTAATTTGTGAGCCATTCTCAGTTTTTTTCTCTTCTTTAATTGTTGTTGCAACGGGTGTATTTGGCACCTTCATCCTGAGCGCAGGATCGCCATAGTAAACCAATTGATAGAACTCTCGTCCGTAAGCCATAGTGTAATCTTTAAACACTGAAACCTGATATGGTTTACGATTTTTGAATATATAGAGAAGATAGTTTTTACCGTTTCTGAAAGCTTCACCGATAGTCGCTTTCTGGTAGATAATGTCGTTTAACATCATCTTTACTGCGTGTTCCTCAGTATCGGGAAAACCTGCACGGGTATTGCCTATGTATCCTATGGCTCCTTTTTCAAAACAGCCGTAGAGGAATTCCTTGCCAGGTTCTATTCCTGTATCCAGCCCGCCAGAATCGCATCCCAGACCTATTATCAAAGTAGGGGCATTGAAGTATGGTAAAACATTAATATCCGATGGGAGTTTTTCAGAGGTTTTATCCCAACGAGGTACGAGGTGCTTGGTCTCTTTACCTGCAAGGAAACTCCAGCGCAATGCGTCAGAATGTTGAGCAAAAACGATTAAAGACTGTCCTTGTAAATGCGGATAGACAGCGTCCAGAGTTGCTCCCTCTCTGTATTGCCCTGTGACTTCAAAACCGGCGTGTTTCATCTCGTATTCCATATTCTTTAAGAGCGATTCAAAGCCGGAGAATACCATCGGTACACGAGCGTCCTCCTCCAGCCTGGCGGATGTAGGATATATTAGTAGAGCTTTTTTCTGCCAATCATCAGACGTATCATCGTAAGTGACTATCCCTGCAACGTTGACCGAACCCATGTATATGTCAGGGTCCACGATTCTTCCTACTGCTAGCTCAAGGTAATCATCATCGTCAGTATTTGCATAAGTGTTGTCGGTAGCAAGCTCCATCTCCTGCATTATGCTGTCGAAATATACAGGGTCACGCTGATAACTAAAAGGCATGGATGCAGGTGTGCCGACTATGGATACGTATTTTGGCATTGATGTTTTAGCGTAGAAAGATAGTAGTTCCTTCTGAATACTGGCGGCGCAGGGCGTTAGCAAATACACCCTGTTTTCATTCTGGTATTCCTGAAATTTCGTTATACCTAATGCTCCGATCATGCGCATTGAAAAGGCATATTCAGTTCCATCTATTACTTTCACGTCACCGATTTTGGTAGGTATATATCCGTCACCAGTATCGAGGTATGGGTCATCAAAAAGGGGTGGTAATCCCTGAATAGCTTCTCGAATAGGAACTTTTACCTTCACCTCAGATTGGTCTAGTGGTATTTTGCCTTGAAGATATTTTTTGCCTTCTTCTTCAATTTGCTCTGTTAAGATGCCAAAATTGAAGCGCAGTTTTTCACAGATGGGGTAAACGACTCCGTTATGATACGCCGCAAGTATTGGTGCTAATAAATAAGACCTTTCTGGATTGTTTTCATCGAGATACGTGTTTGTAACTGCCACGTAATCGAAGTTCCCGAAAAATCCTGCAACGTCTAAAGCACTCTTTAATATAGTTACCTTAGCGGGAAATCCTGACAGATCACGATTGATATTACCTACAATGACAATATGCTCTGGTTTCAACCTTTTCAGTTCACTGTCAAGTCTGTCGTTGTCAAACAACAAGGGACATTTCATTTTTACAGCAAGAGGTGGCGCCATGACAGCATTTGTCAGTTCTTTGGCTGAAACAATCACCGTCTGTGCTGAATCCCACAGTAGGTTTGGTTGTGCTATAAACTCACCTTTGATTCCCTGATTTTCTGATCCAAGCAGATAGGCTTTCCCCGGTGAATACTGCTTCAAGAAATGTCGGGCTGGCTCAGAAAGTTTTCCATCAGTAGCAATAATAACTGGCTTGCCATTGTTTAGTTTTGCGGCACAAGAGATAGCTGACAAAAACAGATATTCACCAGATGCAGAATCAACGTTACAAACAAAGGCTACTTTGCTACTGGAAGGGTCAAGTGTAATATCCTCTTCAGGCGGATTCGATACAGCTTCTATTTTCTCAGCGGCGTTTGCCAACTTAAAGCTATTAAAGATAAGATCGAAATCCTTTCTATAATCATTAAAAAGGTTAAGCGGAGCCATGAATTGAAGTAAGTAAAGCGTGCTGTTTTTTACGAGGTAATATTCCTCCCATTTTGTTTTTTTCCCCATTTCAGACTGAAAGAACAGGCTTTGCCCCTGCTCATTGGCTATTGTAACAGCACCTTCCTTTGTCTTTTTGTAAGCATCACCCAGAACGCTTTTCCATATCATCTCCCTCTGTGCAGGGAATCCTTCTGCGGAAGTTATACTGGGAACACTGGCTACCACGAGGACAGCAAAAGTATGTAGCTTGTCAGCTTCCTGTTCCAATGGTGGTTTTATAAAGAATATAAATGGTGCGGTGGATTGCTCCTCAAACTTCCACGTCTCTGGCTTTTGAATTTCAAAACCCACGTCAGTATTTTTATACGTGTTTGAGTCCTGTGCAAAAGCGAGTGTATTTATCAATAAAAATGAAATGAAGATAATATTCCTGAACATGAAAATACCTCCCATTATTAAGTATCGCAAAATATTGGTATTTATTAACTCAACTCCGCCTAGCAAACTTGTTGGTAAAGATGCTGAGTAATCCACCGAGCATTATGTAACCAAGCACAACTTCGATTGCCAACCATATCTCACCAGCTAAGTTCATAGGTGTAATGTCACCAAAACCTAATGTTGTGAATGCTACGATACTAAAGTAATAGTATGTAAATCCTGTAGGTATTCTATCAATAGCAGAGATATAGAATTCTGGACGCCAATTATATGAAAACCAAGATAACCATGATGGGTAGTCATAGTTGGAGTATATTACTCCAAATATACATGCAATCAGTAGTGACCAGAACATCCATAAGGTAAAACTACGTCCACAGTGAGATGTTAACTCCCAGATGAAGAATAATCGCCGTCTCCACCAACTACGTTCCTTCCATGATTGTATCCACTGTTCATCATCTATATATCGCTTAAGGTATGGATTAGATGATCCGTCCATCACTGTGGTAGTATTGAATTCTGAGAAGTCTGTAACAGCCCAATATAGACGTTTAATTCTACCAAAAGTTATGTTCCATAACCCCTTAAAAATAGTGTTCTCACCAAACTTTACGTCAGAAAAATTGGCTGGTTTCTCCATCTTTGTATTGTTGAAGGCTACGTGACTATTGAAAATGGCTTTACTAAAGTTTACACCATGTTTAAAAATGGTTTCCCTGAAACTTATGTCACTGTTGAAGTTGGTTAACTCGAAATATGCGTTACCGTTAAAAGTGGTTCCAAAGAAGCCTGCGCCATCTCTGAAGTTGGCTTTACTGAAGTTTGCGAAGCCGCCGAAAATAGTACCAATGAAAGATGTGTAACCACTGAACGTGGTTTTTTCGAAGACCACTAAAAAATCGTTGAAAATAGTTCCAACGAAGTTTACACCATTGTTGAAAGTGGCTTCACCAAAGTCTTGAAGACCTTTGAATATGATTTCGCTGAAGTCCACACTATCATTGAAAATGGCTTTCTTGAAGTTTGTGCTACGGCTAAAATTGGCTTTATTAAAGGATACTTTCCCACAGAATTCACTATCTTTGATTTTTACATTTACTTTGATAATTAGCTTGTTATATTTATCTCGACCAAGTAAGTCGGTGATTATCTTTATGTCCAAATCGCCACTAATGATAGCATATTCAATATCTACATCCCATCCCTCAATCATTGCATCTAGGATTATCTGAACCTTATCTTCCTCAACTACTACACGATGCTTATCATCTGTTCCATGTAGCCAGAGTGTCGTTCTATCATCTATTTCACGCCGTTCAAAAGGTGCTATATCTTCTCTCATAACCCACACAAAGCCTTCTTTTTAAACCTATCTTTCACGCTTTCTAAAGAAGAAAAAGTTATATATAGAACATCCATCATTTTCAGAAGCCTAAACCCATCCTACCTGTGATATGTAAAACCAAGATAGAATCTTGGGCTACAAAAAGAATTAGCACAAGCTGTTACGTTATGTAACGTATAAAAAATATAATGTATTTAGATAGATATGTCAATAATTATGAAGATGATCAGGCGATATGAGGATTGGGACAGACATACGGGCCTGTCCCTAAAGTCGTGATGAGAGGGGATTAACCGTTAAATTTTTTCAGCAATGCTGATTCGGCTTCCTTTGTCCAGACACCTTCTTTGAGGTGCTTTGCCACGTCAGGCATAGTTTCGGACAGTTTATCTAATTCTATCAACCCCAATTCAGTGAGTTGCGGATATACGATAACCTTTCCATGAAACCTTTGCGTATCCACGCCTTTAAGCCCTTCTATTGCACCCTTCATGCCGGATATTGCGGCGACTGACGTGTTTGTATCCATCACTTTTTTGTCAACTTTGTCAAGGACTATCCTCATATCCTCAATCGTTGATCCACTGGTTCCTATCATATAGAGCTTATTCTCAGCGTAATAGTCAATGTCAATCGGTGCAAACGAGCCAGCCCTTATGCCTGCGAAGATGTTAAGAATTCCACCGGATTTCAAGTTATGTATAACCGGGGGTAACAGAACGTGTGCGGGCGGTAAAAATATGGCGTAATCAGCCTTGCCTTGATAGTTACCCTTTTCTTTCGGGTTATAGAGTGAGAAAGGTATACCTTTTCTTTCGGCAAGTGACTTAACTGTGCGTTCAAGCATAGCCATACGGTCATTATTTATGTCGGAGGCGACTATGTTCTTTGGTGGATTGGTAAGAGAAAGTGACCTTATGGTGTGCATGGTTCCCATAGGGCCAGCCGCACCGACTATCAATATCTCGCTTCCGCCGGGGATTTCGCCGTTGGCAGGGATGTGCTTGTATGATTCTGCGGGCTTGTTGCCTGACGTGCCAACGAACCTCGTGCCTTCGTAATGTATGCGCCCAACGTCTATCATCACAGGTTCGCCTATTTTGCGTCCTGCTGTGGCGATATTCATAAGCCCTCGCTCATCAAGATTGCCTTTCTCCAGTTTTTCAAAAGTCTCTTTCTTGGCTCCGAGATAGATGATGTCGTCAAATTTTTCGTCTGGAATCTCATTAGCAAACACAACTTTCACGCCCATCGCTTCAAGCTGTGCCTTTTCTTTTGTATCAAGTCCAACTGCGGTCACTGATGTCGGGGTGTTCTTTTCAGAGAATAGCCCTTGCAGGTCGTAATCTCCGCCTTCTTTTACTATGAGTGTCTTACCATTTGCCTTTATCGTCATTCTCTCACGAGTGACGTAAGCATCTTCCACACACGCCCAAGGCTCAACTAACGCCACTGCTGAAGAACTTGGTTCTTCGGTGACAGGAATAAGGAACGACTCACCGTCTGGGGCAATGATGACCCTTTCGTCCATCAGTACGTACTGCTGTAAAGCACCCTCGAAATTGTATCCAAAAGCGGCTTTACTGCCATCTGTTGGTAGGTGACGGTAATCTGTTTGGACGAGGTAACGCTCTCCAACATTGCAGTCCTTCACTTCGCTTCCCACAGCTACGATCTCGACGACAGCCTCGTGTCCCGGCACAGTTGGAAGTTCGTTTGGGACATAACTGGGTATTTCTTCAAGTATCCTGGGGTCTATGCCTTCTAAAATAGGTCCTTTTCTTGGATGCGCTTTAAATGCGTGTAACAGCTTCATGTCCGAGAAGCACAGCCCAACAGATTCGACTTTCGCTAGAATCTGGTACGGACCGGGTTTCTGGACATCTTTTTCCGTATTCAAAACCAGTTCATCTGGTCCGACAAGCTGAACGGCTGTTTGTTTTTCTGGTATCATTCTTTTTCTCTCCTTAATCAATTTTTTTCATAGATCACGACCATATCAGCTTCCACATAAGGTCGAATCCGCTGATTCAGTCCACTATTAGATATTAATTCTACTTGTCTGCCAAGCTTTTGTGAAAGCTCATTTTCCAATCGCACCCACGTGAAAAGCCCTATCGGGATTTTTCGTGGTTCTTCAATATCAATCAGGAGATCAATATCACTTTCAGAAGTATAATCACCTCGTGCATAAGAACCAAAAATGGCTATCCAATTTATCCCATAAGGAAGCAATATTGGTAATATCTTTTCTCTTATCTCATCAAATCGTTCCATGATGAGTTCTCCATCAAACCTTAATAATCAATCAGGTCAAGCGGTAATTTTATCAGAACTATTGATATACTCGACGCAGATCATCCAGAGTTTTTGCAGTTTCAATCTCAGTATAAATCGCTTTTATCAAATCAACATCATTTATTTCACTTATTTCCGACATTAATTTCAAGCCTTCATTACCGAATTTTAGTTTTAGTCCTAATTTAATGCCAGTTAGAAGCCCTTGAACCATACCTTTTTCGATACCTTGTTCAATTCCTTTTTCCATGCCTCTCTTAATTGCCATTCTTTCAATAGTGCTAATATACGGCATACGATTTTCCTCCTCATATTCCTGCATTTCCTGCCAGAATTCGTCTTCCAATTCTTGAGGTAACTGCATAACCCAATCAATAAAACGAAATAGATTAATTATATCCTGCTTGCCATATCCCCTTTTATATAACATTCTTGTCAAATTAGTTTTCCATAGCTTACGATCTTGGTCATTATTCCGTGTCTCTTGTGCTTTTAGATGCGCCATAACTACAATGGCAAATGGGTTACGACTCTTTTCAAGCATATCCCATTGATCTTTGTAATCCAATAATTTTATTATGGGAAACTTGATCCCTAATTCAAAATCCCAGAGCTTATAACTGAATTCATCGGGTTTCCAGTCCGGGTATTCATCACACAATACTGCAAGGCTTACAACTGGATGATTATGGCGGTCAAATATGCGATAGTTATAAACATACATTCGCTTGGAAAAGTCCGATTCTTTTTGGCTTTGTATCTCTATATGCACCAGAACCCAAGTTTCTTTTCCATCTTTTCGCCATACTTTGACTAGCTTATCTACCAAACGTTTGCCAAGACTGGCATCACGAACAGCTTTTTGCAGTTCCTTGTCAAGAGATTCGTATTTTTTCGACCAGATAATATCATTATAGGCTTTTGGAAAGAAAAAAGCCATAAAGTCTTGAAAATAGGTATCCAATATCTCTTTCCATGGTGTATCAAAATCTTGTTGTTTCTTTGCCATTTTCTTATTCTACCAAATTTTATTGATTCATGTAGAACATACTGATAACTTGTTAGCATTTGTAAGATGGGTAAATGGTTTTCTTGTTCTCAATGTCTTTACACAATTGCATTTCACAGCAACTTAACATGAACTATTAACCTTTTATGTGTAAAGTACCTCCAAGTTGGTTCACAACCCAATATTAATTACGGAACCCATATAGTTCCCACTATCTGGAAAGTTCGTTGCTACCAATTCATAAAAGCATTCACTGAAACCATATTCTTCTAGAGATGCGATTGGAACCATCCTCACACTGCGAATCGGATTCGCTTTAGATTCTGGTTCAGAACCAAGCCGTAAATGACCGCCTAATCGCTTTACCGCAAAGGTTATGTGAACGACATGATGATCTTCTTCTAGCCGGTCGCACACGTAGAGCAACTTTTCTACAGCAATGTCTAAACCTGTCTCTTCCTTAGTCTCTCGAACCGCACATTGCTCAATGGTTTCACCGAATTCAAGAGCACCTCCCGGTAGAGACCATTTTCGAGATTTTGTTACTTTCTGTTCGACAAGCAAAATATGTCTGTCCTCTACTAGAATTGCTGTTATGCGAATTTTCGGAAACATTCTGTATTTCCCCAACTGTTTATCTCATTAACTGCCCACCCGTGACAGTGATCGCCTGACCAGTTTCGTAGGGTTGATCTATCAGGTAGTATATTGTGTGCATTACGTCCTCAGTCCTGCATCCCCTTCCCATTGGAACTTTTGACTCGTAGGAGCGTCTCACATCCGCAATGGTCTTTGCGCCGGGAACTTTGCCTGCTCTTAGATATTGCACAAACAGACCTTTCTCCGGGTCTGACCACAATGGACCGTCAAGGAAGTTACCGGGACAGATGGAATTTATTTTTATCCCGTCTTCGACCAACTCAAGTGCAAAGCTCTGGGTAAGTCCAATCCCTCCGAACTTGCTACCTGCATAAGCGGAATTCTTATTACTTCCCTGTAAACCTGATTTTGAGTTTATCTGAATGATGTCTGACATATACGATGGATCATATTTATGCTGATTAGCCATCACAGGTGAAGTATGTTTGACTGCAATGAAATAGCCTACGTAATTCACCTTTGTCACAAACTCGAAATCTTTAAGCTCTAGCGTTTTAACGCTTCCTGATTTGACGACACCAGCATTGCTTATGAATACGTCAATTCCGCCGTATTCACGCACAACTTCAGAGATCATGCTACTCATGGAAACCTCATCGGTTACGTCAACTTTCACAGCAAACGCCCTGCCGACTCCGTATTGCTCATTTAAAGAACAGGCTACGTTCTGCGCACCTTTCAGATTCAGATCAGCTACAACGACGTAAGCACCTTGACTGGCAAGGCTTCTTGCAATACCTTCACCAAATCCCTGAGCGGCGCCTGTTACGACAGCGATCTTGCCTGCAACACGTCCCATAGCACCTGATCCAGAAGCGATCTTCCTGCGGTAATTCTCAGCTTCCCATTCATCAATAAACTTTGACTGTCTGTCATTCATGAAATGCGGTCCGCCATACGGTGAGGAATATTTCATAATCTTTACAGCATCTTCGTAAATTATCGCTGAGTTATCGGCATTGCGCTTGCTGTCACCGATGCAAAACATGCCTATTCCCTGAATCAATATTACTCTGGGAGAATAGCCGTATTTATCTGAAAACTTCTTCGCTGAATCCTTCGTCCTTTTTATTATATCCTCTACTTTCTCATCCGCAGATTTTACACTTACCCACAGCGGCGACCTTTTGCAGTAGACAATTTGATCAGGAGTGAATGATCCAGAACGTGCAAGCTCTTCTCCTTTTTCTGATGAAACGAATTCCATCACAGCAGACGATCTATCGTAGACAACTACCGGATACTTACCGTCAACTGTAAAGATCGCTCTAAGTGCAGGTGACAACTCTTTGATCTTGCTGTCATTCACTATTGCCTGGAATCGCTGCTCACGTATACCAAAAGCTGACTTGTATTCCTTTTTAGATGCGTAGCCTGAAATTTTTTCCACAATTTGATCAGATATAGCTTTTATTGTTTTAGTATCATCTGCGCTAACGAATACACCGTGATTTTGAATCAGTATAATTTCGGGATCGGTTTTATGTGAAGCCCTATATTGAACCAATGCGGTCTGAACTTTTTTAGCAAGAGTGTATCCGGGGTCTGTATAGTCAATCCACAATGCCTTGTCGCCAAACAACTCTTTGGTGATGTCCTTACCGTTTTTAGCACACGTCAAACCATTTATAAGACAGGGATGGGTGTGTACTATGAATTTATATTTTATAGACTCGTGAAGCATAGTCTCAACTGACGGTCTTCCAGACTCTTTGTCTATACGTGCTTCAAGTAGCTTATCTTTGACCTGTTCCTCACGCAACAGATGGTCTTTGCTGTAATTTTCAACGAGTATCTTACTGACCTTTTCTCGTGACAGTGCAACAAAGCCATCTCTCGTCATATCGGCTAAAGAAATGCCGCTTGTCTTAATGTAAAGAGTATCACCTATTTTTACAGAAGTGTTTCCCCCGCCAGCCAGAACGAAATCAGGGTCACTGCCGTAGTATCTGGATAAAGCTACGATGCGATCCAGATCATCATTCATGTTTTTCCAATCAATTTCTTCCCAGTTATATTTAGATGCCATTTCTTTTCTCCATTCATCGAGATAAATAATATGTGATAACAGTCTCACCGATGGATACAAGTTTATCAACTGGCACATCAGTCCTGTCGCCGAGAGAATCTACGTACCCAGCCTGATTCTTGCTTACAAGGTACTGGTGCGCCGCAACGGTACACGCACCTTTCCAGAACGTCTCTTTTAGTGGTTCATCCAGCGCAGCTCCGTCTTTGCATCCAGGGAACATAGGTTCCATTTTTGGTGTATTATGCTCCGTCCCTGCTGTAATTACGATGCCTTTCTTATTGAAAACAGACAAGTATTCCCTTAGTAAATTTATATCATTTCTGGCGGGTATGAACTCAACACAGTATATGCCTTTGCTGATCAAATTATTACATAAAGATTCAGGGTCTCTTTCAGCTTCAGTAGGTTTGCCCTTTGTACCATCAACAAGTATAGGGTAGCATGGTATACCGCCCATATCAAGCACGATTGACTTCGCTCCATCCATGTCGAGATAAGCATCAGGGCTTTCCTCGACAAATGCAACTTTCCCGGCTTTCAAAAGGTTCGACCTCAGTTCATCCTGAAGCAGAACGTTGTTTGATACGTCAACCTGACTCTCTTTGCCATATATCTTTGATAATGCCTTTGACCGATTTTCTGGGTCAGCAAAAAGCTTGAATAATTCGTGCTGTAAAGCCTTTGCCAGATGCCTTTCCCTTACTGCCCCATTAGTCATGGTATCTTTTATATGATTATAATTCAATTGTATTTGGGGCAGGACTTTTTTCAAATGATCATTTAGTTTGACAATCATTTGTTGAGCCTGATCCTCAAGGGCTTGGGCGATCTTTGCAAGTGTATCCTGAGTCTTTTTACTTGCTTGAAGAGGATACCGAAATCCCTTCCCGCAGAAGTATATGCGCCCGGGATTATTCGGATCGTTCCATCTTATACCTGCCTTCTGATCCTCCACAGACAGCGCAATAGTTTCCATTCCATAAGCAGGGAAAACTTTTTTATTTAAACACTCTTTCGTAAACTCATCATAGCCTCTGGTGGTGTTGAAATCGCTTATGCCTAACACCAGCACGTTTTGCTCATGGGCAAGTCTTACAGCTTCGCTAACGTCCTTGAATGCAGAAAAAGAGTAAGGAGTATGTATGTGAAGGTTGGCGGCGCTCAATTCTTGTTTTTTGTGAGAGCCATACCAACTCATGAGTTCTTTAAGATCGGGATATTCATCGAACAATGATGGCACCTCCAAATTTCTGTTATGATAGTTGCTTTTGCAAAAGCGATATTTTGCTATTTTGTTTACAAATATACTTTAGAAATCCTGACTTGTCAATACCCAATTGCTAAAAGATACCAGATTATGATTGACTGAAAATGTAAGCCATGATACAATTTACATACTTCCAATTGACCTGGTTGAAACGAATCAGAACAATACAATCATAGCCGGAGGGATGACTCAATCGTGGACGAAACATTTATTATACTGCATGGAACATGGATAAAACAGGAATCTGATAATTCAGGATTCTTTCTCGTCTGGGGAGAACAAAGATTAGCAGAAACTTCTGTTAATAAGCCTAGAGGACGGTCGGCAAAGATTTCAGCACATCCTTACGCAGTCTCATCGGTAATACTGAAAGATGTAGTTGGTGAGTTTTCTGAATTCCTGTTGCTCGACGATTTTGATCCTGTGATCATGGAAGGCGAATTTGTCCTGACGTTGCCAGCAGTTGGGAAAATACCACTTCCATCACGAAAAACCCCTATCGAGTTTGAAGGAGAGATCAGTCTTTCAGATTTTAAGGTCAGTGCGATCTATCTTTCACCGACAGATGCTATTGAGTTTCTATCTTCAATCCCTTATCATACTTATGATCTCCCATACGAAATTGGTGCAGACGTACGCTTCTGGAGTGCGACTGCCAAGTTTACGCTACATTTAATATCACAGCAGAGATTCCTACCGACGCTGCGGGAAGAAGAAGACGACTTTATAGCATCGTGGATACCTGTTCTGGATGATGAGTCTGATACTGAAAAGATAAATACACTCACCCGTGCAATGCCCGATGCCTGCCGTACTGCTAAATCCATTCTTATTCATACAAACAAAGTTCAACAGGATATTCCTGAATCTTCTCCAGATTCCCTGATTCTGGATTTTTTGAATGTCAGTGTTGATAATTGGGTTCGGATTTACGCAGAACAGAATCTCTTACCCAAATCCCTGAAAAGCCTGAAGGATGAAGCTGTTATTAGATGGCTGAAAGCCCTTACGGAACCTACTGGAAGGTTTCAACCCAAAGACTTACGGGATGATCTGAAAGATTTGCGTAAATTACTGGCTGTCTGGCGCGGTGAAGAAAAAGGCAGTATTGCTCCAAAGGCAAATATCCGTACCTGCTTTCGACTGGAACCGCCAGAAGATGATAGTTCCAAATGGGCTTTGAGATACTTCCTTCAGGCAGTGGATGATCCAAGCCTTCTTATTCCCGCAGACGTGATGTGGAAAGAGCGAAAAGCAACTTTGAGATACCTTAATCGTGAATTTGAGTCGCCACAGGAACAGATGCTCGCTGGTCTTGGGGTGGCGTCACGCATGTTTCCTCCTATTGAGCAAAGCCTTCGTCAGGCAAAACCGGGTATGTGCCTGCTTGAGCTTAATGAAGCGTATCAGTTTCTTAATGAAACGAGTTTGCTTTTACAGCAAAGTGGTTTTGGGGTGCTTGCTCCACCGTGGTGGACGCAGAAACGCTCACCGATTAAGGCAAAAATAAGCGTTTTATCAACAAAAACTGAAGGCTCAGGGATTATATCGCTTGACAGTATACTTGTCTATGACTGGCAGATAGCACTTGGCAATGATGCTATCACACCCGAAGAGCTTGAGCGTCTGGCAAGCTTGAAAGTTCCTCTCGTCAAGATGCGCGGGGAATGGGTTTTGCTTCGCCCTGAGGATATTAAGTCTGCGATGGAATTCTTTAAGAAGCACGATGAATCACAGGAAATATCACTCAGAGACGTGATGCAACTTTCCCTTAGTGAAACTCCTGCTCTGGAAGGTATCCAGATTGAAGCAATTGAATCACCGCAGTGGCTTGATTCACTCATCACGGATCTGAAGGGCGGAAGCATGAAGCAACTCAAACAGCCAAAAGACATGACGGGCAAACTCCGACCATACCAAGTGTCCGGGTTATCATGGCTTGCTTTCATGCGCCAATGGGGTCTTGGTGCATGCCTTGCGGATGATATGGGACTTGGTAAATGCTTATCAGCAGATTCTTTGGTTTCTATCAACGGTTCAATCCTTGAAGCCGAAAAGATATGGGAGCGATATGCTGAAAAAGCTATTTGGGATGGTGAAGGTTTTTGGGTAAATCCCGTAAAGCACTTAATCACAAACTCTTTGGATGAAGAAACGGGACAAATTATTCAAGCTTCTATAAATAGTCTTTATCGTCAGCGAGTTCATGAAAAACTACGAACTATTCATCTGGAAGACGGAAGTAGTGTAACTATCACATATCTACACAAGCTTCTGACTAATAATGGATGGACAAACAAACTGAAAGTAGGAGATTACGTTTGTGTTCCTGCAAAGATAAATTGGGATGGGAAAGAAAAGAATGTTTTTTACTGCAAAATCAAGAGAATAGAGGAAATTGATTATGACGGTTGGGTATACGATTTTGAGGTAGATAAACATCATAATTTTGTCGCTAACAATATTTTATGTCATAATACTATACAAATGATCGCTCTATTGTTGCATGAGAAAAAGCTGAAAAAGGGAAATAGCGTTCCCAATTTGCTTATCTGCCCTACCTCTGTCGTGGGCAACTGGCAGAGGGAGATCGCTAAGTTTGCGCCGTCTCTGAAGGCAATGCTACATCACGGCGGAGATAGAGCATCGGGGAATGAATTCGCAAAATCCGCTTTTGAGCATGATCTTGTCATCACGTCTTACGGATTGGCGCGCAGGGATGCGGATGATCTCTCTGCGATCGACTGGACGGGCGTAATGCTTGATGAGGCACAAAATATCAAAAACCCATCGTCAAAGATTGCTCAGGTTGTCCGCAATCTCAAATCTAAATACAGGTTTACACTTACAGGAACACCTGTCGAGAATCGCTTGATGGAGTTATGGTCTATCATGGAATTCCTAAATCCCGGATATCTTGGATCACAGAGCAGATTTAATCAGCGATACGTCGTCCCGATTGAACGCTATAATGACGAAAGAAGCACAAAGGAACTAAAATCTCTGGTCGCCCCCTTTATAATGAGACGTCTCAAGACAGACCCTAAGATAATCAACGACCTGCCTGAAAAGATTGAGATGAAAGAATACTGCAATCTTACCCGTGAACAGGTGACTCTCTACGAAGCAGTGGTAAAGGACATGATGGAGCAGATCGAAGAGAAAAGCGGTATAGAGAGACGTGGGTTGATACTTTCTATTTTAATGAAACTAAAACAGCTTTGCAATCATCCTGCATTGTTTCTGCACGATAAATCCGACATGGATGGGCGATCTGGTAAGGTTCAGCGTCTGACAGAGATGCTTGAGGAAGTGCTTTCTGAGGGTGATAAATCACTGATATTTACCCAGTTTACTGAGATGGGTGAGGCATTACAGCAATATCTGTCAAATAAATTTCGATGCGATGTCTTATACTTGCACGGTGGCGTTCCGCAGAAAAAACGTGACAGGATGGTCTCATTATTTCAGGAAAACTCGAATGAATCGCCCATATTTATCATATCAATCCGTGCAGGCGGTACAGGATTGAACCTGACCCGTGCTAACCACGTATTTCATTTTGACCGATGGTGGAATCCTGCCGTTGAGGATCAAGCTACTGATAGGGCTTTCAGGATCGGACAGACTAAAAACGTTCAGGTGCGTAAGTTCATTTGCACCGGTACACTTGAGGAACAGATAGATCAGTTGATCGAGAAGAAGAAATCACTCGCCCAAAGCATTATCGGCGCGGGTGAGAACTGGATCACAGAGCTTTCCAATGATGATTTACAGAAGCTAGTCACGCTACGCCGTGATGAAGCACTTTCTGATGATGAGAGGTAATGAAAATGCGCCGCTACTACTATGATGATGATGATGATGACGAAGATGATGATGACTATTACAATCGCTATGGCTATTACAAGCCATCAAAACCCAAAGCGGTTAAGAATGGAATAAAGGCAAAGACGAAGAGGGGTCAGAGCTTTGGCAGTACGTGGTGGTCGAAGCGATGGATCGGTGTTCTGGAATCTTTCGGCTGGGATAACAGGCTTCAGCGTGGGCGTAGTTATGCACGTCAGGGGCAGGTAATAGACATTGACATTACGAAGGGCAAGGTTATCTCTCATGTTCAGGGATCACAATCCAAGCCATACAAAATAGAGATGAAGATGAAGCAGATTCCAGATAAAGACTGGGACAAGGCGGCTGGTGCTATGTCAGAACAGGCGATCTTCGCGGCTAAATTGTTGGCTGGTGAGATGCCGCAGGATATTGAGGATGCGTTCAAAACTGCTGGATTGAGCTTGTTTCCATCTAAATCCGATCTCGACACCGATTGTTCATGCCCTGATTATGCAAATCCCTGTAAACACATAGCGGCTGTTTACTATCTGCTTGGTGAGCGGTTTGACGAGGACCCATTCCTTATCTTTCTGCTGCGTGGGCGCTCAAAAAAGGAACTGATGGACATGCTTCGTAGTCGGCGCGCTGAACAGCCTTCAGAGACAGAAGCCAATGCAATAGCAGATGTAAATGCTGTTTCCGTAGAAGAGATAGTGGAACTTAAAGCGGATTTTTCTTTTTGGGAGCTTAAGGAACCAATAGACAGTTTGAGTATAACTATTGATCCTCCGGAGGTGGAGATGGCAGTTTTTAAGCGGCTTGGAGATCCGCCGTTCTGGAAGGCAAAAAAGCAGTTCCTTGAGCTATTCAGATCAACCTACGTTGATACATCAAACTCAGTTAAATGAGAGTTATACCATCTTCAAAAATTATTGTGCATTAGCACTGGCAAGCAAGTTGCCAGTGGCACGAATTTCCTATATTATCAATGCACAATCAAAAATTGAAATCGGTATTAGTCATAAATAAAGAGATAAACACCAAGACACAAAGAACACAAAAAAATACAAGTGACAAGTAACGAGAAAATAGACTTGGCAACCCCCCATCACTCATTACCCGTTACTCGTCACTATTTCTTAGTGGCTTTGGTGTCTCAAAAGCTAAAACACTAAACTGTTACAGGTGTAATATTTAAATTTAGACTGCCGGAGCCTTCGTAGATTGGGATATTAAATATGATACGGTAGATTTGTCCGCTTATCCTCTTATCTTCCAATTCAACCTTTTCAACGCTTGGCTTTATTGTCGAGGGTTGATATTGAACCCTAATCACAGACTTCTCCCCAGCGATGCGAAGGCTGGCAGAACCCTCGTCTATTACTTCCCCTGATACATACAGCGGAAGCGTACACTCACCCTTGTTTCCATCGAATCTGATACGGTCATCTATCTCAATCCATCCGTTTTTCCCATCACGATGAAGTGACATCCTTCGTCTTAGAAGGCGTACTTTAGCTTCATCGGGGTATGCGTTGCTTAATTCGAGTTCCATAATGTCCTCTGTTTCAGAATTTACGTGACCAAGCACCTGTGCTAAATATTGAGAGCCTGGGGGCTGTTGGAGTCCGTTGACCAGAGGTACGTTATGTCCCCAAGAGGAGTTTACTAATATCTCATAACGCTTACTACTAAAGTAGTCTTTTGTATACGTACCTGCGCCAAGGTCTATGATCAGTGATTCACCGCCATAGTGGACTATAAAGTTGCCGACGTCGTTCTGGTTGTGGTTCTCACCGTTGTTACCGCCCTTTGCCGCCAGCATGAGAGTGTTTTCGTCATCGGGATTTACACGGCTGATCATCCACTGCATTTGAGAGTAATAGATATGTTTTTCGGGCTTCCATTTGACTGGATAACGTCCTAAAGGTCCCCAGATAGGTATCCATACAAGGTCCCTTACGTTATTAATTGAGGCGCTTCTTGGGTTAATGTCGTATTGGTATTGAGCGAATGCGCTGATTTCAGGAACAGATAAACGCTGACCGAGATAGAACATAAGCGATGGCGAAAAGCCAACTCGTGGAGAAGAGTCAGAAAAGTTTACAACGTTGTTTCCGCTAAGTGTCGTCCTTTGTGGAAACATGGCAATTAAACGCATTTCAGGGGTATTTAATAGTGATATTTTGCTGGTTCGCATCTCAAGAAGATAGGATAACCAGATGTAGTTTGATACACCATAACCCCAATACCCCGGGCCTTCATCGCACCCGCCGTCTTTGTCAAAGCACAGCAAAAAGTCGTTCATTGATCGCAGGCATTTTTCTATCATCTTTGCCAGCTTTTCATTGTCGTCAAGTGCAAGAATCGCTGAACCCACGACCCCGCAGTTACAAACAGCCGTCCAGTTATTGAGTTTCTCTCGATTCTTGCGGAAAAGCCACCACATATCGTCACGTTCCAGATAAGGTTTCCAGCATCTTCTTTCAATCTCGTATAATACTCGCTGTTTAATCATCGGATCGTGTTCGTCCAGTCGGTCGCCGAGTATGTATAAAACTTCCGCAAGTATCTTGCCAGTTTCTGCTGAAACCAGATCGATCCACGAGATGTCAGTATATTCGGGTAGTGTTGTTCGGCTGTGTGCCGGTATTACCCAGCTACTTTCCTCACAGATAGCCCATATATAATCCATTATAGAGTCCATGAAACGACCTTTACGTTCTATACATTCTCCAATCACAAATGCTGTGAGTTGACCGCGCCTGCCTGACATTATACCATCATGCGGGTTCCGATTACCTGTTCCGCGATAGTTCAGGTAAAGTGACGCTGGAATTAGTGTGATTGGTTCCTCCAACAGCTTATCCAGATGTTTCTTATATCCCTGAAGCGATGGCGAAAGCATTGGGTTCTCTATGATTATCCGCCAGCGTTGCTCGTCACTATATTTCGGCAGAAGATCACTGCCTTTTGTACCGTTAAGTATCTCCTCGATCTCATCATACTTAAATTCCTCAATCATCTTGGGCTCCTTTTTCAAAACTTGTAGAGAATGACTTCACTTTTCCATATTTATACGAGTTTTTCAGTTAACTAAATGAGGCTTGGTCATAAATCATAAAAAGTGTGTTCAGGATTGACCTGAACACATAAACCTCGTATCATAGATACATTCCCAAAATAAATATGGAGGTGTTATCTATGATACAACCCTCGTTCCGCCGA
>Ga0315274_10005258_pt1 | contig 18926 bp, 16 predicted proteins | sample YL17G02_20_MG_FD_203700 | JGI IMG/M metagenome (GOLD analysis project Ga0315274, IMG submission 203700) | Sediment microbial communities from Yellowstone Lake, YNP, Wyoming, USA - YL17G02_20 | ecosystem: Environmental > Aquatic > Freshwater > Lake > Sediment | place: USA: Wyoming | collected... | reverse complement strand
CTGACAATTCTTTTTGTGTTTTTTGTAGCTACTGCAATATTTGTTTCCTTAATAAGCGGATTCTGGCAATTTCAAAGTGCTTTTTTTAGCATACAGAGATTCACCGAAATTAAAAATCCCTCACTGGCGAACTTATGGCCAAATGTGTTAACTACTGTTGCTGAGCTTAATGAGGGCTCCCTCTCGCAGATAATAGGCTCAATGGGAGGAAAGTTCCTTTTTTACATTGCATTGCTGGGAATTGCGCTCAGCATGATGAAAAAAAATAAATGGAAAATTAGAGATTACCTTTTTGTATTGGGGGTTGCAATTTGGTATTTCATTTTGCTATATTTTCTAAATCTGGATTTAATTGTATTTTTTGGAGGAATGGCACTTCCGATAATACTCCGAATTTATATTGACATTTTAGAAAAGGACACTAAAAGTGACCTTAAAGCTGCCCTGCTGCTTATCTTTTGGTTTATTGGCACAATGTATGCCAGCATTAAAGGAATAAGATTTACATTGCTATTAGTGCCTGCATTCAGCATTGCATTTGGAATTACATTTGGCTTTATATATGAAATCTTGTCAACCTGGCTAGGAAAAGTTTTGGAATTCGGTAAAACCTTGTCGCAGGGAATAAGCATTTTAATTGTCAGCCTTGCATATCTGTTCTTATTCATTCCGCCCATTTTTTTCTGGCCCTCAGGGGGATTGGTGGCAGGAGCCGCATATAACGTTGCAAGACATGATGTCCCAATAATAAATGATGCATGGTATGAATCTCTAACGCTAATAAAAGAAAACTCAAAACCTAATGCAATAATAACCTCATGGTGGGACTTTGGCCATCACTTCAAGGCAATAGCTGACAGGCCAGTAACATTCGATGGAACTACTCAGGAAAACCCGCAATCTCACTGGGTAGGAAAAATTCTGCTTACAAGTGATGAAAGAGAGGCTGTTGGCATATTGAGGATGTTAGATTGTGGAGGAAGTAATGCATTTAACGAGTTATATAAAATAAATAATGACACGCATAAATCCGTAGACATACTTTATGATATTGTTTTAAAAGATAGGGAAGAGGCTAAAGCAACGTTGTTGAATAAATACAACATAAATCCTGAAAATGCTGAAAATGTGCTGAAATATAGCCATTGTGAGCCTCCTGAGGGATTCTTTATAGCTTCAGAAGACATGATTGGAAAAGCAGGCGTCTGGGCCCACTGGGGTTTGTGGAACTTTGAGAGGGCATATATATGGCAGGTTCTGAGAAATAAGGATAAGGATGCTGCTGTAAATGAAATGGTGCAGAAATTCAACTATACGCAAAGGCAGGCTGAGGATTTATATTACCAAGTAAAGAGCATAACCAATCTCGGAGATGCAAATAAATGGATCTCTGCTTGGCCGGGCTACCTTGGAACAGCAGGCTGCACTAATCTGAATGAGAGTTTCCTAAGCTGCGACTTTGGCTTGGGCCAGGGGCAGGTTGCCAGAATTGTAATTGATAAAGAAAAACATGATGCTGTCATAGCTACCACGCAGGGCGATATAAAGCCTGCAAAATTTGTTTATGTAAATGAATCCAATATTGAAGAAAAGGAGTATGAAAATCCTGCTTTCCCATACGGCATTACCCTTGTGCCGGAGCAGGGAGGAAATTATGTAGTTATCGCCTCGCCTGAACTCTCCAATTCCATTTATACAAGAATGTTTTATCTTAAGGGACAGGGCTTGAAGTATTTCAGGTCTTTCAGCCACAAAACAAGTATAACAGGAACAAATGTTTATGTTTACACAGTGGATTGGAATTCCAACTTGACACCTAATGTTGTTAATGAATTTATGCCAAAAACAGAAGCTACTGTAAACTACATCGGATGGCTTGAAAATGAAACTGTATTTGATTCAAGCATAAAGGACTGGCAGAGTCTAAATATAACTCCTGAATCTGATTTTGTAGGAAATTTCAACTATACACCGTTTAGATTTGTTTTTGACAGCAAGGAAGCAATTTCTGGCTTTGAGGAGGCTGTTAAAAATATGGGCATCAATGAAACTCGCATCGTGGAAATTCCTCCTGAAAAAGCCTATGGAACCGACCCAGAAGCGCATCCATTGGGAAATAAAACACTCTTTTTTAAAATAAAATTGGAAAGCATCACAAGAAAATGAGCTCGCCCAGATTTGCTGTAATAATACCTGCATACAATGAAGAATCGCACGTTGGTGATGTCGTTAACAAGACACTGGAATATGCAAATTTGGTGATAGTTGTTGATGACGGCTCATCAGACAAAACCTCGCTGGGTGCTGAAAATTCTGGCGCCATAGTTATAAAACATGCTGTAAATCTTGGCAAAGGCTCCGCATTAAAAACTGGCTGTGAACTTGCATTTAAATTGGGTGCTGAAAAGATAGTTTTTATGGATGCTGACGGGCAACACAATCCCAAAAACATACCAAAATTTATTGGGCTCTTGAAAAAATATGATGTGGTTATAGGCTATAGGTCCCTAAATTTTAAAATGCCTTTTGTATTCAGGCTTGGAAATTGGATAATATCAATAGCAACAAGGTTTTTATATAATCTTGATTTAGAAGACACGCAGTGCGGTTTCAGGGCATTTAATAAAAGAATTTACAAAAAACTGGCCTGGGAATCGCTGGATTACAGCGTGGAATCGGAGATAATTGCGAACATTGGAAAATATAATTTAAAGTATACGATGACACCAATTGAAACAATTTACAAAGATAGTTACAAAGGAACTACAATTTTTGACGGAATAATGATTTTGGCGAACATGGTGAAATGGAAATTGATGAGATGATAACATGGTGTTAACCGGAGTGCAAATCATTGGGGCATTGTTTGGCGTATTACTGCTCTACCTTGCTTTTGTGCACCAGAAAAGAAGGGAATTCACAATAAAAGAGTGGATAGCATGGTCGGGATTAGCAATCGTATTCATTATTCTAGCCCTCTTTCCCCAGATACTTGACCCTGTGACGGTAAGGCTTAAGATTTTCCGTGCATTGGATTTCATGGTTATTCTGGGATTTATGTTCATGATAATAGCCATATTTTACACATATACTTTATCGAGAACCAATCAGAAAAAGCTTGAAATCATAATAAGGTCTGAGGCAATAGGGAAAACATTAAAAAATATTAAAAACAGGAAAAGATGAGTCTGTTTTGAAGTAATTAAAGTATGGATTATTTTAAATTTATTGGGAAAAGGAGAATTTTCGTATTATTGGGAATTGTAATTATTTTTCTTGCATTTACCATTCCTTCAATTAAAAAGCCTTTTGTGCTGGATGAAGTTGCCCAGGTAGAAGCTGGAAGGGGATTGGCAAATACCAGAATACCCTTTCGCTATTATGGCGAACAGGTGGGGAATTGTCTAGCATTAGAGCATCCTCCAGTATATCTATATTTATTAGCATTGAGTTTCAAAATTTTTGGATTAAGTGAATTTAGTGCACGTTTAGTCTCGGTATTTTTTGGGTTGGGCACATTGTTCACGATTTATTTTCTATGCATTGAAATATTTAAAAACACAAAAGAAAAATATGTAATTGCTCTTGTGAGTTCATTTTTATATGCCATAAATCCCTTGATAATTCAAGGTTCCCTATTAGTAGATATTGATGGTTCTCTTCTATCGTTTGTTTTAATGCTATTTGTTTATTTTTTTATACGATACTTTCGTAAACTAGATATTCTGAAAATAATGTTGTTGGGGGCATTGCTAACCCTAATTTGGTGGACTAAATTCCAGATTGTTTTTTTAGTTATAACCTCTCTGATATTGTTTTACATTGTCAGGAGAGATTTTAAGGAAGGAATAATTGTTACGTTTTCTATATCGCTTATCGGAACCCTTTTATTCTTATTTACCTGGCAGATATATACCTCAATACTTAATTTGCCTTTTGTAAACCCGTTTTTGCACAATTTTATTTTGTCTAGAGCTCAGTTCGATATCTATAATATTCTAATCATGCTCTGGTCTGTAAAAAATATTTTATTCTGGACAACGCCGCCTTTTTTTATTTTTATAACGCTGTTTTTTCTTCAAAATGCCGGGAGGTATTTGAACGGAAAAAATATTGACGGACTGGACTATTTATTTTTCTATGGACTCATAAATCTATGTTTCTTCAGCATCATAAGGCCTACAGCGTTTGGCTTTCCTAAATACTTTATCCCCATAATGCCTGCATTCTCAATTGTAACAGGATATTTTATTGTATCATTTGCATTAAGGAATAAAAAAATTCAAAATGTAATTTATCTTTGTTTGTTTTTGGCTATAATTTTGGTTATATTTAATTTCTTAGTATTAAAAGACCCTTTTATTTCACATAATATTTTTTATACAAAGTCAATAACAATTGAAAAAGATTTACCTATATATATTCGAAGTCAGATAGATGGACTTTTGTTCTTTATTCCATCAATTATTGCATTAGTGGGCTTTTTAATTCTGAAACATAATCTATACAAATCTATTGTAGCTTCATCTATTCTTGTGTTAGTGGTATTATCTGTATATGTTGATTATGTACAAGCGATTGCAAATTATTCAACCAATTATGCTTACGGACAAGGGGGTATATTAGAAACAGGAAAATATCTAAACAATCATACCACTTCTAGCGACACTATTATTGCACCACTTACGATAGGATATTATAGTGGAAGGAACTATTTTAGATCATACCCTAATCATGGAGACTTTTCGATGGATGAAACAATATCGAAAAATGAAATACCCTATATAGTTATAAGTCCTTCTGAAAAATTTTATGAGTTTAGTATATATTATAAGTTAGATGCAGAATATGGAAGTTTCAGGATATATAAGAAGAATAGCTCACAAATACCGTTATCCAGAGAAGAGTATAGAAAAAATGGGATTGGGATAGAAAGAAGGTATTTTCCTTACAATTTAAGTTTTAGTTGCATACCTTATAAAGTCCCTTAATAACTGTGCTTCATCAAAGACATTGCTATTGTTAATAATTTAGAAATATTCTTCTCCTTTTTTTAAACTCCTGAAAAAATGCATTCCCATTGACCAGAGCATCTGGAAGTCAAGATTCGTGAGTGCAACTTTAACATTAAAGAAAATATTGTATGTGCTGTTGAATTTTTTATTCAATGTTTCCAACTCTTTGGGAGGAATTTGGGAGATATTATGGACGTTGACATATTTGAAATTTGCCCATCCGATTGTTGTTTTTGGGGGTTTAAATAAACCGTGCTTAACGCAATAATCGTATAAGGGGGAGTCCGGAAATGGCTGGAATGCAGAAAGCATTGAATATGTGTTAAGCTCATTTACAAGCTTCATGGTTTGCTTGACATCTTCCATAGTCTCGGTAGGAAAATCATACATGAACCCGACTGCATGCCTTATTCTCAGCTTCTTGGTAATTTTTATCACATTCTTTGCCTGGGCTATTGAAACGTCCTTATTAATTAATTTCAGAATCCTTTCAGAACCACTCTCAATTCCGTAGAAAATATAGTTGCATCCATTCTCTTTGAATGTTTTTAAAATTCTTTCATTGACCTGGTTCATTCTTAGAAGGCAGCTCCACCTTAGTTTTCTTTTCTTAAGGTATTCTGTTATTTTAATTGCACGATTCACATCAGTTCCTATAAAATTATCCGAATTTATTCTTATGCCTTCCAAATTGTAATGTTTTTTCACATAATCAATTTCCTTTTTTAGTGTATTAAAGTTGAAAGGGTACCATTTTCTATTGAAAAATTTATGAACATAACAGAAAGTGCATCTGTAAGGGCATCCCAAAGAAGTCATAATGGGAAGCGTCCTTTTTGCATCTGCCCATTCGCTAACATAGGCGTTGCCATTTACCATGTGCCACGGTGTCATTGGGAGGCTGTCATAATCGACATCCTCTTCAGGGGGAGTTGTAACAACCCTTCTTCCTTTCTTGAAAATAATTCCCTTAACTCTTTCCAGATGTTTTTTATTTTTATGCAAGTTATATAGCGTATAATAACCATGACCCTTTACAACTATATCAACGCAATTTTCTTTCATAACCTGATATGGGAGAAGAGATGCATGAATGCCTCCCCATATCACTTTTGCCATAGTATTTTCTTTGGTAAATTTTGACAGTTCCAGAACATTAAGTAGCATGGGGCCGGTCATAGTGGAAAATCCAACATAATCCGGATTTAAATCCCTAATTTCTTTTTTTAATTCATACATTCCCAGTAAATTGCCGTCAAGGATTTTAATCTGCAATCCTTTTATTAGAGGTATTGCTGCTATTTTCATCAGTCCTAACGGGGGCGCAATTTCTCTTCCCTTTACCAGTGCCGGGGGCTGGATGAGAAGAATCATTTCAACCGGATGCCTACTCTGAATTTATATAAATCTTTCCATAGCCGGGTCTTATTGAAAGATTCTTTATTGTAGCCAGCTTCGCCTTTGCGTGGCAAAGGTTATTTTTTCCTCCCCGCACTTAAGCAGGGGAGAAAAAAATAAGTTCTTCGCAAAGAACCGAAGCTAATTTTACCATGGCAAGTTGAAATGAACTTTTCAATGACACGCATAGCTAGAAAGTTATATCTGCAAAAGGTAGAATATAAAATATTCAACTTTTAATCAATGTTTTATACACTTTTAAATATCTTTCAACATTATTTTTTATCAAGAATTTTTTCAATTTGGTTCTTTTATATTTTTTATTATGAACTTTAATTATTCCTTCAGCTATTTCTTCTGGGTTTTTTGGCTTGACGAGAACAAATTTTCCCGAAATTATTTCTGGCAGAGAAGCAACATCTGATGCAACTACCGGAATATTCATAGCACATGCCTCGGCAACAGTATAGCCAAATCCTTCTGATAAGGAGGGAACAACAACGCAGTCTGCTGCTTTCAGATAAGCCGGAATCTTATTTTCCTTTGCCGGCTCCAATAAAATAATTTTATTTTTAATATTCAAATCGTTTATTTTTTTTATTAGTTTGCCATATTGGCTTTTATAGGCTTTGTCTTTGCTTAGCATTAAAACGAATTTGGAATTAGGGATTTTTTGAGTTACCATAGGTATAGCATCCAGCAAATAGCTAAAGCCCTTGCTTATTCCTGGACGCCCGTATGAAAAGCATACAAATTCGTTCCTGATGCCAATTTCTTTTCTTGTTTTATTTTTATTGTATTTTCTGGGGTCGAATAAAGAATAATTTAAGGAATTATATACTACTTCTGTTTTATTTTGGGATATGCCTATTTCAACCAGCCTTCTTCTGGTAAAATTTGACACAGCAACATACTTGTTAAAGGGCAGAAAATATATGAATTTCTCAAGTAGGTTGTGGATTTTCCTCTTTAACCAGTTGAATTCTGATAATTCATCCCATAAGCCAATCCAGACCTCGTGGACAGTAATAATGCATGGCTTTTTTCTTAATTTGGAAACAAGCCATGCGGGAAAAGCCCCGTTGAATGTAGTTGTGTGGATTATATCCGCACTCTTTGCTAATTTAAAAGCCTTGAATATGGATAGAAATGTGAATAAATATCTGCTCTGAAGGCAATTGACCCTGTAAATTCTTACTCCATTTAGCTCTTCATATTCTTTCGTATTTTTTAGTCGATGTGTTACAATTTCCACTTTATGATTTTTCTTTACTAAAGCCTCTGCCAAGTTCCTGAATACAGTTTCCACGCCGCCTATATGAGGGTAGTAGTTTTCAACTACGAAGAGTATTTTCATAAGAGAGAATGGTGTAAATACTGGTATAAATAATTATGTGGAAATTGAAGCTTATGCAATTATAATGAAATTATTTTTAATAAAAATCAAATTCCGACAGAACCGCCAAAGCGTGGAGATTTTGAAGTGTGCCTTTAAATTATTACGAAAAATGCTGATAAATCCCGTGAGTGAAGAAGCCAACCAACTGGTGATTTTTAGCAAGAACAGGGAATAAATCTTTTTCCAATGATGTTATTTTTTCAGATACGTATTCAAATACAGAAGGCTGAAAGATATAAATGCCAGCATTAACAATAAATGATTTTAATTTCTTTGGCTTTTCCTCGAAATCAACAATAAGGTCCCCGTCTAAAATCACATTTCCGAATTCACCAGGTTTTTCCCTGATCATTAGTCCCATGGTTGCGATTTTTCCCGATTCCTGATGTTTTTTTATCATCTGCTTTAAATCAAATTCATTATATGTATCGCCGCTCATGACTATAAATGGCTCTCTGAGAATGTTTTTTAAGGCGTACATTGCCTGGGCATTTCCCTTAACTTCCTTTTCAAAAATATTAACTGGGATTTCTGCATCTTTTATTTCTTCAGTAAGCTGCACAAGATAAGGGCTGTGCTGCGTCACCAAATGTATCTGTTTTATGCCTTGCATTGCAAAAAATCGGGCTTGTTTTCTGATAAGCACCTCCTGGTCAATTTTCCTTATTGCAAATCTTTGATGATTGCCTTTCAATAAAAGCACTGCTGTTGAAACCCCGCCTTCCCTAAGACCTCTCTTCAGGTAAATCTCAATTGCCTGTGACCTGGACCTTATAATTTCCCTGTCCACCTTGGAATCCAGAAGGCTTAGAAGCTCTTTATCCAGTGAAATTGCTATCTTTTCTTTCTTCATACCAAAAGTATTCTAAGTTCATACTTATATATTTTTGTATTTTATAGAATATATATTGAAAAACAACAGTATTTAAATATAGATAAGTATGAACAATTCATACTATGAAGGGAAGGCTAAAAAACCTAATATTGAATTTCAGGGATAAGAAAGTGCTGGTTATTGGAGATATTATGCTAGATGCCACACTTGAAGGAAATGTGTCAAGAATTTCTCCTGAAGCTCCTGTTCCAATAGTAAATATTATGAAAGAGAACAATAATGCAGGGGGGGCTGCCAATATTGCCATGAATATCAAAAATTTAGGGGGAATTCCTTTTTTATGCGGGGTTGCAGGGGACGATGAGGCAAGGGATAATCTGCTTGTTCTGCTCAAGAAAGAGGGCATTTCCACTGAAGGAATAATCGTTGATGGCAAAAAACCTACGATAATCAAAGAGCGCGTAATAAGCAGGAATAGCCAACTTATTAGAATAGATTATGAAGATGTTGAACCTATTGCGCCTGAAATAGAAATGAAATTAGTGAAATATGTGCAGAGAATGATTCCTGCAGCAGATGTAATATTGATTTCTGATTTTGCAAAGGGAACAATTACTGAAAAATTGGCAAGTGAAATAATATCCCTTGCAGAGAAGTATAGAAAGCTAGTTATTGCGGATTTTAAGCCAATAAATACTTTATATTACGGCAAGATTAAACTTGGAATAATAAACGAGGAAGAGCTAAGTATGATTATGAATACAAAAATAGGAAATGATGATTTCTTGAAAGATGCTATGGAAAGATTGTCCATAAGACTCCAGTCAGACATAATTGTTACCAGAGGCTCAAAAGGAATGGCGATATTTGAGAAAAACGGCTCTTTTTCCATTGTTCCTGGAAAAAAGATTGAGGTTTTCGATGTTTCCGGCGCAGGGGATACTGTTAGCGCAACTACGGCAATCTCATTAGCTTCAGGAGCCACATTAAAAGAGGCTGCAATATTGGCAAATTATGCAGGGAGCATAGTGGTCACCAAGCACGGAATGACTACAATACATTTAAATGAACTTCTCGGCTTGCTTAGGGGAGAAATCAGCAGCTATCTTTGGGAGAATATCAAGGTAAAACAAAGTGTCATAGAAAATCAGCTTGATAAGATTGAGCAGATAGTCCATTTGATACACGAAGCCTATAAAAACCAGAAAAAGATACTTGTATTTGGAAATGGTGGAAGTGCTGCTGATGCCCAGCATTTTGCAGGGGAGCTCGTAGGAAGGTTTAAATTGCAGCGTGTTGCCCTTCCGGCAATTGCATTGACTACAGACACTTCAATAATCACAGCTATTGCAAATGACTTCGGATTTGAGCAGATTTTTGAGAGGCAGATTGAGGCTTTGGCAAATCCTGATGATGTTGTGATTGGGATATCCACAAGCGGCAGTTCGCCGAATATATTAAGAGCTATACAAAAAGCCAAACAAATAGGCGCAAAGACAATAGGTTTTACTGGAAAAGACGGCGGGGAGATAGCTAATATTGCAGATATTTGTTTGATAGTTCCTTCCAACAATGTGTCAAGAATCCAGGAAACCCATATCACGATAATACATATAATTTGTGAATTGCTGGAAAACGAGATGTTTGGCATAAAAGAGGAGATTTTATGATAGATTTCAATAAAATTAAGACATATCCTGTAAAAAAAAGGGCAGCCAAGTCATCTGTGAAGAATTTTTCCAAACTGGACAAAGACTTTGCTGATTTAATTCCCGACATTCTTGCGGGAGATGACCTCAAAACAATGATTTCGCTTGTTGAAAAGGCTGCAAAAAAAAGAAAGCAGATCATCTTGATGATTGGGGCTCATGTAATAAAATGCGGCTTGAGCCCTATTATAATTGATTTAATGAAAAGGAAAATCATAACCCATGTTGCAATGAACGGCGCCGGCTCTATACATGATTTTGAGGTTGCAATGATTGGAGAAACTAGCGAGGACGTTGCTTCAGGCTTAAAGGATGGAAGCTTTGGCATGGTAGAGGAAACTGGAAAATTCATGAATGATGCTATAAAAGAAGGCGCAAAAAATGATGTTGGAATGGGCAGGGCCTTGGGAAAATATATTGCCGATTCCAGATTTGAATATGAAAAACACAGCATTTTAGCAACGGGTTATAAATTTGGGATTCCTGTCACAGTTCATGTCGCAATCGGAACAGATACTATTCATCAGCACCCAAGCTGCGATGGGGCTTCTTTGGGAAAGACAAGCTATGACGATTTCAAGATTTTTACAGAATCTGTTTCAAAACTTGAAGAAGGTGTAATTTTAAACTGGGGCTCTGCTGTGATAATGCCAGAGGTTTTTCTGAAGGCATTGACAATAGCAAGAAATCTTGGCTGTGAGGCGAATAATTTTACTGCGGTAAATTTTGACATGATTCTGCAGTACAGGCCCTTAACAAACGTGCTAACGAGACCTACGATGGAAAGCGGCAGGGCATTTAATTTTATTGGGCAGCATGAGCTTTTAATTCCGCTCTTTTATCATAGTTTAATGGAGAAGATGAAAGATGAAAAATGAGCTGCTAAGTTTATTGCCTATGATTAAAGGGAAAAAAATTCTAGTAATAGGAGACGTAATGCTGGATAAATATATTTGGGGAGAGGTCTTCAGGATTTCTCCTGAAGCGCCTGTGCCGATTGTTCATGTGACAAAGGAAACTTTTGTTCCTGGAGGGGCTGCAAATGTCGCAAACAACATTGTCAGTGTTGGAGGAGAGGCTTATGTATGCAGTGTAGTGGGGCAAGACAGAAGCGGAAAAGTTTTAATTGAAGAGCTTGAAAAAAGGGGAATAAAAACAGAGGCAATTATTGAAGACAGCAACAGGCCCACAATCCAGAAAATAAGGGTGATGGGAGGCAAACAGCAGCTCTTAAGGATGGACAAGGAAAATTCTGATTATGTTAGTGCTGAAACTGAAGCAAAAATCATAGATAAAATCAGGACTTTGCTCAATTCTGCTGATGCTATTGTTATTTCAGATTATGCCAAAGGCGTTGTAACTGAAAAACTTATGGAAAACATAAGAAAATATTGCATTGAGGCAAACAAGCCGGTGATTGTAGACGGCAAACCAAAGCACAAGATGTGGTTTAGAGATTTAACAATAATAACCCCTAACACTAATGAAGCAATAGAAATGTCTGGAATAGTTATGAAAAAAGATGGTGATGTAATTTCTGTTGGCAAGAAACTTATGGAAGAGCTCAATACAAATGTTCTAATAACTAGAGGAGAAAAAGGAATGACTTTATTTGAGAAGAAGGGAGCTATCGCAAATATCCCAACAAAAGCGAGGGAAGTTTATGATGTTTCTGGTGCAGGGGATACTGTTGTAGGCGTTCTTGCCCTTGGACTGGCCGCAGGGATAGACCTGGAAAATGCAGCCCATCTTGCGAATTATGCTGCGGGGATTGTTGTGGGCAAGCTTGGCACTGCCACTGTTTCAATTGAGGAACTGGAGCAGATGATTAGAAATGGGTAAATTGCTTACCAGAGAAAAAATTGCGAAGATACTGAAAAAGAGAAAATGCTTAGTTGGATTTACAAGCGGAGCCTTTGATATATTGCATCTTGGGCACGTCAGATACCTTAACAAAGCCAAGGATGCCTGCGATATTCTTGTTGTCGGCGTAAATTCAGACAACTCAGTAAGAGCCTCAAAAGGACCTCTTCGCCCGATACTTCCTGCTAAAGAGAGGGCTGAACTTGTCTCGCATCTTGATTGGGTGGATTATGTTTTCATTTTTGATGAAGTAAAAAATCACAAAAATATTGAAGTCCTGAAGCCTGACCTTTACATCAAAGGCGGCGACTATGAAACCAAGGCATTGACTTCTGCTGAGCTTGTTAGAAAGTATGGTGGAAAAGTAAAGCTTATTCCTTTTGTGAAGGGAAAATCTACGACAGATATTATAGAGAAAATACAGGCTCTGCCGGTAACATCAAAATTTGAGAAGAAAATCATTACTAAAGCGGTCTTCATGGACAGGGATGGCACTCTCATTGAGAATGTAGAATATCCTAAAGATCCTGATAAAGTTAAATTGTTGCCGGGTGTAGTTGAAGGGTTGAGGGAATTACAGAATAATGGCTATGCCTTGATAATTGTCACTAATCAGCCAGGCATCGGCCTTGGATACAATACACTCAAAGATTTTTACAAAGTTGACCGGGCCTTCAGAAAAATGCTCCACGGCGATGGGGTTATGATAGACAAGGTATATTACTGCCCGCATAATTTGAAGGAAGACTGCGAGTGCAGAAAGCCCAAGCCTTATTTTGCCCAGAGGGCGCAGAAGGAGCTGGGCATTAAGATTGAAGATTCATATATGATAGGTGATAATGCTTCGGATGCAGAATTTGGCAAAAATGCAGGAATGAAAACTGTTATGGTCTCTAAAGATTCATATCGAGTGCCAAGGGCTGATTACGAAGCAAAAAATTTTTCTGATGCAGTTGATTGGATACTGCGGAAAAATATTAAAAAGGGCAAGAATAAACCCAGATGAAATGAAAATCTACATTGATACTGCAAACATAGAAGAAATTAGGGAAGCCGCTTCCTGGGGAATACTTGATGGTGTAACAACTAATCCTACATTAGTTTCAAAAGAGGGCAAAAAGTTTGAGGATATTGTTAAAGAGATTTTTAAGTTAGTTGAAGGGCCAATCAGCCTTGAAGTTGTTAGTTTAGATTGTGATGGTATGGTGAAGGAAGCCAATGAGCTGGCTAAAACAAACAAGAATGCTGTAATAAAAATACCGATGTGTATTGAGGGGTTAAAAGCAATAAAGATTCTTTCTAAAGAAGGAATAAAGACAAACTGCACGCTGATATTTTCAGCAAATCAGGCATTACTGGCAGCAAAGGCTGGAGCTACTTATGTCAGCCCTTTTGTTGGCAGGCTTGACGATATAGGACAAAGGGGAATGACTGTTGTGGAAGAGACAAAGCAGATTTTTAATAATTACAATATAAAAACGCAGATAATTGCCGCAAGTATAAGGCATCCAATACACGTTATAGAGGCTGCCAAGGCTGGTGCTGATATTGCCACAATCCCTTTCAAGGTTTTGGAGCAGATGACCAAGCACTCATTGACAGATGCAGGCATAAAAAAATTCCTTGATGACTGGAAAAAGGTTCCGAAATAATGGAAACTGAGAAAAAAGAGGGGAAGAATCTGATAGGATATATTTTGTATTTCTTTCTTCTTGTCCTGTTGCTTGTTTTCTTATTCTTATATTCATTTAATGTAATCAGCATGAAAGCTGACAAATTTACAATATTCCTGTTCAGCCTTCTGTTTGTTTCTCTCTTGCTGCCTCTGGCTTATTATCTGAAAATATTCACTGTTGTGGAAATCAGGCGAGACCTTGATGCATTCAAGAAGGAAACAGAAGAAAAATTTAACGCTCTGGAAGTTTCAATAAAGGAAATGAAAAAATAATCCATGAAACAAATTCTCATTATTAAGCTTGGGGCAATCGGGGATGTTTTAAGGACTACAAGCATCTTGAAGCCATTAAAAAATAAATGCAGTCCATGCTCCATAACATGGGTTACGAAAAAAGAATCCTTTGATTTATTAGAGAATAATTCTTTTATTGATAAATTAGTTGAGATAAATGATAAGAGTTTACTAAAGAAAAAATATTATTTAGTCATTTCCCTAGATGACGATTATGAAGCATGTGAACTGGCCTCCAAATTAAAAAAGGATGTTCTTGTTGGTTCTTTTTTGGATGATAACAACAATAAAACATATACAAAATTATCTGCATTGTGGTTTGATATGGGGCTTCTTGGAGGGCCTGATAGGGATGACTTGAAAAAAGCCAATAAAAGAACTTATCAGGGCATTTTGTTTCAAATTTTGGGGCTTAAATATAACAATGCGGGTCCTATTCTTAATTTAACAAAAAAAGATATAGAGTTTGAAAGGAAATTTGCAAAAAAACATGGAATAAAAAAAGGGGATTTAGTAATTGGAATAAATACTGGTGCAGGGGAGAGATGGGAGTTAAAAAGATTGAGTGAAGAAAAGACTATTGATTTGATAAATAGGTTAAATAAGGAAACAAAGGCAAAACTAATTTTATTGGGTGGACCAGAAGAAACAGAAAGAAATAAAAAAATTTTAAACAAAATAAAAAATAAAATAATTGATGCTGGATGCAATAATTCTTTAATGGAATTTGCGGCTATAATTAATTTATGCGATTTAATAATAACAAGTGATAGCCTAGCTTTGCACATCGCGCTTGCTTTAAGGAAAAAAGTGGTTGTGTTTTTCGGGCCTACATCGGCAAATGAAATTGAGCTTTACGGCTTAGGGAGGAAGGTTTTGCCAAGAGGGGAGTTTTTGTGCTTTTACAGGAAGAAATGCGTGCATGAAAGGAATTGTGGGGATTTGATCAGGGTTGAGGATATAACCAAAACTGTTAAAAATTTATTGAATATCTGATACGTATTTAAATTATTAAAAATGTGTATATTAATTATAATTGCTAGAAAATTCTCTCAAAAGTAAGGTGTATGAAAAGATTTATAAAAATACTGCAAATATACATTTTTGATTAAAATGGAAAAAAAAGTGAGATTTGCGATAATTGGATGTGGCAGAGTTGCACCTAAACATGCTGATTCTATAACAAATCTTGAAAATGCAGAATTGATTGCTGTATGCGACATTATAAAAGAAAGGGCTGTAACTTTTTCTAAGAAATATGGATGCAGATATTATTTGGATTATAAAGAATTGTTGAAAAAAGAAAAAGAAGTAGATTGCATAAACATATGCACCCCTCACGGAAGTCATGCTAAAATTGCAATAGATTCTGCCAATTCTAAAAAACATGTTGTCACTGAAAAACCCATGGCAATGAATCTTGAGCAAGCTGATGCCATGATTAATGCCTGTAAAAAAAACAATGTAAAATTGTTTGTTATTAAGCAGAATAGATATAATGAGCCCATTAAAAGATTAAAAGAAGCCATAGATGCAAAAAGATTTGGCAAGCTCTTTTATGCGAATGCAACTGTTTATTGGAGCAGACCCCAGGAGTATTATGATCAAGACCCTTGGAGAGGCACTAAAGCAATTGATGGCGGGGTATTAATGAACCAGGCATCCCACCATATAGATATGGTTAGATGGTTAATGGGTGATGTCGAAAGCGTAAAGGCTACCATAGCTACTATGACTCACAAGATTGAATGCGAGGATTTCGGAATTACCCTTCTGAAATTCAAAAATGGTGCAATTGGAACAATCATGGCTACGACGTCTGTGTTCCCGCAGAATATTGAAGGCTCAGTTACCATTATGGGGACGAGGGGAACTGTCAAGGTAGGTGGTATTGCCCTCAATAAAATGGAGCTGTGGAAATTTGCAGATTGGAAAAATGACGATGAATTAATAGCCAAATGCTCCGAAAATCCCCCAAATGTTTATGGATATGGCCATTTCCATTATTTGAAAGATGTTGTTAAATCCATAACAAATAACACACCCCCGATAATAGATGGCTATGAAGGGAAAAGAACCCTTGAGCTGATATTAAAAATATATGAATCTGCAAATAAGAACAGGGAGATAAAATTATGAAAAGCTATATGTGTGGAAAAAATGCCATCTTAGATAAAAATGCTGTGATAGGAAAATATTTTGATAAAAAAAATAACTTTAAAAAAACAATAATAGGGGATAGTGCAAATATACGCTCTGGAACCATAATATATTACGGAAACAGGATAGGTGATAATTTTCAAACAGGTCACAATGTCCTTATAAGACAAAATAACATAATTGGAAACAATGTAAGCGTGGGAAGTCATACTGAAATTGCGTTTAATACACGAATAGAAGATGGTGTAAGAATCCACTCAAATGTTTTCATACCTGAAAAAACTATTCTAAGAAAAAATTGCTGGATAGGTCCGGGGGTGGTGATAACAAATAGCAAATATCCCCACTCAAAAGATTCAAAAAAGAAACTGAAGGGGGTGGAAATTGAGGAAAATGTAAAAATTGGCGCAAACTCAACAATTTTACCCGGAATAAAGATTAGAAAAAATTCTTTAATTGGCGCGGGGAGTGTGGTGACAAAAGATGTGAATCCTGATTCGGTTTATATGGGTAACCCTGCAAGATTTTTTAAAAAAATAGAGGAGCTTAAAGATTCTTCAGGAGAAAAAATTTATGACTAAAGAAATATATCTGGTAGATTTGCATGCCAATTATTTGTCAATAAAAAGTGAAATAGATGCAGCAATAAAAAACATAATTGAAAATTCATCATATATTATGGGACAGGCCGTATCTGATTTTGAAAAAGAATATGCTAGAATAACGGATTCAAAATTTTGTGTTACAACCAGCAATGGAAGTTCTTCATTATTTCTTGCCTTAAAAGCCATTGGATTTGAAAATGGAGATGAGGCAATAACAGTTCCTAACACTTTTATAGCTACATCGGAGGCTATATCATTGGCTGGTGGAAAAATAAAATTTGTAGATGTGGATAAGAAAACTCTTTTGATGGACCCTGAATCTTTAGAAAAAGGCATAACTCAAAAAACGAAGGTTATCATTCCTGTTCATCTCTATGGTCAAATGGCTGATATGAAAAGAATAAAAGAAATCGCAGATAAGCACGGATTGTATATTATTGAAGATGCTGCGCAAGCGCATTTATCTGAGTTTAATGGCAGGCAGCCCGGATATTATAGCGATGTTGCCTCGTATAGCTTTTTTCCTGCCAAAAATCTAGGATGTTATGGGGATGGTGGATGTATAACTACAAACAATCAGGAATATTCTGAAAAAATTTCTAAATTAAGAGATCATGGAAGAAGCTCAAAATATGAACATGACATGGAGGGATTTAATTTCAGAATGGATGCCCTTCAAGCTGCAATACTATCTGTTAAGCTAAAATATCTGGAAAATTGGACTGTTCAGAGAATAAAAAATGCGAAAATCTACAATTCCTTTTTGAAAGGAACTGTAGCGAGTCCTTATGATGAGAACAACAGAAGAATTACTTACTATATGTATGTGATAATGAGCAAGGAAAGAGAAAATATTATGAAAAACTTAAAGGCGAATAAAATCTCTTCTGCCATACATTACCCAATACCCCTCCATCTTCAGCAAGCCTATGAAAATCTGAATTATAGAAAAGGGCAGTTCCCCAATGCCGAGAATGGATGCAGCAAAATAGTGTCCCTTCCGATGTTTCCTGAATTAAATAATGAAGACATAGAAAGAATATGCAAGTGCGTCATAGAGGTATTGTGAAATGTCATTTAAAAATAAAATCTCTCTCATAACAGGCGGCGCGGGTTTCATCGGGTCCCATCTTGCCGATAGATTGCTTGAGCAAAATTCAGAAAAAGTAATAATACTTGATAATTTCATTTCTGGTTCTATTAGAAATATAAAACACCTGCAAAACGATAAAAGGATAGAAATTATAAGGGGAGATGTTAGAAATTTTCAAGAAGTGAAAAAATGCATCCATGCTGTTGATTATGTGTTCCATGAGGCTGCATCAAAGATGGTGATTTCTATTGATAATCCGAGGGAGGATCTTGAAACTAATATAATTGGCCCTTTCAACATAATACAGGCTGCATTAAACACTAATGTAAGAATCGTACATGCTTCAACTGGTTCAGTATTTGGCTCTTCAAATGTGCCTATGAAAGAAAATCACATTAAAAATCCTGCTTCGCCATATGGAATAAGCAAACTTGCTGGTGAGACTTACATGTTATATTATGCAAAAGAGTTTGGTTTAAGAAGTTCGGTAATAAGATATTTTCATGTTTTTGGGCCTCGACAGGATTATTCTGGGGAGGCGGGTGTTGTCAGCATATTTCTTGCAAGGGTTCTGCAAAACAAAGCTCCCATTATTTTTAGCGGAGGGAATCAAATAAGATGTTTTACATTTGTAGAAGACTCAGTGGATGCCACGCTTCTTCTTGCAAAAAGCAAAAATGCTATTGGCCAAGATTATAATGTGGCTTCTAAAACTAGAATGACTGTTAATGAATTAGCCAAAATAATTATTAATAGGTATGGAAGTGGGAATATAAAGCCAATATATGGCAAGTACAGGAAAGGAGAAAATCCAAAACCAATTCCAGATACATCTAAAATAGAGAAAATGGGATTTTCTGCAAAAATTTCTTTTGATGAA
>Ga0315274_10005256_pt1 | contig 18926 bp, 11 predicted proteins | sample YL17G02_20_MG_FD_203700 | JGI IMG/M metagenome (GOLD analysis project Ga0315274, IMG submission 203700) | Sediment microbial communities from Yellowstone Lake, YNP, Wyoming, USA - YL17G02_20 | ecosystem: Environmental > Aquatic > Freshwater > Lake > Sediment | place: USA: Wyoming | collected... | reverse complement strand
TTCGGCTACGTTTCCGCCGTCGGTCCGAACGGCGCCCGCACGGCCATTGGTTGTTTGGTGCTGGCCCTGGCCAAAGAGAAGGGTTCGCGGTCGTTCCAGTCCGCATTCAACTACCTCCAGAAATCCCCGGCGGACATCGGCTACAAACAATATTACCTGTACTACGCCTCGCAGGCTTTCTTCCAGGGCGCTCCGGAAGCCTGGCAGCGGTGGAACCGGCAGAACATCCAGGAACTGGGCAAAACCCAAAGACCCGACGGCAACTGGGACGGACAATTCGGCGTGACCTTCACGAGTGCGGCCTCGTTGCTCTCGCTGGCCCTGAACTATCGTTTCCTCCCGATCTATGAACGCTAGTCTGTCACAATGACCGTTTTCAACACCAGGATGGTGCCTGGCCTTGCCCTGGGCCTCGGACTGGCCGCCTGCCGGTTGCTGCCTGCTGAGGGCGAAACCGCGGCACCGCCTGCCGGCGCCACCAAGTCCGATTCCTCCAGCAGCCGTCTCGAGGACCTGCTCCAGTTCTTCGACGGCTCGTCGATGCACGGCCAACTGCGCCAGATGAATCGCGAAGGCGGGGTGCGCTGGCAGCATCCGTTCGCAGGACAACCCCTGAACCTAAAGCCGGACAACCTCGCCTGGATTCGTTTTTCCGGCAGCCAAACGCTGCGCACCCAGTCCAAGCCCACCTGCCGGTTCCGGTTCCGCAACGGCGACGAAGTGCTCGGGAACCTGACGCTGGTCGATCAGGACAAAATCCAATTGCAGACCTGGTTCGGGGACCGCCTGGTCGCGCCGCGCGACACCGTAAAGAGCATTGTCTTTCTGTCGCCGGATTTCGCCGTCTTGTATGAGGGACCCACCAGCCTGGAAGGCTGGGTGCATGGCCGGCAGCCAGGGCGGTGGGACTACCGCGCCGGCGCCCTCGTCTGCACCAATGTTGCGCTGGTGGGACGCGATCTCAAGCTGTCGCGGCCGGTATGCATGTCGTTTGACCTGGCGTGGACCAGCCAGTTCAGCCTGACCATCGCGTTGTACGCGAGCGTCTTTGATCGCCTCGATTATTCGGCCAACTCTTACCACATTTACCTCGCACCCGGATTCGTCTCGGCGCAACGGGTGATCGCAGGACGCGGGTCGGCCACGTTGGGCCAAGCCCAGCTTCCGTCCCTGTTGAGCGCGAATAGAGCGCACATGGAGATCCGTATCGACAAGGAGGAAGGATCGGTCGCCATCTGGCTGGACGGCGCGCTGGTGCAGCGTTGGAGTGACGACATCGGCGGCAGCGGGCAAGGAACGGGCATCACGCTTTACTCCCAGATGGACGGGCCCGTGGTCAAAATCAGCAATCTCATCATCGCCCAGGGGACCGGGCAGCTCGAGAACCTGGAGGAGACCAAAGCACCCGTCAAAGAAGACATCGTGCATTTCGCCAACCACGACAAGGCGGTGGGGACTCTGCATGGCATCCGCGAGGGCCAGCTCTGGTTTGCCGTCCCACAGGCGCAGTTCCAAGTGCCGCTCCCCCGGGTCACACAGATTGTTTTCCGGGATGCCGCCATCCAGGAAGCACCCCGTGGTCCCTGGGAAGTGAGGGCCTACCTTGCTGGCGGTGGCGCGCTCTCGTTCCTGTTGGACAAATGGGACGAGACCTCGGTTAGCGGAACCAGTGCGGTCTTCGGGCGGCTGGCGTTCAGCCCACGCTCGATTCGACAGCTCCAGTTTAATCTCGATCGGCGAGAAATCCTGACCGGACCTGGCGACGATGCGATGGAAGACCTGTTCGACATGAAGGACCCCAATGAGTGACCGGACGAACAGAGTTCAGGCCATGCTGCTGGCGACCGCGCTCGCCGGCGGCTCGTGGTTGACCGGCCAGGCAGCCGGCGTCGCGGCGGGCGGATCCCTTGCGAACCCTCCGCTTACCGCCGGTTTTGGGCCCACTTCCGGTGCGGCCGAGGCGTTGGCCTTTGATAACGGCGATCTGCTCTACGGGGCTTTGCTCTCGATCGATACGCGCCACGTCAGGTGGCAACGGCTTGACGCCGCACAGCCCCTCGAGTTTCAGCTCGATCATGTGACCGAGGTTTTTTTCCGACCCGGAGCCGCATCCAACCGCGTGGTGGCGCCAAACTGCAAGGTCCGTCTGAACAACGGGGACGAACTGGAGGGGCGACTCGTTGCGATGGACGCGGACAAACTCGCCCTCGAAACCTGGTATGCCGGCGCCCTCAGCATTCCGCGCTCGGTCATCCAGGTTCTGCTGCCAGTGCCGCCCAAGGGCAAGACGGTGTTTGCCGGACCTGCCGGATTTGAGGGCTGGACGATGGGCAAGGTCAAGACGGTGGGGGAGAAGGGCGGTGAATGGCGGTACAAGGACGGCGCGTTCTACGCCGCAGAAGCTGCCTCGGTCGCCCGCGATGTCAGGCTACCTGATGTGGCCAACCTTCAGTTCGACGTGGCCTGGAAGGGCATGCTCTATCTGGCGATTGCCCTCTACACGGACTACCTGCAGCCCGTGAGCCTGGCCAACAAAGAAAGCGAGCCGCCGTTTGGCGGCTTCTACAGCCTCCAGATCAACAGCTACTCGGTGAATCTGCTGCCGGTCACCCAGAAGGACCCCCTCCGCCCACTCGGACAAGCGATGGTTTCCAACTTCAGCCGCGGCACCCGAGCCCACGTCGAAATCCGCGCCGATAAATCCAAACGCCTCATCGCGCTGCTCGTGGACGGCGTAATGGTAAAACAGTGGATCGATCCAGAGGGGTTCGTGGGCAAGGGCACCGGCATTCGTCTGGTGCATCAGGGGCAAGGCTCGGTCCGACTCAGCAACCTCGCAGTCTCGGAGTGGGACGGACAGTTCGAGGAACCGCTCACGCTCTCAGCCCGCGGCCCACTGGATCAGATCAGACTCCGTAACGGTGACAAGGTCGTGGGCGATCTTCAGGCCTTCCGCGACGGCAAACTCACCGTAATGACAGCCGGCGCCGCCAAGGACATGCCCTTGAGCCAGGTCAAACAGATCGAGTTGGCGGCGACCAAGTCCGCCCAGGCCCCGCGTGCCACGGCCAACGTCCGAGCGTTCTTTGCCAGCGGCGCCAGCGTTACGATCGACCTGGAACGATGGGACCAACATGGTGTCGTGGGCATCAACCCGGCGCTGGGCCCGGTTCGCCTTGCCCCGACCGCCTTTGCGCGCTTGGTCTTCGTCACCCACCTGAAAACCGGGAATTGACCTGCCCGTTCCTGGTGCCTTGGCGAATCGGCGTGGCTGGGTCTCACTTCTCAGGGAATTCCGTGTCCCTTTAGCGATCGAGGCGCAGTTTCCTCGCCAGCCAACGGTTGCATCACACGTTCTCAGAGTCTGGGGTGGAGCATATCGAGGCAGATAAGACCATAAGCGGTGACGAGAGCTGGGTCCTTTTCCCACCAGCGGCCGTTCTCGTTGGCCCAGGAGCCGTCTTTCTGCTGGAGGTTCAGGAGTCGTAGTGTCAGGGCTTCCCGCCAGTTGACCTTCTGCCCGTCTTTCAGCTCCAGTGAGTCCGCGCCGTACAGGGTGAGCGCCTTGGTCATGGTGTGGAAGTAGTAGAACAGGCCTTGGGGGCCGAGGCCGGGATTCTCGTCGAGGGTATAGTGCCGCTGGAGCCAGTCAAACACCGCAGTCACTCGCGGATCCTCGCGCCGGAGATCGGCGTAGATATAGCTTAGCAGGCCTGCGTAACTGATGCTGCCGTAGGAGCGCAGCGCCACACGCCCCGAAGGAAGATTGGTTTCGCCCGCCATACTATGACCGGGATAATATACGAAGCCGCCTTTGTTGTCGGGATCCTCGGAGGCCCACTTCTGCGCATTGTAGCTCGGCAGGTTCTGGCAGTTCTGGATGAACTGGATGACTGCGGGCCAGTTCAAATCTTTGGCCTCCGACAGGTTCTGGTCTGCGACGAGTTGCTTGCTGTAGTAGAGCGCTTCGAGGGCAAAGAGCGTGTTGCCCATATCGGAGTGCGGGTAGTTGTTTCCGTAGCCAATGCCTCCGTCGAAAACGTCGTCCACCTTGCCGGCCTCACCAAAGTCGTTCTGGAGGCCGATAATGAACCGCCGGGCTTTAAGGATCACGGGCTTGTATTCGGGCCGATTCGCCGCGAGCAGCGCCAGCATCGACACGGCCGTGTTGTAGTTCGGGAGTTCGCCCTTCCCGGTGATGCTGCCGTCGGGTTTGACGCAACTCAGCAGGAACTCATAGCCGCGGCGGGTAGCCTGGTTGTCGAAAACGCGATGACGACCGGTGGGTTCTCCCTGGAGAGCCACCAGTGCCAGTGCGGTCAAGGCGGGATGATCGGGCGTGGACCAAAAGCCCTTCGCGTCCTGGTGCTGCTCCAACCACGTGACACCCTTGTCGATGGCGTGCTGGGCTTCGTTTCGCAGCGAAAGGTTGGGTCGTGGCGTTTCCCGGACTTGCGGCAGCCTCTGGTCAGCTCCCAGGCAGACAATGGCTCCACTAACCGCTAGCGCGAGGTAGAAGGCGAGGGCCGCTTGAGTCCGCGGCGAACACCTGTTCGCCGCTACGCCGGCCTGGTTCATGGCAAGTTGGCTGTGGTATTGTCGGAGGGTGACATCGGCAGGAAACACTTCCAGGTCAGGCAGGCGCATACTATTTCGTAACGGGTTTAGTCGTGGGATTGAGCTCAACGGTGACCTGGACGGGGGTGTCGGCCCGCGGGACGGCATCGGTATTGACGAACCAGATCTGGTCATTGTCCCGGCCAGGCCGGGGGTTGTTGATGAGCGCATCCGGGTCCATGATCAATGCGACGATCGAGCCATCGCGGTGCGCGAGATACGTCCCTTCCACGACGCGCGAACCATTGTAGGTCCAGGGACCGCGACTGACCGGCGAACGGGTTTCCAGGTTATAGATCATCTGTTCGATGCGGACGCGGCGCTCGGTTCCGTGCCATTTCCAGTCCACCCAGACGTTCACTTTGTCGCCGGCGATCACGGGAGGAGCGGTGGTGCTGGTCGCTGGCGGGTTCGTCTCACCCTTGGCGCCGAGGAGGAGCATCGCGAGGTGGATGTGCACCGGGTCCGCTTCGGTCATGAGCAGACTCTCGTGTAATTTGCCGTTCATGGCCACCACCGCATACTCCAGCAGGCCTTCCGCCATGTTAATAGCCGCGGGGAACTGGACCGTGCGCTGTTGCTTGTCCAACCGTACTTTCCCCAACTCGAAGACGCCCGGAGCGACTCGTTTGAACGGGGCATTGGTCAACTGGAGGCTGGTGGCCGGCGAATTGGTCGCCGTGGGATGGAGCGGTCTGGGGCCGCTGGCGGCCGTGCTGGAGCTGCCCAGTGCCAAGGCGAGGCAGCAGTACGCCCAAGCCAGATGTTCGCGATTCGTGGGAAGCCTCGGTTCTCTTTCGAGCATGCATTGGGACCATGAACCCTTCTTGGCTGTTGGCAGGGCGAGACTCCGTCGAGCCCTGACTTCCACGGCCGCAAGATTCGAGGGCTCGACGGAGTCTCGCCCTACCGGTGGAGGCAGGTTCATGGAAGAAGACATTAGTCCAAGGCGTCCACTTCGCCAACTGGCAGCTCGCGGGCTACACTCCGGGCAGGCTGCCCGAGGCCGGCGGGTTTAGCCGTGGGCTTCTCATTCCACAGCCCGACGATCAGTCCAACGACGATGGCGACGCTTCCCCAGAGTTGCCCCCAATGGAGCGGTTCCTTCAGCCAGAGCCGTGCGATCAGGATGCCGGCCACCGGTTGCACGAAGATCGTCAGCGCCGCCACATTGACATCGGTTTGGCGAATCACGACGAACCAGAGCGTGTAGCCGACCATGGTACAGATCACCGCCAGATACGCGAGCCAGAGCCAGGCGGATAACGGCTGTTGGCGGGCGGCGTCCAGTGTGGCGCGGCCTTCCCAGAGCAGGTTGCCCACCGTGCCGCTCACCAGGGTTAACGTCAGGACCTTGGCCATCCCGGCCCGCGCGATGAGCGGTTTGCCCATGATGGAGTAAACGGTCTCGCAAACAAATGACGAGATGAAGATCAAGCTCGCGGTCAGACTGGCGAACTGGAAGTCCGCGCGCCATACGCCATGGAGCAACGCGACGCCCAGCATCCCCAAGCCGAAGCCCCCCCAGCGTCGCCCCGTGATGCGTTCGCGCAGAAACAGCGCCGCCCCCACCGAGCAAAGCAACGGCTCCAACCCCGTCAGCACCGACGAATTGGCGGCGGTGCTGAGTTTGTTTCCCAAAACCTGCAAGCGTTGTCCGATGACGAACACGACCACCCCCATCACCGCTGTCCTCACCAACTCCCAGCCCCGCGGGGCCCGGCCCGGCAACAGCGGCCACAAGAGCAGCAGTCCCACGCCCGCCATGCTAAAGCGCAGCGTGACAATGCTTCCGTAATCCAGGGACTTGGAGAGTTCCTGGATGACCGAGAGTGAGAGCGCCCAAAACAGGTTAAAGGCGATCAGCACCCAGAGGTACGGCGATCTCATTCGACCCCTATCAAACCGAGGGCGGCCGCCTGATGGCAAGCACCATCGGTGTCGTGTTCACGCGCTGTCGGCCAAGCCACCAGGGTGGCGGCGCTCGCGCGGCCAACACCAGCCCGCCGCAACGCGACGGGTCGCACCTCCCAGAGCCCGACGGCGCGCCCGGTTCGTGTTCAAGGTCGGACCAGCAGGCGATAGTAGCGTTGTGTGGTGCCGCTCTTGCTATCCGTCACCCGAACTGTGGCGTTGGTCGAGAGGCGGTCGCTGTCCATCAGATTGGTCCAGTTCGGGGGATTGAGCGAGTCGGTAACCTGGATCGCATAGGCCCGGTTTGATACGGCGCTGAACCAGAGTGTCACGCTATCGGAGTCGGCGACGCCGGCCAGCTTCAGACAGCTCTGCGGACGGAGTGGGTCCGTCCCCGCCAGATACTCGCTGCGATTGCTCATGCCATCCTGGTCCGGGTCTGCGTTCGCGTCACTCGGGTCGTATGGGTTCAAACCGTTGGCGAGTTCCCAACTGTCTCCCATGCCGTCGCCATCGGAGTCTTTGTCCACGGTTAACCCGGCCGGACTGCTGACCGTCGAACTGGCCGGATTGAGCACGACCAGCGTGTAGGATCCGGTTTGGGAGGGCTGGACGTTGGTCAGCACCAACGTGGCATTGGTCGCACCGGCGATGTTCTGCCCATTGAACCGCCACTGATAGCGCAATTGGCCGACGTCATCGGCCGTCGCGGTGAAGGTGAGAGTTTGCAACGCCAGGGCGAACTGGCTATGAGGTTGGCTGGTGATGAAGGGAGGAGTTCCGCCGACATAGGGTCGGCCCGGCGTGGGGACTGAACCGTCCCAATTGGCGGGATCGTCTCCGAACTGAGCTGGATCGATGCGGTTCAGAGCGTGGCCCAACCCGTCTGGCGCCGAGGGCCAGGGCGGTTGGTCCGAGTAACGGATTTGCTCGACCAGCACGTACGGCACCTGTCCAGCCTCCGGACCGGAGATCACAGGTTCATCCGGCTTGTAGAGTGCGACTGTGTCCTCGCCGTTGCTGAGGTTGCCGTGGTACGGACCTAGAATCGGGACCTCGGCGGGAACATCGTACCTGGCCCGGAATGCCCCCAACCGCGCCGGGGCCAGCGCCGGATCAAAACCGACCACGAGCAGGTAACCCCCCGCCGGCATGATGGCATTGGTGGGGAATGCGAACTCCACCGCCCGGGCGAGTTTCCATGCGTTGGTGGGATAACCGGGGTCAAAGAGACTCACCATCGCGTTGCTGCGGTTGTGCAACTCAATGTATTCGTCCTCGGTATTGTTCCAAAACGAGCCATTCGTGAAAACGTCCGGCGGCCGGTACATGATTTCGCTGATCACTACCGGCCCGGTCAATAGCCCGGCATTGGGTGCATCCAGAGTGTTCGACCGCTGCGCCACGAAATGTTCCGCGCCGTCGCCGGTAACAAAACGCCCGAAAGTCACCCCGACCGTCTGCGCGTCGAACGCGAACCCGTGAACATAGCCCGTCAGGTTCGTACTCGCGTCGCCGGAAAACAGATAGACCTGGTCGCCCAGCGCACTCAGCGCAAATGGCAGGAACGCCTTGTCGGGCGCAGCGAAGTCGTTCGTGGTGAAAACCCGGAAGCCACCCGGCGGGATGATGGTGGGATCCGGTATCCGGAACTTCCTGGGCGTGGCAAAGTCGTCGGTGAGGAACCAACCGCCAACATACGCCTCGGTCGCGGAGAGGTTCTGGAGTTCAATGGCATCCCTGGCGGGCGGATCGCTGTGCGTCAGCGCTTCGCTGATCACCACCTGCGGGAAGACCGTCGCCGGCGGGTCAGCTTGTCCCGGCGAGCCATTGGCGGCCGAGCTGGCGCGCCACTGGGTCTCTTGTCGCCACACTCCCGGCGGGGCGTTTTCGTCTGTCACCACCAGCGAAAAGCCGGCGCCGTCCGTGATGGGATACCAGTCGGCCTCGTAGGAGAAGTCGAGCATCGGTTCCTGCAACGGACCGGTCAAAACGAGGCGTTGACCGCGGTTGCCGAGCTTGCCAGCGAACTCGCCGGCGATCGGATTCCCGGTGCCATAACGGGACTCGAAGGCCGCACGATTTCGGACCAGCAGCATCCGCTGACCGGCTGCCAACACCTGGTTGGTGAACCTGAAATCGATGCCGCCGCTGAGTTGATACCCGCAGAGGTCAAGGGCGGCCGCGGCGGTGTTCATCACTTCGACGTACTCGAAGTCCTCCTCGGCGTTGGTGCTGCCCGGCGGCGGCTTCGCGGGGTGATACATGATCTCGGTGATCACCAGCCCTGGTGTCTCGACCACAAAGGTGGCCACGGTGGGTCCACTCCACTTGTTTCCGTTTTTCGTCCTGGCAAAAACACGGGCATTGGCACTGAGGGGAATCGGGACGCCGTAAGCGGAGGCGCTCGGTGAAAGGGCGCCGCCGGGCAGGCGCGGGTCGGTGCCATCCAGGGTGTGGTAAATCGTGCCGGCGGGGGCGGACATAGCGAGGCTGAAGCCGGCGGGCACCGGGCTCCCGTTTACGTTGAACGTCGGGCAACGCAGGAACTGGCTGTCAATCCAGGCAAATCGTCCCTGGATCCAGGACTTCATCGCCCCAATGACCCCCTGATAGGTCGTCGGGCTCGCGTAAAAGCTTGGATTCGGCCAGACATAAGTGCCCAGCCGCGGCCACTTCTGAAAATCGCGTGCGGCCGCTTCCGTGAGCAGGGCGGCCAGTTCGTCCACGCGGGCCAGCACATTGGCAGTCGCGAAGATGTTCGTGCGGAGAACGCTCCAGCGGTCGATGATCTTCTGGTTGAAGTCCGGATCACCCGACGTGCCTGTGCCCGAGGTCGTGCCATTGATGAGCCGTCGCAGCCAGATGTGGTCGTTTTCGCCGAGTTGGGGGTAATACCAGCCGCTGGTCATCCAGCCTTCGAGGTAGTCGGCGTTGCCGAAGCTCAGGTTCCAGTCCCAGAGGGGTGCCATGTGAAGTTTTCCGCCCCGGTCTTTGTGCAGGTAGTTGCTGAGCCGGTACCCGTCGATCTGCTTGGTGAACTCGACGATCCAGTGGTTGTCCACGAACGAGTCCACGTCGATATACCACGAGTAATGATTGGTGCCGGTGGCTTTGGTCCAGTTGGACGCATAGAGCGCGCGCTCGAATTGATTGAGGTAATTCCGAAGCCAATTGAGTTGAGCGGACGTGATCGCCCGCGGTTTCGGGGCATGCACCTTGAGCGCCTGACCGGAGAAACCGCCGCCACCCGCGGTGGAGAAGTTCAGATCACCCAGACTGTCCTTGTCTTTCTTGACGATGTACCCGCCGCTGATGTCGGGCTCCGCGTTGTCATAGAGACTCAGTGCCTGAAGATCGACGCGGTGCCGGGAGATTTCGATCTTCTCCAGTAACAGGTATATCCCCGCGTAGTCCCTGGGATACGTCACCTTGCCGGCGGCCGTGTTCATGAAGACCTCGACGAACCGGCGGCGGACCGCGTAATGACCCATCTTCTCGTGCAGCTCGAAGGCAAGGAAGTTCTGGAGAAACGGCTTGTCGGAGTATGGGTTGTTCAACACCCAGTTCGATTCGGCAGGCAATCCGGCCAACGACACGGCCAGATCGTTGCGGCAGGCATCCTGAATCTCCAGGTTGTACGGTTGCTTGGGGAATCCAGCCGATGTCTGCCCGCGGATCTCCAGCTCGCATAATCCCTCGAAATCGGGCGCACTCACCACCGAACTCCGTCCGCGAAACGTGCCAAACACCGCTATCGAGGCGGGAGTCCGCAACTGCCCCGGCGGCACGTCCTGGGCAATGCCGCGCCCACCAGTGCTGATGATCAGCACCGGCAGGTTCGAGGTGAACCTGGCCGCTGAGTTGTCGAGGAAGAGGTAGGTCCGGGCGATGACTTCGCTGGGGAGCAACCCCGCGTCAAACACGCGGGCCTTTACGACCGTGTTCGCGGAAATGGCGAGCGGGCTTGAGTAAACCGGCGAATTGGTGGTCGGGAGCGAACCGTCCACCGTGTAGCGAATCGTCCCGGACGTTGCCGACAGCGTCACCCTGATTGAAGCGTTGGTGAACACACCGCTGTCCACGGAGAAGAGCGGATTGGGGGCAAACCCGGGCCCGGATGTGGAGTTCGGCGCTCGGGGGGTGGGAGTGGAGAAATAGCCCGTGAGGGAAGGTGTGACGCGATCCCGACCGTAGGAGACGTTGGCCCTTTGCGGTGGATACTTCGGACCAAACTCCGAAACCACATTAGTGTCGGGGTCAACCAGCGCCAGATACTCGCCATCCTTGTCGAGCTTGAAGTTCGTGTGCAAAGAAGCCTCCGGGTTGGTGCGGTTCTTCTGAGAAGCCCAGACCAGCAGGTATTGGTTGGCTCCCAGCGGGACCGCGGGAAATCGCCACTGAGTCAGGTTCGTAGCTGCATCCGTCAGAAACCAGCCCTCCAGGTTCGCGTCCTCCGGTCCGGGATTGAGGATCTCAATCCAATCGGACCGGTCCGAATCATCATCCTTGATCCCATTCTCGTTGTCCGCCATGAACTCAGAGATGATCAAGGAGTTGGCCAGTATCATGGGATCCAGGGTGTAGGCCCAATCGCCACCGGCAAACGGATTCGGGGTGCTGGCCAGGTCTGTGATCCCGGCATCGGCGGCCCAAGCTACCTGCACCGTGCCGGTGGCGGGCGGGGGGAATCTGAATAGATACTCCCGTGGGGAATAAACCGTCAGGTTGGTCGCCGGGTTGCCGTTGATCAGCAAATCGGCCGCCTCCACTCCCTGGACGTTGCCATCGAAAAAGACTTCAATCTGTGGCAACTCCCGGACCACCGAGTTTGCCGGCGGGCTGATCTCAACCACCACGGGCGGCGTGACATCCGCAGCGCTGGTTAGCGACGCATCGATGGCGTCCACCCGGCTTAACATCAGCGCCGCGATCAGCCAGCCGTGCCTCATCACCGAATCAGTGAACTCCCTGTCGCCGTGAATTCCAAGCGCCATTGTGGTCTCCTCTTTATGCCGAGCAGAAAAACACCCTTCCCATGAACCTGCCAGTTGGCTGACCTAAATCCTGTTGCAGGTGCAACAGAAATCAGGCAGAGCTGGTTCATGGCCGATCAGCAGGTCCGACCGGAACAGGGGACTTTCCATGAACCGGCCTCCACCGGTAGGGCGAGACTCCGTCGAGCCCTGACTTTCTTGCCCGCACGTGATTCCAGGGCTCGACGGAGTCTCGCCCTGCCAAGAGTCAAAAACAGTACCTGGGCCGCGCGCAGTTCAAAAAGGAACAGGTCGCTTCCCTTGACCTGGCTCCGGCACACGGGCCGATCCGGCCGTTGTCCCACCCGACGCGAGAGCTCGCAGGAACGGCTCCGGTCGCCGTCATCCCGGCGGATCACGCGCCGAGCGTTGGCCCCCACCGGGCCGTTGGTTGCGGATCGGTCCCGCCCTCAACAGCCAGGTCGGGCAGATCTTCATCAGGCCAGGTCAAATCCAGAATCCAGAGATGTGACCCCTATGATCGCGCGCCGTGCCAGGCCAGGATCGTCACACCAACGGTGCTGACCAAGCCGGTTAGACAGGCGAGCCAGAGGCCATTGGCCCCGGCGGCAGTGGCGAATAGCAGGCCAAAGAGTCCCCACACAATCAGTGGCTGGTAGGAGACAGGCTGTTTGATCGGGTGTTTATTGATCAGCCAGGGTGTCGTCAATGCCAGGATGCCTGCGCCGCAGCCGAACCAACTCAAGAAGCTGTGCCACGGCGCGTCGTACCAAGCCAGGACACCCGGGGCGGGCTTCCATTGCCAGTAATGCTGCACGCGAGTGGCGAACGGTTCCAGGCCGAGGGCCAACAGGACCGTCAACAACGCCGCCAGCCCAATCACCCAGTAACCGTAGTGGCGGTCGGCGCGCCACGGCCGCAAAATCAGGCGTGCCACACCGCGGGAATTCAGCAAGAGGCAAATCCAAATGAAGGGGATCGGCCAGGGCAAACCCCAAAAAACCAGCGGTCCCAGCCCGTCCGCAAACTGGCGCGAACCGAACGGGACACGCGAGGTTGCCTGGAGCGTCTCGATGATCACGGCCAAGGTGCCGATCAGCGCGCTGGCCCAGAGCGCATTCTGCAGCGGCAGACGCTCCATCAGCGCCAACACCGTGCTCGCCGTGGTGATGGCTACGACCAAGCCGTCGAACCAGCGCCAGCCGTCCGGCAGGTCAATGCGCAGGGCGCACATCCCCCATGCTGCGGCCCAGCTCACCAGCAGGAGGCCCAAAACCGGTTTGCCGCAAAGGCGCGCGACCGGCGAGGGTGCCGGGCCTGGCGGCGGCGGCGGCGGTAGCGCCGGCGCGAAGACGGGTCTGTCGAGCCTCTCCGACATAGGCTTGACGCCGAGTTTACTGCGGTCTCCAAAAAGGTGAAGACCAAAATTCGCAGGGCCCAAGCCGCGGGTTTGGTGACTGGGAGACGGGCCTCGCTTTGTGGCTGACAACGCGGGCGCGGATGTGACATAGTCCTTGGGTTCAAGCGACACTATGCTAACGACATGGACAGCAGCCTGGCTTTGGGGGGCAGCTATCCGTTCAACCCAATGAGGCCAATGACGACCATCCTTTTCCTTCGATACGCTGCAACGGTCGGCTTGGGACTGATGACGTCGGGCATCGGTTTTGCCCAGGTCGTTGCGGTGACCCTGAGTCTGGACGACGCTCAGGTGCCAGTGGGCGGGACCACGACCTTGAAGGTCTATGCCCAAGTCGTCCTTGGCCAACGCGCCGCCAGCGAGCGGATCTTTTCCTGGTACGTGGATCTGTTGAACAGCAACGGGCAGGTGGCCGGCGCGAACTACGAGGCCCTGTTGAAAGCCGCAGCGGACAACCTCGCCAACACTTCCTCCACCGGCTTCACCCAAGGCGCGAATCGCCAGGGTATCTATGACACCTTCATTGAGGACACGCCAGTGAGCAAAACCGGCATCGGCGTGGGCTCGCCCGTCCTGCTGCTCACGGTGCCCATCACGGGCCTGGCAGGAGGGCGAACGACCTTCAGTGTTCGAGCCGGTACTGGCGTGCAGGGGTTGAGCAAGGATTTTATCGTGGCGCCAAAAGGCGGAGGTGATCCGCTGACCGGCGGCGACTACCGCGCAGCCAGCGTGGAGTTGGAGGTCAGCAGTGGCCCGCAGATGGCAATAGCCAGTGCGCCGCTTCCGGGGGGCCTGGCGCGAATCACGGCAACGTTCCCCACGACCGCGGGCGTGAACCACGTGGTTGAATACCGCGATCAACTCGGCGCCGGACCGGGCTGGCAACCGTTGCCAGGGGCGCCCCACAACAGTGGCCGTGTGACCGACACGAACACGGTCCCGCAACGGTTCTACCGCGTGAAGGTGACGGACTGAATGCGCGAACAGAGCATCTGATTGTTCTTGGCCAGCCTGCTGTTCCTGGCCAAAATCGCGCCGCGGATGAACTGGCGCTTGATTCCGAGTCGAAGTCGGCGGGAAGGCCGTGGTGTCCCTGGTGCGCCCTGCGCGGGGCGAACGCCTCTGCGGCCGCACACCAGAAAGGTGCGACTCTGGTCCGGCCTGGTTCTGCTCGCCGGCGCGCTTTCCGCCACGGCCTTTGTGTCGAATGTCGATGACACCGGCAACGTCCGTCGCTGGAAGCTCGAATCCCTGGAGGCCGACGATATCCACACGAACGTCGTCAACCGCAGCACCGGGGCCATCCGCTATTCCCTGGCGTCAGACGCCTTTTCCACCGCGAACACGAAGGCCGAACTCAATGCCGTCCGGGCGGCCTTTGCCCAGTGGCAGGCCGTGCCGGGTTCGCGGTTGAAGTTCGAGGAAGGCGGTCTGGCGGCCCCGGGCGTGGCGGTGGCGTATGACCACACGAACGTGGTTTTCTGGGCCAAACAGAGCACGCTGATCAATGTCGATGGCCACCAGGAAGACATTCGCGGCTTCCCCTCGGTGACTTACGTCTATAAGTACGACGACAACAACACGATCGTCGAGGCGGACATCGTGCTCAACGCCGTGGAATTCAACTGGCAGACCGAGTTCCAGGCGGGCAGGGACTTTCCCGTGAACACTCTCTGGGTGGAGGCCACGGCGCTGCACGAGATCGGCCACCTCCTCGGCCTGGAACATTCGCCGGTCGGTGGAGCGACGATGCTCTGGCAGGAGCTGGGTGGGGTAGGCGTCACTCCGCGCGCTGGCTTGTCGAGCGACGAGACCAATGCGGTGTGCCACTTGTATCCATCTGCGAATCAGCCGCCCAGGTTGGGGACTCTCAGCGGCCAAGTGAGGCTCGGCGCCACTGGAGCGTTTGGCGCCGCCGTTTTCGCCGAAGATGCCGCTGGCAATGTCGTGGCGGGCACGGTGACTCAGACCGACGGCACGTATGAGTTGCCGGCCCTGCCGGCGGGTAGCTACGGCGTGCGGGTGTCGCCGCTCGATCCGGCATCAGCCCTCCAACTCCAATCCCTGGTGCGCGGCAAGGACATCTACGACCGCTACACGAACGCGATGACCAGTTTCCTGCCGACCACAAATCGAGTCGCGGTCTTGGCTGGGGGCGCGACGAGCACTGTCAATTTCAACCTGACGGGCGGGGAGCCACCCTTCCGCATCTTTGGCATCCTTCCCCCGACTGCGAATCCGGAGGTCCGTGTGGTCATTCGTACGCCGGTGAGCCTGGGCCGCGGGCAAAGCAATGTCTTCGTGGGCGTTTACGGGCCCTCATTGCCCACTAACAACGTGAAGCTGACGATCAGCGGCGACGGCGTGTCCGTGGGTGAGACCGTCGCTCAACGGGGTCCGCTTGACGGCTTGGTTCTAGTACGTGCTCCCGTCGCGGTGGCTACCAATGCCACTCCCGGCTTGCGCACCTTCGTGGTCCAGCAGGGAACCAACCTGGCGTATGCCAACGGCTTCCTCGAGATCGCGCCTCCGTTCCCGGACTGGAACTTCGATGGCCTGGACGACCAGTTTCAACGTCGCTACTTCCCGCTGTTCACGGCGGCTGAAGCCGGGCCGGAAGCCGACCCTGATGGGGATGGCTTTAGCAATCGGAGTGAATGCCAAGCCGGCACGGACCCGACCAACGCGCACTCGTTTCCGTTTAGGATTACGGGCTTGAAGCCCACGTCCACCGGGACAACCATCACCTTCCTAAGCGGGCTCAAGGACCGGTTCCAGGTCTTGAGCCGGCCCGATCTGGCGTCGGGTTCCTGGCAACCGGTCGGCCTACCCGTCCAACCGACCAGCACCAACTCGCAATACGCTGACCCCAGCGCCACAAACGGCAGCCGTTTCTACCAGGTCGAAGCGCTGCCGTGAGTCTGAAGAGCCCAGCACCGGCGGCTCCAATGACTTCCTGCGGGCTGCACAAATCATGTAGCAATTGCTACAGGATTTGTGACATCGGAATGTTGCTTGTGCACAGCCTTGCCACTCCCGCACTGAATTGAGACTAGCTGCTCATGAAGCGCGCGCCCGGCTCGCCAGTCGCCGGTTAAACCCCACGGCGTCCTCGTAACGGACACCGGTCCCGCCGAAGATGTCGAGCGCGGAGCCGATTGTGAGGTCGATGCGCCCGCAGCCCAGCCGGGTGACCTCCTCGAGGTCCGCCAGCGAGCGAGCGCCGCCGGCGTAAATGGTGGGAATCGGGGCCCAGACGCCGAGCTGCGTGACCAGTTCGCGATCGATGCCTTGACCCCGGCCTTCCACGTCAACCGCGTGGATGAGGAATTCGTCGCAGTGCTGAGCCAGTCGCTCCAGCGTCACCCGGTTCACCACCAGTTCCGTGAACCGCTGCCAGCGGTCCGTAACCACGCAGTACTCTCCCCCCCGGCGTCGGCAACTCAAGTCGAGCACCAACCGCCGTTTCCCGATTGCGGCGCCCAGGGCCTGGAGACGATCCAGGTCGAGCCGGCCCTCGCGGAAGATCCAGGAGGTCACGATCACGTGCGACGCGCCGGCCTCAAGAAAACCGCGGACGTTGTTCAGGTTGATGCCACCCCCGATTTGCAGCCCGCCCGGATACGCTGCCAGGGCCTCGCGGGCGGCCGGCTCGTTGCCGGGACCGAGCATGATCACGTGGCCTCCCGTCAGCCCGTCGCGTTTGTAGAGTTCGGCAAACCAGGCGCCGGACCGCTCGGAAACGAAGTTCGTGCGCAGCGTCGCCGGATCGTCACTCAACGTGCCCCCGACGATCTGCTTCACTTTCCCTTCATGGAGGTCAATACACGGCCTGAACACGCGGCGAGTCTAAGGGGTGCCGGGCAGCGCGTCGAGGGGCGAGAAGGGGAATCACCGGGTGCTACGCGCGGAAATGCCGTGGGGCGCGCCAACGGTCTGCAGGAGCGTTGCCCCCGTTACTGGCTGGACCTGGAGTGCCCCGGGTGCGGGGCCTGCCCTGCGAAGATAAGGTTATGAAGATAAGGTTTGCATTCCGCCCGAAATGGTGGATGCTCTGTCTGGTTTAGATAGCTGATCGATTTCGAGACATGGTGAATCCTCAGGTGAAAGTGCTTTCAGTGATGATTTGAAACCCGACGGTCGGGAACAGTCTGAGAAAACGGCAGTCCATCTAAGTGAGTTAGTTAGTCATCATGAGCACTAAACTGTATGTAGGAAATCTCTCCTACAATGTCACCGAAAACGACCTCCAGGATCTCTTCGCCCAATATGGGACTGTGACCGAGGTTAACCTGATGCTGGATCGTGCCAGCGGCAAATCCCGCGGCTTCGCTTTCGTGACGATGGAAACGAAGGAAATGGCGGACGCCGCGACCGCCGCCGTCAACGGCAAGGACATGGACGGGCGCAATCTCACCGTCAACGAGGCCCGACCACGCGAGGAGCGACCGTCGCGGGGCGGTGGCGGTGGTGGCGGCGGGTTCGGCCGCGGGCGCGGTCCACGTCGCTACTAGGCCGGAGGCAGCTCACCACCTTCTGAGTGGGGCCCTGCGCGTCAGGGCCCCTGCTTGTTTTTGGGGAGGAGAGGTTCCCCGGACTGCGGATGCCTGAACGGTGGACGTGGTTCGAGGCCTGCCCGGTTTCCGGATTCACAAGTTGCGTGGTGATGGCTGCCTGACTTGTGAACACCAGCCGGTCGGTGGTTGGCGCCGGGGTGCCGGCGTGCCACGATGCGCCCGGGCGGGTCAGGCGCTTGAAGGATCACACTTGCGAAGCAGTGTCTGGTCCAGCGCGCGGGCGAGGCGTTGGTACTGTCCGATCGAATTGTAGAGGTGAGCGGAGATGCGAAGGAGGCGCTTGGGCGGACCAGGCCAGGGGATAATCGGGACCTCAATCTGGTAATGTTCCAGCAACTCGTCTTGCAGAGGATCCAGGTAGAGAGGTGACGTCGTCGGCGCCGAGTTCGCCGCATCCGGGATCGGAATGGACGCCAACCCGCCGATCAACGCCGCCGGGCAGGGCGCCTCGAGGCCAAGTTCCCGGCAAAGGATCGCGCGCCCGGCCAGGGCCAGCTCGCGGTTTCGCCGCATCACCTCCGGCCAGCCGCCGGGCAGGAGCGAACCCACGTAGCGGATCGCCTCCGGCACGCACAGCCACGCCGAAGGATCCCATGTGCCGGTCCAGCCGAACTCAATCTGAAAACGCGAGCGGTCCGTGCGCGGCGAGTTGGCGCCATGACTGATCGACAATGGCCGGACGACGTGCTGCCGGTCGCGTCGGACGTGGAGGAAGGCCGCGCCCTTGGGCGCGCAGAGCCACTTGTGACAGTTGCCGACGTAGTAGGCGGCGCCGAGTTGGTCCAGCCTCAAAGCCAGCATCCCGGGCGCATGCGCGCCATCGATCAGAGCGTCCACCCCATGTTCCGCGAGCTGCGCCACCAGCTCGGCGATCGGCAGGACCAGGCCGGTTTGGCTCGTGACGTGGTCCAGCAACGCCAGTCGTGTCCGCGGCGTCACGCGGGACAACATGGCCGCGCGGACGTGATCGGCGTCTGCCAGTGGAAACGGGATTGCCACCTCGGCAATCTTCGCGCCGGAGTGCTCCGCCACGTAGTCCAGCGCGTTGCGACATGCATTGTACTCGTGGTCCGTCACGAGCAGTTCGTCACCGGGCTGGAACTGCACCGAGCGCAGCACGCAGTTAACCCCGGCAGTCGCATTGGAGACAAAGGCCAGATCGTCGGCGTTCGCGCCAACGAACCGGGCGAGTTCGCTTCGGGCCTGATCGAGGCGGGCCTCCAGTTCGCGCACAAAGAACCGGACCGGCTGCCGCTCCAGACGCGCCCGCAGATCGTTCTGTAATTCCAGCACCACCCGCGGGCAACTGCCGAAAGAGCCGTGATTCAGGAAGACCACCTCGGGGTCCAGGGGCCAAAGCCGCGGATCGCAGGCCGGGCCGGGCGGGGGCGAGCTTGGAGT
>Ga0315274_10005255_pt1 | contig 18927 bp, 15 predicted proteins | sample YL17G02_20_MG_FD_203700 | JGI IMG/M metagenome (GOLD analysis project Ga0315274, IMG submission 203700) | Sediment microbial communities from Yellowstone Lake, YNP, Wyoming, USA - YL17G02_20 | ecosystem: Environmental > Aquatic > Freshwater > Lake > Sediment | place: USA: Wyoming | collected... | reverse complement strand
ACGATGGAACTTGGGGGGGGCGCCGCCGCGAATGGCGACGGCGGCGAGGGGGCGGGCGCAGGGCGCGGCATCCTGGAGAGGTTCTTCAAGGGCGTGAGGCTGCCGTCGAGGGCGGACTGGTTAAGGGCGGTTGACGAGGTTCCCGCGGGGGCGACGCTCAGGCTGGCCGGGGGGGAGCCGCTGATGTCGCCACACCTGGAGGCGGTTCTTTTCCAGGCGGACTGCCGGTGCCTCGAGACGGAAATCGTAACGAACGGCGCGCGGCTCGTTGAACATGCACCCGTGATCTACGGGCTCGGCGTCGCAAGAGTGAGGCTGGTCTTTTGCGGTTCTGAAGAAGCGGCCAGTTCCCCCGATGCGTTTGAGAACGCCGTTCGAGGGGCGCTCGCGCTGAAGGGACTGCGATATGGAACGACGAGGCCGGTGTTGGTAGTACACCTTGTGACGCAGGCGGGGGCCGGGGGATGGATTGCCGGGATGGTCGAACGCGCGCTTGCGATGGGAGGCGACCAGGTGGTGATCCATTACCCGAGGGCGCAGGGGGATTCGCCGGGAGAAGGCCCGGCGCGGGAGGGGGCCAAGGGCGGCAGTGCGGGGGCCGCCAACCGGGCGCTCATGCAGGAACTGGACGAGGTCCGAAAGCAGCGGCGCAGGGGCGCAGTGCGGTTCTTCCCCCCGCTTGGGAGAGTCCAGGCGGAAAGATATTGCCTGGGGCACCCGGTCTCACCCGGGCCCAGGAAATGCCTTGTGCCGTGGCGCAGCATGACGATAGGGGCCGACGGGCGCGCGAGGCTTTGCGGCCGCCAGGCCGTTGGCGACATAAGGGAGAGTTTTCTGGCGGACATCTACAACGGGGAAGCGGCGCGGGGATTTCGGCGGAAGATCAAGTTGGAGACGCTGCCGGAGTGCGCCGGCTGCGCGAGGCGTTTCGGAGACGAGGGCTTTGCAGGGTGACACAGGGCATTAGAAGCGCCGCCACGGCGGACGCACCGAAGCGCGCAACACAAAAGCCGCTGAAGAAAGTGGCGTTTGTCGTATCGCAATTCCCCGAGACGCATGAAACCTTCATCCTCAGGGAATTCAAAGGGCTTGAAGCGGCGGGGCTCGACTTTGTGATATTCAGTCTGAAACCGTGCAGGGATAAGGTTGTCCAAAAGGACGCGCGGGCGTTCCTGGCGCGGACCTACTATCCTTATGGAAGCGGCGTTGGGGAGTTTAGTCCTGGAGAAAGCCTGCGCAGCGCGGCTGCGGCGGGGCTGTCGATTCCGTGGGCGCGCCGGCCGATAGAATGCGCCTACGTGGCCTGGGCGGCGGGGCGCTTGAGCGCGATGGCACGCAAGTCAGGCATCGGCCACGTTCACGCGCACTGGGCAACGGCTCCCGCGTCGGCGGCGCTCTTGATGTCGAAGGCGCTGGGCGTCCCGTACAGTTTCACGGCGCATGCCTGGGACATTTACGCGGGCGACGGCTGCCTTGCCGCAAAGGCCCGCGGGGCGCAGTTCATAGCGACCTGCACCAGGGCAAACGCGGAGCACATAAGGGCGCTTCTGCCGCGCGACGACTGGGACAAGGTCACCGTCAACTATCATGGGATTCCGTTAGAAGCCGTCCCCCTCGGGCGGGGCCGCCGCTCCGGGGCGATGAGAATCGCGGCCGCCGGGCGGTTGGTGGAAACAAAGGGCTTCCAATATCTCGTGGCGGCCTTGAAGGACGTTGGATTCCCATTCCAACTGACCATCGTGGGGGACGGGCCGCTGCGGCGCGCGTTGAAGAAGGCTGCGGCGGCGGCCGGCATTTCAGACAGGACGCGCTTTGCGGGGACGGTCTCCAATGAGGAGGTTTTCGGCGTCCTGTCCGAAAGCGACGTCTTCGTGATGCCCTCGGTCATCGGACGCAACGGGGACAGGGACGGCATACCCAACGTCCTGTTGGAGGCCATGGCGGCGGGGCTGCCGGTGATAGCGAGCCGGATTTCCGGAATCCCCGAAGCAGTGATTGACGGCCGCACAGGAATACTCGTGCCTGAGAGGGACGCCGGGGCGATCAGCGCCGCCCTTCAGGGGCTGTGGGGTTCGCCGGAGCAGGCAGCGCGCCTGGGACAGGCGGCGGCGGAGTTTGTGCGGGCCAATTTCTGCGCGCAGACAAACGCCAACAGGCTGTTTGAGGTATTCAGGCGCCATCTTGGATGCATCGAGGAATGAGAGTCCTCCAGATAATAGAAGCGTTGACGAGAGGAGGGGCCGAGCGCCTCGTCGTCGAACTGGCGGGAGAATTTCAGCGACGGGGGATCGAGAACACAGTGTTATGCCTGTCGGCGCGCGGCGACTGGGCGGCGGCACTTGAGCGGGAGGGGCTCTACGCCGGGTGTCTGGGAAAACGCCCCGGGCTTGACCCGGCAATAGCCGGCAAGTTGAGACGGCGGATCCGCGAGATAAGCCCGGACATCGTTCAAACGCACCTTTTCACCGCGAACCTGTGGGGGCGCATTGCGTCGCTGCCGCGCAGGGACTGGGGCCTGGTGGCGACGCTTCACAACGTCGACAGATGGCGCAGCCCGGCACAGATCCTCGCGGACCGAGCGCTTGCAGGAACGGCGGACCGATACGTCGCCGTGAGCAGGGCGGTAGCCGACTACTACGCACGGTGCGGACTGGCGGGAAGGCGCGTGCGGGTGATCCCCAACGGGATTCACTGGAACGGGACGCAGCTGGGAGAACCGCTCGGGAGGGCGGTTGCGATCGTCCGAGCGTGCGGGAGGCTGGTCGAGAACAAGGGATTTGACGTCCTCGTGAGGGCGGCGGCTATATTGAGGGACAAAGGCGCTGTGCTGCGGATCGAGATAATCGGCGAGGGTCCGGAGCGGGCGCGGCTGGAGGCGAGGATCAAATCGCTCGGCCTGGAGGATCGTGTTACGCTTACGGGCGAGAGGGACGATGCACGGGCGCTCATTGCGGGGGCGGACATATTCGTCCTGCCGAGTTTCACCGAGGGGCTGCCTCTTGTGGTGCTGGAGGCGCTCTATGCGGGAAGGCCAATTGTCACGACCGACCTGCCGGGACTTCGCGGCGTCGTGCAGCACGGGGAGAACGCGCTCGTCGTGCCGGCAGGGATGCCGGGGGCGACGGCGGAGGCAATAATGCTGCTTCTGGCGAGACCGGAACTCGGGCGCGCCCTCGGCAGGGCCGCCAGGGCCCGGGCGAGGGAGGAGTTTTCCATAGAGAGGACGGCGTCATCATACCTGGAACTGTACAGAGAGGTACTGGAGAAGAGATCCGCGTGACGTGCGCGGTGTGCGGCCGAGGGGCCAGGCGCCTCATTGCGGAGGACGTGCTCCCCTGCCGGTCAGCTGTCTACCGCTGCAGCGGCTGCGGGATCGACTTTCTTTCGTCGCGCCTTGAGGACAACTACTGGAACACCGCGGGGCAGGAAGCGATATACGAGGACGCGGCGATTGCCCGTGAACGTGCGGCTTTCTTCGAACAGGTGCTCGACGAGATCGCCCTGTTATGCCCCGTTGGAAGCCTCTTAGACGCCGGCGCCGGCAAGGGCGAATTCGCGGCCGCCGCCCATTCGCGAGGCTGGGCCGTTTCGGTTGTTGAACCGTCAGTGCGAGCAACGGCGGGGCTGGCGGGCCGCGGCATACTCGAGGTCTTCAATGTGCGGCTGGAAGACTACACGCCGGCGCGGCAGTACGACTGCGTGACGCTCATGGACGTCCTGGAGCACATGCGGGACCCGCTGGCCGCCGTTCGGAAATGCGCATTGTTTCTCAGGCCCGGGGGGCTTCTCATCGTTCTGACGCCCGACGGCGGCTCATTTATGCGGTCAGCGGCGCTGGCGGGGTTGAGGTGCATTCCGAGGCTGGGCGGGGCGCTCAAGTACCAATACTACCCCCCGCACCTGTGCTACGTCAGCGCGCGGGGTTTCGGGGCGTTGGCCAGGCGCAGCGGCCTCGAGGTCATACGAATAGACCGAACCGCGACACCAAAGCAGTTCCTGCTGGCCAAACTCAGGCACCACTACGGCGGACACGCCGGCAACAGGGCTTTCTGCGCGGCGGTCTCGGCGGCGTATCCTCTGGCGCGGTTGGGCCTCGGGAACAAACTCCTGGCGTTTGCGCGGAAACCCGTATGAACACAACGGAGAGGGCAACCAAGTCCGACTGGGCCGCATTCGCGGTTCTGGCGGTCATGGCCCTTACGCCGGCCCTGGTTGCGGGGAATTCCGATTTCACGTTTTCGGACGCGTCGCGGCACGCGATGGACGGGGTATTTGTCCTGGACGCGTTGGCCGAGATGCCCGTCCGCAATCCGGTCGAATGGGCCAACCGCTACTACCTGACGTCACCCGCGCTTGGGATAGGAAGGTACCCGCCGCTTTTTGCCGTAGTCCAGGCGCCTTTCTACGCGGCATTGGGGGTGTGCCCCTTTGCGGGCAGATTGGCCGTGGCGATCATGTGGCTGGGGGGGCTGGTTTTTTTCTACGAGACGCTTCGGGTTCAAACCGGGCGGTGGGGGGGGCTTTTTGGCGCGGCGGTACTGGCCGCAAGTCCCGCATCGATCCGGTGGGGAGCGGACGTGATGCTGGAACTGCCGGCGACGGCGCTTCTATTGGCCGGGTCGTATTTCTACCTGCGGTACCTGTCGTTGGGAAGCAGCTGGAGGCTTGCGGCGGCGACGATGCTGGTGTGTCTTGCCGGGTGGACAAAGCAGCCGGCGGCGCTGCTCGTCGCAGCCATGGTGATTCACCTGCTTGTGCTCAGGCGGTTTGTTGTCAGGGAGGCGCTGCCCGCTTTTGCGTGCGCCGTCCTGGTGTTGGCGCCGCTCGGCGTGCTGTCGGCGGTCTTCGGGCGGGCGAACCTGGCAATAGTGTCGGGGGCCGGACGGGCGTACCCCCTGTGGTCAGCGGGCAACTGGCTTTACTACATCTACCAGATTCCGCGGTGGTACCTCGGGTGGCCGCTCGCGGCCTGCGTGCTGGCGGGGGTGGTTCTTGCCATTTTGGGACGAGCCCGCGGGGAGGGCCGGTTTTACCTGTTGTGGGCGGCGGTGTTCTACGTTTTCTTTTCGCTGGTTGGGCTGAAATCGTCGCGTCTGGCGATGTTCTGGACGCCGGGGCTGGCGTGGTTTGCGGCGACGGCGTTTTCGGCGTTTGCGGGCGCGGCGAACAGAATGCTTGCGGTGCTGTCATGCGCGGCGGCCGTGGCGGCGGTGTGCTTTACCTCTGTCAACGCGGTGGGCAAACTGCCTTTGCGCGGCGACGAACTGGCGGCCGTGGCTCAGGAAGTGATGTCGTTTGCGCCCAAGAGGGTGTTCTATGCGGGGCCGCAGAACGGCACGTTTATTTTCAGGCTTCGCCAGATTGGGGGGCGCAACAGGCCGGTGACGATCAGGGACAGCAAGGTGCTCTATTACGATTTCATCGCCAGGGAGTTGGGGAGAACGGAAAGACCCTGGACGATTGATGAAATACGCGCGGCTATCGCGACGGCTGCGCCGGACGTGATGGTGGTCGAACACAGTTGGCAGACGGAGGGAACGCCGCCTGTGGCGGTGAAAGTCCTTATGGACTACACAAAGACCGGCGATTTTGAGAGAGTCGGGGCCGTTCGCCGCGCATCCGGACGGGCGGCTGGGGAATACTTCGAGATTTTCACGTACGTGGGGCCGCGCAGGCCGGGACCGATTGGGATTCCGATGCCGGGGGTCGGGATGGAATTGGAATTGCCTGGCGAGGGGCTGTAACGCGGTCCGCGCCGGTTTTGTCAGGCCCTCCGGGCTCTGCAGGAAGGGGGGTTTGTCCTAAACAGGCCGGGTGTTACTGCCGATATTAGTACAAAGCAGGGAAAGGGGATAATGATCCGGCCTCTAAGTGTTGTAGGCGCTGTGTGGCTACGGTACATCTTGATGGGGTATCTGCGAAGAGTAACATACTGCGGTGGGCCGCACGGGAGAGGGGCCTTCGGGCAGGGTGCGGCTTAGGCAGACGAGGGAGCGAAGGCCTTGGGCAAGGATGCCGACAGATGGAAGGTCCCCTTATGGGTCGCGGCGGATTGTCTCAGTTTTAACGTAGCCATATTGACGGCGTTTGCAATCAGGCTCGGGCTGGGATCCTGGGCATTTAATTTCGCGGCATACCTTCAGATACTTCCCGTGGCAATCGCCATTCCGATGCTGGTCTTTTACCTGTCCCGCGTTTACAAAACGGATTGGATGGAAGCGCCCGTGGAGGAGTACGTGGGCCTCTTCCGGCCGCTTTTCATTTCGTGGGCGTTCATCATGACGGTTGCGTACATATGGCGCGAAGGGACCGCCGGGCGGCTGCCGTCGAGCGTGATGCTGATGGCGGTGCCTATCGGCGCGGCCTACATAATGACGTGGCGGTTTGCGGCAAGGCAGATGCTGTGGGCCAGGCGCCAGCGGCACCAGAGAAAGGACGTACTGGCGGTGGGATTCGACTCGAAATCCATCAAGGTCCTGCAGGCCCTTGTCAGCGGCCGGTGTGAACTGGTGGGGGTGCTCTCCGACGTCTGGGACGTGGCCGAAGAGGAGTACGACTGCCCGTATCTCGGGGGGCTCAAAGACATCACGCGGGTCCTGGCCGAATATGACGTGGACGAGGTCGTGGTCGAGGGGCGAGAGATGCATAACGGCAACGCGTCCGCGGTGCTCAAGGCGTGCGAGAACGCGGGGGTGTCGTTGCGCGTTGTGCCCACGATGCTGTCCATGCTGACCAGCCGCGCCGAGGTGGAGATGGTGGGATTTGTTCCCACTATTTCGTATGGGTCGCTGCGGATCGAAGGCTGGAACGCCGTCGGGAAGCGCGTGATGGACATCGTCCTGAGTTTGTTTCTCATTGTTTTCCTTTTCCCGGTCCTGGCGTTCTGCGGGACCTGGATCTACGTGGACTCACCCGGGGGCTTTCTCTTCAGGCAGAAACGGGTCGGCAAGAACGGGAAGAAATTCACGCTGTACAAATTCCGGACCATGTACACGGGGGCGGAATCGGAAGCGCCGCTCACGCGGCGCGACGATCCGCGGGTCACGAGGGCCGGGAGGTTCCTGCGGAAGTGGAGCCTCGACGAACTTCCTCAACTCGTGAACGTGTTGAAGGGCGACATGAGCCTTGTGGGGCCGCGCGCGGTCGTTGCGTACGTTGCGGATCAGTATGACGAGTTCGAGAAACTGACACTCAATGTCCTGCCCGGCATCACGGGCCTTGCGCAGGTGAACGGACGCGATGAACTGGCTTTCAAGGACAAATCGCTTCTCAACCTCTACTACATCACCAACTATTCGCTGCTCTTGGACGCGGAAATAATGCTGAGGACGCTCGGGGTGGTAGTGCGGCGCGAGGGGACCAACGGCACGCGCACGGAATCGCACCCTGCGCCGCGAAGGGGCGCGACAGTTGCCGTTACCCGCGAGACAATAGGTGCGGGAAATGCCACTTAAGGCGGCAATGTTCTTTGGCTGTCTGATGGTTTTCACGTACGCGGGGTATCCGCTCATCGCCTTTCTGTTTTCGAGGGTTTTCAGGCGCCCCGTGGCGAGACGCACAATCACACCCGCGATCAGCATAATCCTGCCCGTGCACAACGAAGGAGCGAGGTTGGCCGCGAAGATCGCGAACCTGCTCGGACAGGGCTACCCGTCAGAGAGCCTGGAGATCATCGTCGTTGACGACGGCTCGTCCGACGGCGCCGCGGGGCGGCTCGAACGCGAGGGCATTGCGGGCGTCAAAGTTGTGTCGCTGCCGGAGCGACAGGGGAAAGCGTCGGCGCTCAACGCGGGGATGTCGGCGGCGAACGGCGACATAATTGTTTTCACGGACGTCCGCCAGGAACTTGCGCCCGGGGCCTTGGCGGCCCTGGTGGCGAATTTCGCGGATGGCGGCGTTGCGGCCGTGACGGGGCGGCTTGCTGCGGCGGGGGGAGGGGCTGAAGGGCTGTTCAGGCGATACGAGGAACTCCTGAGGCGCTGGGAGTCGGCGTGGGGCAGTTGCGCGGGGGCGACGGGGGCGCTGTACGCGGTAAGGCGCGAGTTCGCGAGGCCGATCCCGCCGGAGACCATCCTCGACGACCTGGTAATTTCGCTGGGCGCCGCGCGCCACGGGCGTCTGGTGTACGAGAAGGGCGCGATGGCGATTGAAGCGTTCGAGGAGGCAAGCCGCATCCGGGCGAGGCGGCTGCGGACGCTGGCGGGCAACTGGCAGATGCTTTTCCACGCGGGGCGGTTCCGGACGGCATATTCGCGGCGGACCGCCGCGCAGGTGATATGCCACAAGGGGTTGAGGCTGCTCTTCCCGTTTCTCGCGGCGGGATGCGCCGTTTCGGCTGCCGCGGCAGGCCCGGCCTTTGCATGGACCGTGATTGCCGCAGTCGCGGCCGCAATTGCATGGCTGCCGGGGGGCGGGCAGTTGTGCGAGTTGCTGAAGTTCCTTCTTGCATCACCCGTACACGCACTGGGCCGCTACATGCTGGGCCGCGAGACGGTCCTCTGGGCCAGGTGATTTCGGCAGGTCGCGGCATCTCAATCCTTGAAGTGAACCACCACGTTGATAGGATATACCGTCGGCTGATCCTGATGCGGGAGATAGAGCGTGAGGCTATATCCGTTGAAGTTTTACGAGATCCTGAAGCCCAAGATATGGGGCGGGCGGGCTCTTGAGGCGATTGTCGGGAAGCGCCTCCCGGAGGGCCGGCAGATAGGGGAATCCTGGGAACTTGTGGATCACTTCGACGACGTAAGCGTCGTGAGGAACGGACTGTTGGAGGGGCAGGGCCTGCGGGAGATCTGGCGGAGGGATCCGAAAGGGGTGCTTGGCGAAGCCCTTGCGGGGCGGAAGTTCAAGGAGTTTCCGCTTCTCGTGAAGTTCATAGACGCGTCGGACGTCCTGTCGGTACAGGTGCACCCCGACGAGAAGTACGCCGAGAAGCATGATGCGCGGGGCGAATCGGGCAAAGACGAGACGTGGTACGTAATGGCGGCGGACAAAGGCGCCGAACTCATCGTCGGGCTGCGCGAGGGCCTGGGTCGCGACGAGTTCAAGAAGGCCGTGAAAGAGGGCCGCGTCGATGAGTGTCTCAACAGGATCCGAGTGAAGGCGGGAGACGTCATCCACATAACCGCGGGCACCGTCCACGCTATAGGCAAGGGAATAGTCGTATGCGAGATCCAGCAGACCAGCGACGCGACGTACAGATTGTGGGATTGGGGGCGCGTTGACGAGACGGGCAAACCCAGGCCGCTTCACAGCGAGGACGCGCTGAGGGTCATAGATTTCGACAGAGGACCGGTGAAAGCGCTCGTGCCGGTGGAGGAGTCCAAGGAGCCCGTCGAGCGGCTGCTCCTTGACAGGTGCGAAGTGTACGCGATAGAGCGGATAAGCGGCACAGCGCAGTTCATGGAGCGCTCCGAGGGAGGGTGTTTCCAGATCCTCGTGTGCACAGGCGGGTCCGGGAGCATTTTCGCCGACGGCGACAGGCTGGCGTATTCGGCGGGCGACACGGTGCTTGTGCCCGCAGCGGTGGGGGAGGTGGCGGTAGAGCCGGCCGAACCCACGTCGTTCTTGAAGGCCTACATTCCTGAAGTGCATCGTTGAAGACGGAAAGGCTTCACAAGATCCTTGCGGCGCGAGGCGTCGCCAGCCGGCGCGCATCCGAGGGGATGATCGCCGCGGGCCGGGTCAGCGTCGACGGGAGGATTGTTACTGAACTTGGAACGAAGGTCGCCGCTGACGCGGATATCCGCGTTGACGGACGGCCCGTAAGGGCGCCGGGGAGGGCGTACTTCATCCTCAACAAGCCGCGCGGATACGTCACGACCCTCAGGGATGACCGGGGAAGGAGAACGGTCGGGGACCTCCTGGGGCGCCTGCGGACTCGCGTGTACCCGGTCGGCAGGCTCGACGCGGAGACCGAGGGGCTGCTGCTGCTCACGAACGACGGGGACATGACGAACACCCTCACGCATCCGCGTTACCATGTCGAAAAGACCTACGCTGTGACAGTCCGAGGCAGCATGGATGAAGCGGCCGTCGAGCGGCTGAGGTCGGGCATATTCCTGAGGGAGGGAAAAGTCCGGGCGCACGTCAGGGTGCTGAGGCGCACGCGGGCGACGACTCGGCTCGAACTGACCATAAGCCAGGGGATCAACCGCCAGGTGAGAAGGATGTGCGCGGCGGTCGGGTATGAGGTCAAGAGGCTCGAGAGGGTGCGCTTCGGGCCGCTGCGGCTTGTGGGCATCGGGAGGGCGGCTTTCCGGGCGCTTACGGCGGCGGAAGTCCAGGCGCTCAGGCGATTCTGCACCCGCGCGGAGGGCAGCGCGGGTGAGGACACTGGCTGAGACGGGACACAGGAGACGAACGTTGGAAACGGGAACGGCGGGCGGCAAGGGAATATACAGCGACGAGGAGGCGGCGGAGAAACTCTGGCACCTTAGGCGGGGTTTCGAAGTCGCATTCTTCATCTCATTTCTGGTGCTTGTCTTCGGGCTTGTTTTTCACCTGACCAGACAGGACGTGTACCTGGATACCTTTCTCGGGTCGCGCGCGGCCGCCGGAGGGATATCGGCGGTCCGGGCGCTGGCGCCGGGCGCGGGTGTTACGGGGTGGCTGTGGTGGGTGCTTGCCCGCGGGATTTCGAATCTCGGCGGGCGGTGGACCGTTGTGTTTCTTGCGGTGCTGCTTGTCACAGCGGGGTTTGGGATTGTGCTGGCGGTATTGCGGCGAAGCACCAACGTGGTAATCGCGGGGGCGCTTCTTGCGGCCGCGGCATACTTCGGAAGGCCCTACTTTGCGCCGGGCGGGCAGGCTGCGGGTTTCTTCCTCTTCAGCGTGCTTGGCGCGCTTCTTATCGAATCAACGAAGGGGACGGGCCGGCGCATCTGGCTCGCCGTGCCGGTAATGGCGCTCTGGGTCAACATGGATATCTCCTGGCCGGTGGGGGCCGCACTGTGCGTGGTTGCCATACCGGCCGTGCTCATGACTCGTGCGCCGGGCAAAGGTCAAAAGGCGCTCGCGCTTGCCGCGGCGGTGGCCGCGACGCTTGCCAACCCCGACGGGGCGGGCGTCTACGGGACGATGTGGGGGCTGCCGCTTGCGGGTGAGGCCGCTCGAATAGCGCCGCTTGGGGCCGAGGTTGCAGACGGGAAGGCGTACTTGCTTATCTGCGATATCATTGTAGGCCTCGTGGCTGTGGCGGGCGGCAGCGCCGCCGGCATTGTGGTTCTCTTTGCCGTCGGGCTGGCGGCGGCCGGCGGGGGCCTGAGCGTGGGCCTGTTCCCATTCGTGATGATGGAAGCATGCGCGGCAGTCGCGCTGGGGTTTCCCGGCGCGCTCGCATGGGCCGGCAAGCGGATGACGGGGCCCGCCGGGCAGATCACATCCGAATGGATTGTGCCGCTGGCGGGCGCTTCGGCCGACGCGGGTGAGGAAGGGGCGGCGCGGGATTGGGGGAGGTTGAGGAAGCGCTGGGCGGCGCAGACAGCCCTTGCGGGGGCTGCGCTGCTGACGTTTCTGGCGCTTTTTTCGTATGACGGCGTCGGTTCGCGGCGTTACCGTTTTGGGGCCAACGTGGGCGGCGAAGGCTTGCCGGCGGCGGCAGTCAAATTCATACGGGCGCAGGGGCTCGGCGGCACCGTGCTTACTTGGCCGGGCTGGGCGGGGTATGTCCTGACGCAGGGCTATCCGCGTGTCAGTGTTTTCTGCGACACACGACCGGCGGCGATTACGCCGGAGAAGGCGAGCGCCGTGGCGCAGGCGTTCGGGGCGCCGCAGCGCGCCGGGAGCGTTGCGGAAGGGCTGCGGCGTTCGAACATCGCGATTGCGCTCGTACCGGAGAACTGGCCGGGAGCGATGGGATTGGGCGGCAGTTGGGCACCGGTGTACTGGGACGATTCTTCAGCGGTATTTGTGCCGAGGAACGAGGCGAATGCGGCGCTTGTCGCCGCGCACGACCAGAGCCTCACGTACCCGGCGTATTTCGGCCTGAGGCTCACGAAGGGGATGATCCCGGGCATAATATCGACCCTCAGCGCGAGGGTAAGGAATGAAGCGCCATCGGCGCACGTTTACTATGAACTCGGGGTGTGCTATCTGGCCCTGGATCAGAAGGAGACGGCGGCGCAGTACCTGCTTCTCGCGCTGAAGGCCAAGCCGACGTTAGCAATGGCGTACCACCTGCTTGGCGATATTGTTCGCGGCGGGAACACCGTAGCAAAGGAGAGCGTTGTCGGGGCATTCTCCGGCGACGCAAGATTCGCCGAACTGCTGGCGCGATTCTCGGGGGTGAAGGAAGGGGAGGCATTCGACACGCTTGCGCTTATCCTCTACTGGGAGGCTGCAAAGTACGACAGGGACCTCGCGATCGCGTACCTGCGCCTCGGCGAACTTTACCTGAAGAAGGGCAACGTGCCGCGGACGGTGGACTGCCTGTTGGCGGCGCGCCGCGCTGATGATAAGAAACCGCAGTTGGACCGCTTCAGCGCGGGGCTGCGCAAGGAACTGGACGGGGAGATAGACCTGCTGACGCGGGGGCCGAGGGCGGCGGGGCCCGCTTCGGGAACGGCGCAGGCTCCAGGCGGTCAGAAGCCGTCCATGTCGACCGACGCAGTCACGACGGTGCCGGAGGCGCGGGGGCCGTCGACGGACGCGGTCATGAAGGCTCCCGCAGCGGCGCAGGCACTATCGACCGACGCGATGACGGCCGCCCCGCCGGGGCAGTAACGGCGGAGGGCGGGCCCGTCACTTCTCGGCGAACCGTTTGATGACCGGCCAGTTTGCGCGGATGTAGTCTATACCGCTCAAGGCGGTCGTGACGGCAACGACCCATACGATCCAGCGCGCAGCGGTCACGTATCCCGCGGAGGGGTCGGGCGCGCGTAAATCGAAACGGTGCAGCAGTATCAGAAAGAGCACGGCCGTTATCCCGGCGCACTGAAGCACCGCCTTTAGTTTGCCCGACCACCTGGACGCGACGATGACGTTTTCGTAGGCGGCGAACGTGCGCACGGTGGCGACCAGTGCGTCCCTGTAGAAGATCAGGGCTACGGGGAACACGTCTGCGTAGCCCTTCCACAGCAAACACAGAAAGACGGTGAAACGGGAGATACTGTCTGCGAGGGGGTCGAAGATCTTGCCGAAACCGGTGACCTGATTGCTTCGGCGGGCAAGGGCGCCGTCGAGGAAATCGGTGAACTCGAAGAGAAGGCCTACGAGGAACGCGGCGAAGTAGTAGTTGCCCCCCAGGATGAAGAAGAATATGAAAACGGGGCTGAGCAGGATTCGCCCGAGCGTGATAGCGTTTGGAAGACGGCCGCGGCCCATGTATCGCATCACCGAGAGGTAGAGAGTCCTCGCGCAACTCGATTTGCGGGATTATAGACCTTCAAGAAGCAGAGTCAAGGAAAGGAAGAGGCGAGCCCGCGCGGAATTCACGCGCTTGACATTTATTGCGCGGGGTATAACATTTGGTCAAACATCGAGCATTAAGCCTGCAACCGGGGAAAACGCGATGTCAACGAGAAAGAGCGCCGACGACAAGGAACGGTGCTCATTCTGTCACAAGCCTTTCGGCGAGGTGGGACCGCTTCTGGCGGGGCCGCCGGGCACCTACATCTGCCGGGAGTGCGCGGATTTCTGCCACACGCTTTTCCAGCAGGAGCGGCGCACGCGAACGATAAAGGCGCTTCCGTTCGAGCACATTCCGGCGCCCGCGGTCATCAAGTCCGAACTTGACAAATACGTCGTCGGGCAGGAACGCGCGAAAAAGGTCCTCGCGGTCGCTGTGCACAATCACTACAAGCGGCTTGTTTCGCGCGTGGATAAGGACGACGTCGAGATAGACAAGAGCAACATACTGCTGATGGGGCCGACGGGGTCGGGCAAGACGCTTCTGGCGCAGACGCTTGCGCGGATCCTGCACGTGCCGTTTGCCATCGGGGACGCGACGACGCTTACCGAGGCGGGGTACGTCGGCGAAGACGTCGAGAACCTGCTGTTGCGGCTGATCCAGAACGCCGATTACGACATGGAGACGGCCGAAAGGGGCATCATCTACGTTGACGAGATAGACAAGATCGCGCGGACGAGTTTCAACGTGTCCATAACGAGGGACGTGTCGGGGGAAGGGGTGCAGCAGGCGCTCTTGAAGATGCTGGAGGGAACGATCTCCAACGTACCGCCGCAGGGCGGGCGCAAGCACCCGGAGCAGCAGTACATCCCGATAGACACGACGCAGATACTTTTCATCTGCGGGGGGACTTTCTCGGGGATAGAGCAGATTATCGCGAGGCGGCTTGGCAAGCAGAGGGTGGGTTTCAGGAAAGGCTACCACGAGGAAAGAGTCGACGAGGAGAATCTCGCATATTGCCTTGACCACGTGGAGAACGAGGACCTCCTGGAATTCGGGATGATTCCCGAGTTCATAGGGCGCCTGCCGATAACGGTTGCGCTGATGCCGCTGACGGAAGACGACCTCGTGAAGGTGATGACGGAGCCCAGGAACGCGCTTTTCAGGCAGTACCAGAAGTTTTTCGAGATGGAGGGGGCGAAATTGGAGATCACGGAGGGGGCGCTGCGGGAGATCGCCAGGAAGGCGCTGGCGCGCAAGACGGGCGCGCGTGCGCTGAGGACGATCGTCGAGGCGCTGATGCTCGACGTGATGTACGCGCTGCCGGACGAGAAGGAAAAAGGCACGACGTACACTCTGACGCCCAAGGTGGTCAACGGCGAGGAGAGCCTGTTCGGCAAGCGCAGGGAAAGCCGCAAGAAGGAAAGCGCGTGAGCATGAGGCCGGTTTTGCCAGCAGTGGCGGACGAAGGCAACTGCAGCGGGGCTGTTGCCGCAGCCGCACTGTGCCCTTTGTCCGGAAGCCTGTCCTCCTCCCGGGCCCCCCGGCCCGGAAAGAGATGCTAAACACATACCAACTGTTTTCCGCTGAACCAAAAGGGAGATCCTCCAAAATCGTTTACGAGAAAGGAACTGTGTCATGAAAAAGCAATACCTTGTGACCCCCGGGCCGAGCCCGGTTCCGCAGCAGGTTCGCCTGGCGTTTGCCGAGGAGATCATCCACCACAGGACCAAGGAGTTTCAATCGTACATAAAGCAGGCCACCGACGACCTGAAGAAGATATTCAAGACCGAGAACGACCTTTTCATACTGACCTCCAGCGGCACGGGGGCGATGGAAGCGTCGGTCGCGAACGTCATCGCGCCCGGCGATAAAGTGATTACGATCGAAGGCGGGAAGTTCGGCGAGCGCTGGACGGAACTCGTGAAGGCCTACGGGGGCACGCCTATCGTCATGCAGGTGGAGTGGGGTTATGGGCCGAAGGCCGAGGACGTCGGGAAACTTCTGGCCGCGAATCCCGGTGTAAAGGCGGTATACGCGACCCTCTGCGAGACTTCGACGGCAACCGTCCAGGACGTGGCGGCGATCGGCAAGGTCACGGCAGGGACGGGCGCGCTCCTGGTGGTAGACGGGATCTCGGGCACGGGCGCCATTGACTGCCGCACGGACGAATGGGGCATTGATATGCTGGCGGTAGGCTCGCAGAAGGCGCTCATGATGCCGCCGGGCCTGGCGTTCATAACGGTAAGCAAGAAGGCATGGGAGGTGATAGCGAAGACCAAGCGCACGGTGTACTATTTCGACCTGGTGAAGGCGAAGAAGGCCGCGGAGGAGAACGATACTCCGTATACCTCGGGCGTTTCGCTGATCCGCGGGCTCTGCGAGGCGACCAAGTTGATCCTTGCGGACGGGATGGACACGGTGATAGCGCGCCATGCGGTACTGGCCAGGGCGGCGCGCGCGGCCGTGGGGGCCTTGGGGCTTGGACTCCTATCAAAAGCGCCCTCGGACGCCGTCACGGCGGTCGTGCTGCCGCAGGGCATGGACGGGAAGGCCCTTGTGAAGGTGCTGTCGTCGAAATACGGCGTGACCGTCGCGGGCGGCCAGGGGCAACTCGCGGGCAAGATAATCCGAATCGCGCACATGGGGTACATAGACAAGTTCGACATTATTACGGTGATTTCGGCGCTGGAGATGGCTCTCGCGGAGATGGGCCACAAGGTCACGCTCGGGGCCGGGGTAGCCGCGGCCGAGAAGGTCTTCGCCAATGGGTAAGCGCCGCGCGGATAAAGATGCGCCGATCATCCGGAAAGCGAGGATCGCCGACGTGCCGGCAATCCAGGCCCTCGTGAACCACTTTGCCGACGAGCGCAAGATGCTTTCGCGCTCCCTGGCGGAGATATACGAGAACGTACGCGATTTCTTCGTGGCGGAATACGGGGGGGCGGTCGTCGGTTCGGCCGCCCTCCACGTTTTTTGGGGGGACCTTGCGGAGGTGCGGGCACTGGCGGTCGCCGAGGCGTTTCAGCACGGCGGACTTGGCAGGAGGCTTGTGGAGGCGGTGATCGCCGAGGGGCACGGCATGGGGATCAAGAGGGCCTTCGCGCTGACATTCCAGCCGGGGTTCTTTAAGAAACTCGGATTCCGGCAGATCACGAAGGAGGAACTGCCGCACAAGGTCTGGCAGGACTGCATCAGGTGCCCGATGTTTCCGAACTGCAATGAGACGGCGCTGACGCTGGACCTGACCAAGAGCGTCTGACAAAGCCACCGTGCGGCGGTTCTGCTAAACGCTTTAGGCCTGAGTTTGACCGACGGGCGAAGGCCGGTCAAAAAGGATAAACGCCGCCGCCACCATCACGGCGGAGGCGGCCAGGAGGGCCCAATTGGTCACTTGCGCCGCCATACCCGGCCCCGCGGCGGGTGAAGGAACGAAGGGATCGACCGGAGCGTCGGCGGCAACGGCGGCGCTTGAGCCGGGCAGTGTGGTCTGAATTTCCTTTTCACCGGGTCTTGTGTACTTCATGCCGGTGCGCAGGACCAACTCGTTGTAGAAAGGGTCGCTCTGAAGGGCTCTCTCACGGAGGCTCAGCGTTTCGTGGGTCCGTTCGAGTTCGGTCACTGCCCTCTGTGCGCGCTCGGCGTCCTGACGGAGTGAGCGGGCGCGGCGCGCCCCCGGAGGGACAGTGACTATAGCGAAAAACACCAGCCCCGCCACCAGAAGCAGCCAGAACATGCGATCCAAGTCCTTCTGGCGGTATGTAATTGGGGCTACTGCTTTTTCCATATCTGGGCCCCGTACCCTCCCTGGTCTCCCAGCACTTCTTCTATGCGCAGCAACTGGTTGTACTTGCAGACACGGTCAGTCCTGCAAGCGCTACCGGTCTTGATCTGGCCGGTGCCGGCGGCGACCACTACGTCGGCGATGGTCGAGTCCTCAGTCTCGCCGCTCCTGTGGCTGACGACGGCCGTCCACCCGGCGCGTTTGGCCATGTCGATACAGTCCATCGTCTCGGAGAGGGTGCCGATCTGGTTCAATTTAATCAGAACCGAGTTGGCCGCCCCTGTCTTAATGCCCTCGGCCAGCCGCTTGGTATTGGTCACGAAGAGGTCATCGCCGACAAGCTGAACCCTGTCACCGAGGCGTTTGGTGAGAAGCCGCCATCCCTCCCAATCATCCTCGGCCAGACCGTCTTCAATGGACCGAATGGGATATTTATCGACCCAATTTACATAGAACTCAACCATTTCCTCGCTGGAGAGTCGGCGGTTCTCGGAGGCAAGGACATAATTGCCGTCCCTGTAGAATTCGGAAGAAGCCGGGTCGAGGGCTATCCAAACTTCCCTGCCCGGCTTGTACCCGGCCTTTTCGATTGCCTGGAGGATGACCTCGATGGCTTCGACATTGGCCTTGAGGTCGGGGGCAAAGCCGCCCTCGTCGCCGACGGCGGTGTTGCAGTTCCTTGCTTTGAGGACGGACTTGAGGCTGTGGAATACTTCGACGCCCATGCGGATGGCTTCCCTGAAACTCGAGGCGCCGAAGGGCATTATCATGAACTCCTGGAGGTCGACGTTATTGTCGGCGTGCTTGCCGCCGTTGAGGATATTCATCATGGGGACCGGCAGGAGGTTGGCCGTAGGTCCGCCGAGGTATCTGAAAAGGGGCAGGCTGCACGCGGCGGCGGCGGCCTTCGCGGCGGCAAGCGAAACGCCGAGGATCGCGTTTGCGCCGAGTTCGGCCTTGTTGGCGGTTCCGTCGAGGTCAATGAGGAAGTTATCGAGGCTGCGCTGTTCGAGGGCGTCGAAGCCCTCGATGCGCGGGGCGATGATATCGTTGACATTGGCGACGGCCTTCAGGACCCCTTTGCCGTTGTAGCGGGACTTGTCGCCGTCGCGTAGTTCAACGGCTTCGTGGGCGCCGGTGGATGCGCCGGACGGGACCGCCGCGCGGCCGATTGCGCCGCAGGCGAGGGTGACGTCCACTTCGATTGTAGGGTTGCCGCGGCTGTCGAGGATTTCGCGCGCCCTAGTTTCAGCAATGCAGGTCATGTTGGACTCCTTACAGGAAGCAGTGGCCTTGGAAACTCGAAGCGCCGCGGCGCTGCCGTGACCACGGACGGGTACGCCCGGCGCTGGAGGATATGGTAGCGCGACCGGCAGGCGTGTCAAGATGCGTCGAAGCATCTGCGTTGGAGCATCCCGCGGGCGAAAAAATTTCAAGATCGGGTCGCGAACAGGCGCAACCTTCAGCAGGGGAAAGCATTTCGCTTTGAGAGCGGGGAGTGTCGTCTTATAATCACGATCCGCCGGGTGGGGGCAGACTATACCGCGTTTGAGTCGGCGACCGGCGGCAATAGCGCTCGTGTGCGCGAGCAAGGCGATGGCCAGAGAGATTGAAGCCAAAGTGAAGTGCAGCGGGTTGGCGGCGATCCGGCGGAGGCTCGTCGAGATCGGCGCCCGGCGCGTCAGGAGCGGGCTGGAACGTAACGTCTGCTTTGACACGCCGGAATCGGCGCTCTACGCGGGCGACAGCCTGCTGCGCCTGCGCAAGTGCGGCCCGACGGTGCTCACGTACA
>Ga0315274_10005254_pt1 | contig 18932 bp, 17 predicted proteins | sample YL17G02_20_MG_FD_203700 | JGI IMG/M metagenome (GOLD analysis project Ga0315274, IMG submission 203700) | Sediment microbial communities from Yellowstone Lake, YNP, Wyoming, USA - YL17G02_20 | ecosystem: Environmental > Aquatic > Freshwater > Lake > Sediment | place: USA: Wyoming | collected... | reverse complement strand
GCATGGCCCAGCCGAGGATGGGGATGCCGAAGACATTCTTCTTCACGATCACCCGGACGGACTGCGGGATGACCATGACCATCATCGGCCCGTCGAGGAAGCTCTCGTGGTTGGGCATGAAGACATACGAGGCCTTGGGATCGAATCGCTCGAGGCCGGACACGTCGACCTTGATGCCCATGACCGCCCGGCTTACCCGCATGGCCCATTTGCCGATAGCCATGAGAGGCTCCCGTACCCCCAGGGCCCAGCAGACAAGGAGGACGGGCCCGACGAGGATGACGATGAGGGAGTAAATGAGAAGCAGGAACGACGCGCGCATGGTCACGGGGGATTATAGCACAGAAGGGAGACAAGGTGCATGGATCGTGAGGCATCATGACATCGTCATGTTCCGCATTGCACGTAAAGACCTTTTTCTATAAAATTTTGTATCATGACCAAGAAAACTCAAATCATCCTTCAGCTATGTCTTATCATTCTGGTCACCGGGATCGCTTTTTGCCCTTCTCTCAAAAATGGATTTACCAATTGGGATGATCCGGAACTGCTTCTTGAGAATGACTCGGTGAAGAGCCTTTCCGCCGGCAATATCCGGAGCTTTTTCTCGGGTTCCTATGCTGGATTCGGAGGCTATACCCCTCTGGTTTTTATGAGTTATTCACTGGAATACCATTTTTTTCAACTGGATCCCAGGATATTCCATATCGATAACCTCCTCTTACATGTCCTGAACACGGTCCTGATTTATTTTATAATCTTTTTAATCAGCCGCAATATCCGGGTGAGTTTTATCACCTCGCTGCTATTCGGCATCCATCCTTTGCATGTCGAATCCGTTGCTTGGATACAGGGCCGGAAAGACCTCCTGTTCTCGCTTTTCTTTTTGGGGGCGTTGATCAGCTACTTGCTTTTCTTACGGAAGAGGGACAAAAAAAATATCTATTACATCCTGTCGCTCATGCTTTTCACGTGCTCTCTCTTTTCAAAAGTCACGGCCGTCGCCTTTCCCTTCGTGATCCTCCTCTTGGAATCCTATCCCAGTCAAAAGCTCGACAAGAACGCCCTCCGCCGATCGGTCCCTTTCTTTGTCTTGGCCATCGTTTTTCTTTTCCTTGCCTTCATCACCCTGAGACCTGGATCCTCCGGGATTCTTTCGCCCAAAGGGCATTTGACCTACTTCCAGAATTTGAGCCTCTTTTTCTACGCATTCGTTTTTTACTTCAGCAAGATCCTTCTGCCCGTCCGACTCATGGCCCGCTATTCCTCCGACATCGGTCAATATCCCTTGGGCCTCGTGCTGAATATCGCGGTTTTCGCCGTCGCCTGCACGCTTATTTATTCCGTCTACCGCCGTAAAAAAGAATTCGTTTCGTTCGGAACGGCGTTCTTTGTTCTCACGCTGATGCCGACGCTTCCTTTTCATTTTGCGGGCCAACCTTACGCCGACCGTTACACTTATCTGCCATTAGCCGGCATTCTTTTGATCATCTCCGCTTTCTTTCTCGATATCCTGCCCAAAAAATGGCCCCCGCGACGAATTCTCAGCTACGGCGCGGGAGCCTTTTTAGGCCTCGCGGTCCTCTTATTGGGCGCAAATACTTGGGCTCTCAGCCGGGTCTGGCATGACAGCATATCCTTGTGGACCCATGTCCTGAAAATTGATCCGCAGAATGTGATTGCCTATGTGAATCGGGGTCATGCCTATGCGGACGCCGGAGAAATGGATATGGCGCTTGCTGATCTCAACGCGAGTCAACAGCTCGCACCGGAATTCCCGAATATCTACAACGATCGAGGTTTCATCTATTTTAAAAGGGGCGAATACGATAAGGCCCTTAACGAATTCAACCGGAGCATAGCCCTCGACCCACGGTTTCAGCTCGGCTATCTCAACCGGGCTATCCTCTGGGGCCGTATGCGGGAATTTGAAAAGGCCGTCCAGGATCTTACTACGGCCATCGAGATCAACAAATACTTCTATCGTGCCTATTATTATCGCGGGATCGCCTATAAAGAATTGAATTTATTAGACCGCGCGTTGGCGGATTTCAAGGCGGCTTATAAGATTTCCCCCACGGAGACGGCGCGCCGGGAAATCGAAACCTTATCCAGCCAAAAGAATCCATGAAGTGACCTGCTTTCATCCTGCGGATCGTCCGTCGGAAGCTGGAAAGACAAGACGTCGTGGCCACGCTCTCTGCGCATCATAAACAGGTCTTCATCAAGAACGAGGGAAAGCTTATCAAGTCGGTCCGTTCCCCTATGTGGGAAAGCCCATCGACCCTCTCTGCTGAGACTTTACATATCGATGTGTTTACGGTTACCACCATGTCTTCAACCCATCGGGGGGATTCTATTCGGCGGCGAAACCAAACGCTAGTAAAATAGAGTTTGGTAACACTATTTGCTGGATGAGCGTGCGATGTCCTTACGGCTACCGCTCTTAATCACTTATCGGCTTTTTGGGGAGACAGCAGAATCCGGCCAAGAAATTTAGCCGGACCCCCAGGATTCTCGTCCTAAAGGGGTAGAACGCAACTTGTGCAAAAAAGAATTCCCTCCGAATTTCCTGGACGATCTCCTGGGCGGAATTCATGTGCTCGTGCCGCTTGAGCAATTCATATCCCTCGCCGAACATACGCCGGAAGGCCCTACCAGATGAAAATCTCCCGCCTAGGTCGTATAAAGGACTCCCCACACAAGGGATGACGACTAATAGGGTCCCTTGCGGGACAAGAATTCGTCGGATTTCCCGTAGGGCCGCAGGAAGATTGGGCAGATGTTCCAGAATATGAAGCGCAACAATAATGTCGAAGAAGCGGCCGGGCATCCCAGTCACTTCTTGAATATCTCCCTCGAAAACGTGGGCCGGGGAGATCTGTGAACGAAGTTTCTGGCAGAAATCCTGGCGGCGCTCGAAACAATAATAATCGGTATCGGAAAAAATGGACCGCACCTGGGTGGAAAGCCCCGGTCCGACCTCCAACAATCTCGCTCTTTTTTTAAAATGCTTGGCGAATTTGATCAGAAATGTCTTGTTGAACTCTTCTACGAAGTGATATTTGTCATTATAGTGGGCTAGCCAGTATGCCTCCCAATTCAAGTACTTATCTTGGGTTTCAGGGGATAGCGGCTCAACAATCTTAGGCCACTTGTTGGTTTTCATACCATTCGAGCCTCCCTGACGCGGATTAATGGCTTTCCTTAAAGTATTCGTTGAAAAACTCGTTCATGTCTTCGCAGAACTTCTTTTGCAGGCCCGTGATCTCGCCTTTCTTTTCCGGCGAGACGAATAGGGTGCTCGGATCGATTTTCAATTCGCGTGCGATCTTCAACAGATTCTCAAGAGTTAGATTCCCTCCGCGCCCGATGCGCTGCAGGGTGCTTAGCGCAACCCCGGTCTGTTCGGCCAATTGCTCCTGAGTCATTTTTCCCCGCTTTCTATATTATATGAACACTCATTCTTGTACAAAAATAAATTCTAGAAAAGCTCCGACCGGGGTACAATGGCTTTGTTAAAAATCTATCCCCAGGAGGTCGGAGCACGGACATGAATAAATATAGCAGCCTTTTCAGCCAATTGCTATCCGTTTTTCCGCGGATGGACTTTGAACGACTCATCCGGAAGACCGGCGCCGAATACTTCGTCAGCCGGAAGTTAGAACATCAGTATGTGTTGGCCACACTATCCACTCATCACAGGAGGGTTTATATCCGACGCGACGGCAAGCTCATTAGATCGCTCCCGTTCCCCTTAACGGGAAAAGCCATAAAACCTCTCTGCTGAGCGCCAATCACTTAGCGATGTCCTTACGGTTACCAGTTACCACTTTAACTTTTAACGTTTTTGTTAAATGTTAAGACCTGACCCCTTTTAATCACTTCAGCCCATAAAGGCCGAAGGCGCAACCCCTGGGGAAATTGACTTTTCGGAGGCTCTGTAATATCTTCAGACCCGAGTTTGATAGGATGCGAGGATGCCCAGCTTATGGAAACGCTTGACCGGTGATCCGGCCTTGGGGAGCTCTGAACCGCTAAAAAAGAGAGCGCGTCTGCCCGCCGCCGCGCCTTTTTTCATCCTGGGCGGATTGCTCGCGATGATCTACTTTATCGTCGCGGGGAAATTCGCCTATTTCTTTATCAACGATCTCACCTATCTTGGGAATCCTTACCTGAATTTCTTTTTCTCGACCACGCAGCTCTCCTCGATGGTCGTGAAACTCGTCCTCCTGCTTCCCGCCACCTTCCTGCTGGCGGTGGGGCTGACCGCCAGAACCAGCCTGGACAACATCTCCCGCGTCCTCAATCAAAAGCACCTGCTCGTCATCCTCTCGGCCGTCGGGCTCATCATCTTCGTCCTGACCGTCAATTTTGTCCTGCAAAGGACGGAGGTCACCGATGATGAACTGGCCATGGACCTGCAGGCGAAGATCTTCCTCAAGGGCAAACTGTACGTGGCCCCGCCGGTGCAGAATTCCTTCAACAATGTCTTCATACTCCGCGGCGACAAGTTCACCGGGCAGTACGAGTTCGGCCACCCCGTGATCCTCGCCCTGGGCATGGCCCTGGGAAGTCCCTATATCTTCACGGTTTTGTTCGCCATACTCCAGATCCTTCTCGTCTATAAGATCAGCCTCCTCCTGTACAGGGATAAACGGCTCGCCGCGCTGGGGTCGATCCTGATGGTTTTATCTCCCTTCTTTTTTCTCACGGGGTCGACCAGGTTGACCCACACCACGGCGGCGTTTTTTCTCTACCTGTTCGTCTACTTGTTCCTGAAGATCTCCGAAAGAACGCATCGCGGTGTCGATTTCCTGTGGGCGGCGGTGGCCGGGATCGCTGCGGGCGTGGCCTTGAACGTTCGTCCGTGGACGGCCCTGGCGTTCATCGCGTCGTTCGGCGTCATGGGAATCCTCAACATCCTGAAATACAGGAAGCCCGTTTTTCTGAAGTACTGCCTGATGAGCCTTGGTTTCCTTCTCGTCATCGGTTTGACCCTGCTCTACAACAAGGCGATCACCGGCAGCTACCTGACGGTTCCCTATCTGGCCTACAATCCCCTGGAGAGCCCCGGGTTCCACGCGCTGGCGGGAGGCGGCCGGCACACTCCGGCGGCCGGCTTCTACAACACAGGGATCAACATCATCAAGGCGAATATCGCCCTCTTCGGATTCCCCTACAGCCTGGCCTTCCTGGTTTTCATCCTGGTCGCCAAGCCCAAGCTCACCCAGGACAGGCTGCTTATCTCCATTCTCGCCGTGTTTTCCTTTCTATACCTCTTTTATCACGGGATGGGGGTCTCCGATACGGGGCCCGTCTACTGCTATGAGTTGATCGGCGTACTGGTCATTCTCGCTTCGCGGGCCATCTATCAGATGAACTACATTATCCGGGAAAAGTGGCCGACCGCCAGGAATTTTCTTTCCAGCTTCCTGTTGATATCGTTCATCTTCGCGGCGCTGACGTACGACCTCGAAAAGGTTGTCCAGGTCAGGATGCTGACTACGGCCATTCGAGAACCGTACGTCGCCATCGAGGCCGCCGGCCTTCACCGGGCCGTTGTCTTTATCCAGTCTTTGCCGAACAAGGGATTCGTCTACGGCTACCGCAATAATTCTCCCGATTTTAATGGTGACGTCATTCTCTGCCGGCTCCTGGGGCCGGACGACAATGCCAAGGTGATCGACCGCTTTCCGAATCGATCCTATTACGTCATGCGCTACGATGATTCGATGGAAGCGAGCCAGCTGATCAAGGTGAATCGGGAGGAGCTCCTGGCGCTGGGTCAGAAAAACAAGTAGATCTTTCCCCTCGCGTCACGAGGGGACCGGGGCGGCCGGCTTATGGCTCTGAGGTCTGCCCCCGGGAGAACACCCTCGTCATTAGCGCGACAAAACCATTCCAGAGGCGCTTGATGTTCCCGGGATACTTAATCAGCATCCGCAGGTAGGCAGCGATCACCCTCGGCCGGAAATAGAATTTTGCGTAGGCTTTTTTAGAATACCTCTCGAGGTCATCGGCGGTCAGGCCCTTCGGCAGGAAGACGGGGATCTGCATGCTCGTCTTACTCCAGGTCTTGTCGAACGTTCCGTACCTCTCGGCGATCGAGTAGGCGGGCGTGCCGGGCAGCGGCGTGAAATACGTAAAGTGGAAATCATCGAGCGGGATTTCGTTCATGAACCTGATGGTTTCCTGGATGGTGCCCGGAGTTTCCAGGAGATGCCCCATCATGAAGAAGCCCCGCGTCCTGATCCCCGCTCTCTTTGTGGCCACGACGGTCTGCCGGATCTGTTCCAGGGTGATGCCCTTCCGGATGAAATCGAGGATCTTCTGGGATCCGCTCTCTATGCCATAACTGACCTGCCAGCAGCCCGCCCTTTTCATGAGGGAGAAGAGTACGGGGTCGCCCTGGTCCGCCCTCGAGTAGCAGGACCACGTCAGGTCCAGCCGCGCCTCGATCATCGCGCGGCATATCCGTTCGACCCTCTCGCGTTCGAGGATGAAGTTGTCATCGTAGATGCTGATGTCCCGGATGCCGTACGACCCGATCAGGTGGTTGATCATGGCCACCACGTAGTCGGCGCTGAAGCACCTCAGTCGGCCGAAGAGGGCCTTGCTGTTGCAGAAGAGGCAGTTCCCGTTACATCCCCTGGAAGTCACGATCGTGGTCGAGGGCAGTCTGACGTAGGAAGGGGCCGACGGCCGGTAGAATTCCGGCATCCCCCGGAGTAGGTTCCAGGCAGGTAGCGGCAGCGCGTCCAGGTCCTGAATCAGCGGCCTCCTCTTGTTCCTCACGATCGCTCCGTCTTTTCGAAAGATGACCCCCAGGACGCCGTCGAGCGCCCTGCCTTCGTCCAGGCAGGAAAGGACCTCGAGGATCGTCTCCTCTCCCTCTCCTATAACTCCGATATCGAACGAGCGCAGGCGCTGCATGGTTTCGGTCGGGGCGGAACTTACATGCGCCCCACCGGCCAGGACCACGATGCCGGGCAGCCGCACTTTGATTCGCCCCGCGACCTCGGCGGCGTTCTCAACCGAGAGAGTGACCGTCGTGATTCCGAGATAATCGGGCCTCATGTCGGCGATCGCCCGGACCGTCTCCTCGACGCCGAGTTCGAGGTTTGTCGCGTCCAGGATCGACACGCGATATCCCGCCTTTCTAATGACCGAGGCGAGGCTCAGAAGTCCGTACGGGATCGACCTTGCTAGCGCGGCTTTCAAAGCGCCCCCCCGCAGCCTGGACGACAGCGGGGGATTCAACAGCAGGACCTTTTTTCGCAAACCAGGAGACTCCTTCTCCGCCTTCAACACGGCGGCCTCCGCTCTCTATGATCTTTTGCGTTTGACATAGATCGACACGGTGTGGAGCAGCAGCGTGAAGGTGAAGAGCATGAACGCGGTGATGATAAACAAGAGCCCCGTCACGGCGAGATAGTACTGGCGCTTCATGCCGTACGGGAGCGTCAAGCCATACTTGATATAGTCGCTGATCAAAAACGTCGTCATCAGCACGCCCAAAACGAACATCACGGAACTCAGAAGGGTCGTCCTGGTATAGCCGAAGACCTTCAGCCAGCGTTTTGTCTTTTCCCCCGTGTAGTCATAGATGGCCTTGGCGACGATCCCCATCAGAAACGATTGTATCCCCAGGATGGCGATCACGAGCCCGAACAGCATCCCGTAGATCGAAAGCTTGACAGGGCCCAGGGACAACGGCCCCAGCGATATGGGCAGGACAAGCAGGAGCCCCAGGATGGCCAGGAAGATACCCGGGACGAAGAGGAAAAAGTCGGCCTTATAGATGAAGATGGCTCTCAGGTTGATCCAGCCTGAATACCAGGGGGTATACCAGTTGCGGGTGAGATGGCTCCGGCGCCCCTCCCGATCTTTCCAGAAGGTGATCGGAATCTCCGTCGTCTTGAGTCCCATGTGGATGGACTTGATGATCATCTCCGAGGCGTACTCCCACGACTGGGAATGGAGGTCCATCCTGATCAAGGCGTCTTTGGTGATGCCGCGCATGCCGCAGTGAATATCCGAGAACTTCGACTTATAGATAAAATTGAGAATCCAGGTCGTGAGCGGCGTCCCGAAGTAACGATGAAGGGCCGGCATAGCACCGTCCTCGATCTTGCCTTTGAAACGAGTGCCCATGATGTATTCGTAGCCCTGGCGGAAACTCTCCACGAAAAGACTGATGTTTCGGAAATCGTACGTGCAGTCGCAGTCTCCCAGCAGGACGTACTTGCCGCGGATGTGGGGGAGAGAATCAATGTAGGCCCTTCCCAGGCCGCGCTTGGACGTTTTTAAGACCCGGGCGCCCCTCTCGAGCGCGATGTACGGCGTTTCGTCGCTGGAACTGTCGATGATGAGCACCTCTCCCTTGACGTTGGCTTTGCTGAGCCCTTCCTTGCACCAGTTGACGAAGTCCCCGATGGTAATCCTCTCGTTGAGCGCGGGGATGACGATCGAGATCTCGGGATCATCCGTGTCATCATTGGGAATCCACAGTTCGTCGCCTTCGTCATTGACTCGAATGACCTCTCTTAAGTTCTTCATGTCCGGTGGGCTCCAATTTGAGATCGCAAGGCGCGACTTTCCCGGGGTGTCGCGCTGGTGTCGGCGCGCCGCCCCGTCCGCGAGATGATGAGATTCGCGTTCATTCATCGTACCTGGCCGATCGTTGGGAAATTCATATTTTTCGACATACGCTGAACAGGTTGAGGCCGAACTTGTGGTAGGTGAGTTTGATCCGGCTCGGCTTGAACCCGGACCTGACCAGCGCGGGCCAGAGGTCACGCTTGTCAAAGTACATCCGGTGATCGTCCATCTCGCAAGCCGGACTCAGTCCGAGCCGGAAGGCGAAGAACTCAAGGAATCTCTTGCCCAGCCAGGTGGGAACATTGACGAGCAGGCAGCCTCCCGGACGCAACAGCCGGTGGCAATGAGCCAGGGTCTCCTGGGGAGCCGTCAAGTGCTCGAGCACGGAGATCAGCAGGATCACATCAAAGCTCTCCGCGGCGAGCGCGGGCAACGCATCTTCCAGAGTGCCTTCGATAAACTCCAGGCCACCGCCGGACTTCCGCGCCGGGTCGATGCCGATGTCGATCCCGACGCCCCGGCGGAGACAGGGCTGCAGAGCCAATAACATTTCAGCGCGATAACCGCAGCCGCAATCGAGGACTTCGAGGCCGGCGCTCTTGGGCAGAGATTTCACGATTCTCCGACGCGACAGCCAGACGCCCAGGCGGTCCACGGGCGTCAGCCTTCGCTGGCCATAGGATTCGGAGCGGGAAAATTGACCGGTCATTAGCTGCCCCTCTGACGATCCATCTCAGCGGCGGCATTTTCACCACCTCCCCGCCTCTCCTCCAAGGGGCCGTCGAATCGCCCGGGGTCTCGCCGCTGGGACAATATAAGCAGCTGGGTTCCCCAGGGGAAGACGTCGTTGACATAAAAGGCGATATTGATGATTTGGGAAAAGAGTTTTTTCGCAAATCCGTATCGTTTCTCGCCGAATGAGCGATACACGCTTCCAGGCATCACGCCGTTTATGGCGTGCTTGTACAAGGAGTGTACGGGCCAGCCCCAGCATCGAAGCCTGATGACGTCCATGCCATGAGCCCTCAGGGCCGTGGAGAGTTCATCTCCCGAGAAGTGCCGCAGATGCCCGATGTGCCGGTCGATGGGCCGGATCTTGCCGCCCGGCACCGTGATCAGGAGATGCCTCCGGCACATCTTCGTCAGGTTGGCCAACGCGGCTTCCCAGTCCTCCACGTGTTCCAGCACCTCCGAGCAAACCACCAGGTCAAACCGTCGCCCGCCCGGCCAGATCTGCCGGACCAGGTCGAATTGCTCGAAGCGGGCATACGGAAAGTGGATTCTGTTCTGCCGGATCACCTCATCAGAAACATCGCAACCGTAGGCGGCGATCCGGTGCCTGTACAGCTTCTCGAGAAGATACGGTTGGGCGCAGCCGGCGTCAAGGCAATCGGCGAATCGCAGCCGTCGGATCCAACCTGCGATCAGGCGACGCCGATGACGGGGCGCGGGGGAATAGCGGTGGGCGTCGTCCCAGCTCGCCACGTAGTTTTCACCGCTCACGGCCTTACGTCTCCTTGGTCAAGAGGATCACTCCATGGACTTCCATCTCGGGTGTCAGGCCTGGGCGTCCTTCAGGAACATCTGAACGGTCTCTTTGCTGAAGGGATGCACGAGCATGCCCTCCAGGAGATTAGGGGTCGCGGTGACGATGTGGGCGCCCGCCGCCAGCCATTCGATGACGTTCAGGACCTCCCGCGTCGAGCCCACGATGATCTTGCTCTTCAGCTCAAACCGATCCAGGAGAGCCCGGAGTTTTCGGATCTCCTCCACGCAATTATATCCCATGTTATTGACCCGTCCGCCGAAAAGGGAGACATAGGTCGCCCCGGCCAACGCAGCCAAAAAGCACTGCTGGGCGCTCATCATGGCCGTGACGTTGACCCGGATGTTCAGGTTCTTTTCGAGATGATGGGCGAGCTCGAGGTAGTGGAGCTCCCCGTTCGGACCGTGGATGGGTATCTTGACGTTGATATTCTCCGCCCAACCCGAAAACTCCTGGGCCTGTTGGAGCATGACCTCGGGGTCATTGGAAATTACCTCGACGGACAAGGGATACGGAGAGATCAGCCCGGCGATCTCGACGGACCGCCTCTTAATGGCGTCTTTCCCCCCCGTGACCCCGCACTTTACCAGGATCGTCGGGTTGGTCGTCACGCCGCGGATCACGCCCATTTTCAGATATTTCTCGATCTCTTCGATTTTGCCCGTGTCCAGAAAAATGGCCATGCTCAAATCTCCTCTTATGCCGATAATATCAGATCCACGGCTTCGTGAATATCTCTCGCCCTCGCGAAACAGTCGAGCCCCTGATTGTAGAGGGCGTCGATCAGGATGCCCTTGCAGCCGACGTCCCTGGCCAGCTCCATGTCCTTCCAGCCGTCTCCGATCAAGTAAGAATCTCTGATGTCGATGGAGTACTTCTCCCGGGCCCGCTGGACCATCCCGGGTTTGGGCTTGCGACAGTCGCACCGGGCATCGTCATCATGCGGGCAGACCCAGACTTCGTCGACGGGGAGATGCGACTTGATCGCCGCCGACATTTTATCGAGCTCCTCGAGGGGCAGAATCCCCCTCGCCACGTCCGGTTGATTGGTGATAACGAAAACGCAGAAGCCGGCTTCCTTGATCCTCTTGACCTCTTTGCCGATGCCCTCGACCCACTCGAATTCCTCAAATCTCCGAGGCGGGGACGGCCTCCCGTGACGGACAAGGACCTTGTTGATGACTCCGTCCCGGTCGAGGAAGACGGCTCTCTTCATTTTGCCGATTCCCATTTCATCGGGTTCAATTTAACCTGGGGATGAGAGACGATAAGGTGCCAGATCAGCGACTGAAAGGACTCGGCGTGGGGCGTGACCGTCTCCGGGTTGACCGGCGGAACGATGACCACGGCGTCCGCAACCTTGGCTGTGTAGCCGCCGTCTCTCCCCACGATGCCCATGATTTTGGCGCCGGCACCCCTGGCAAAATCCAGGGCGCCAACGATGTTCGCGCTGATATTTCGCTCCTTGTCCCCTCCCCCAACGCTGAAGACAAAGACTCCGTCATGGGAACCCAGGCGGCTCGTCATCAGCCAGTTGACCAGTGATTTTTCCCAGCCGTGATCGTTGATTTGCGCGGTCAGCTCCGAGACATTGTCAACGGGTGTATAGGACTCCAACCCCGCGATCTTTCGAGAATCGTTCACGGCGTGGCTGGCGTTGGCCGCCCCCCCACCGACTCCCAAAAAGAAAAGCCTCCCCCCCTGCCGCCGAATCTCGATGATCAAGCCGATGATCTTCTGAATGCTCGGGACGTCCAGGGTTTTAATGATCTCGCTGGCCTCGTCAAGATAATCTCGAATGTAGGATTCCGCCAATCCAGTCCTCCCCGGGAAACTTCAGCCTCTCCGCATATTAACTAGGATTTTCGCGCCCTCGAAATCAAATCGAAAGGGGGTATAGGACAGTCCCAGACGCTGAAGCGCCTCGATCAGTCTCCCCTTTCTATTTTGCGAATAAAACATGAAGAACCCGCCGCCTCCCGCGCCCATGATCTTTCCGCCCAGAGCGCCGCTCCTGCGGGCCGTTTCGTAGACCTCATCGAAACGAGGGTTGGAGATTTTCTCGGAGAGACCCTTCTTGATCTGCCAGTGGAAGTCCAGGAGCGCTCCGAATTCATCCAGGTCGCCTCGCTCCAGGGCGCGGCGGCTGTCCAGCCCGATCTCCTTGATCCGGTCCAGCGTCGAGACGACGGTCTTATCATTGGTCTTGGTCCTCTCGTTTTGAGACGACAAAATCTCGGAGGCTTTTCTCTCCACCCCGGTATAGAAAAGGGAGAGGTTGTTCTCGAGGTCCATCATCTTGTCGGCGGGCAGGTGCAAGGGTTCGACGCGCACCCGGCCGTTCGTCTCGAACGTCAGCGAGCACAAACCGCCGAGCGCGCTCATGTACTGGTCCTGCTTGCCGATCGGCTCCCCCAGGATGTCGATCTCCAGCCGGCAGGCCTCCTCGGCCAGGTCCTGGAGCGAAACGAATTCCCGCTTGTAGGCGTGCAGGCCGTTGAGAAGAGAAACGGTAAACGCACTCGATGAACCCAGACCGCAGTTGGAGGGGACATCGGCGATCGAGACAATCTCCACCTGATTGACGATCCCCAGGAGCTTGAGGGCCTCCCTGAATATCCTGTGCTTGACCTGGTCTACGGAGTCGACGATCTCCGTCTCGGAATAGCTGAGGCGGATGGTCGAAAAGAACCGCTTATTGATGGAAATAAAGATGTATTTGTCGATGGCCGCGGCGACAAGAAAGCCCCCGAATTTCGAATAATAGGAGGGCAGATCGGTGCCGCCTCCCCCGAGGGAGATCCGGACGGGCGCGCGCGAGATAATCATGTCATGACTCCCGGGTTTGTCGGGGATCGCGGAGAAGTCGCGTCAATTCGCCGAGGCCCGAGACCGATCCGATTTCGTAAAACCTCTGGGCCGTCTCGTAGGCGGCAACCTCACCCTTTTTGGACAATTGCTGGAACAGCCTCTCGATATCGAAGGGCTTGCCGGGCTGGATCATCTTGAGAATCTCCTTGCTCCACACCGAAAGGCCATTATCTATATATAACATATCCGGATGAGTCTTCCATTTGTCGTAGAGCGCGACCCGGCCGTCTCTGACCGCCACGTTGCTTAGGATCCTCTCATTTGAGTTCTTGTAGACAACCATCAGCCCCAGGCGATGGGCCCTGAGAAAGGCGTTCCATATCTTGCGGTAGTCCAGCAGCAGATAGGAGTCCCCCCACAAAAGCAAAAAACGCTCCTCCAGAAGCGGTTCCGCTTTCTTGAGAGCACCTCCGGTGCCGAGCAGGTCTTCGCCTTCCTCGCTGTACCGAATCGTGACGCCAAGGTTGCGGCCGGTGCCAAAGCGTTCCTTGATCTGCTCCCCGAGATGGCCGATACAGAGCAGGACCTTTCGGATGCCGTTCTTTCTCAACAGATCGATCTGATATTCGAGAAAAGGTCTGCCGTGGATGTTCACCAGCGACTTGGGGAGCCGGGCGGTCAGCCGGCCGAGGTGAGTACCCATGCCGCCGGCCATAATTACTGTCTGCATCATCGTCGTCTATTTCCTCAGCAATTCTCGAACGGATTTGGTGATCGCTTCCGCGGAGGGATATTTCGCAGCCCAGCCGAGCCCATGGATCTTCCGGAGGTCGAACCTGACCACGGGGACGTCTCCCTTCCAGCCTCTCGCCCCCCCCGTGTAGACGAACTCGACATCGTCCAGTCCCCTCTCCCGGACGACAGTCCGGGCGATCGCTGTGACGTCGATGTAGTCATCGGTCGCGACGTTAAAGACATTGAGGACCTCATGACTGCGGTTGTGTACGTAGAGCATGGCGCCGACGACATCCTCGACATGGATATAGGACTTGCTCTGTTTCCCGTCGCCTAGAATTTCAAGGGAACCCGGTTTCTCTTTGAGCTTCCTGATGAAATCAAAGGTGACACCATGAGTCTGGCGTGCGCCGACGACATTCGCCAGGCGAAAAATATAGGCGCTCATGCCGAACATACGGCAGAAGGCGCTGATCAATCCCTCGCTAGCCAGTTTGTTCGCCCCGTAGAGGGACACGGGAAGAAGCGGTCCGAAATCCTCGGCGACCGGCCGGGCGCCCTGGTCACCGTAGATACCGCTTCCCGATGTGTAGGTGATGTTTTTGATGCCATTCAGCCTCATGGCCTCGAGGACGTTATATGTCAGCAGGGTTCCCTCTTTAAGGTCCAGGTCGGTCTCGAGCAGACCCCGGGCGATATCCGGGTTAGAGGCGAAATGGAAAACGGCATCGTGGCCTTTCGAGGCCTCCTTCAGATGGTCCAAATCCTTGAGGTCGCCCTGGATGAACCGGAAGCCCTTCCTTTCTACGTGGTGGGCAAAATGAGGCCGCTTCCCCGAGGAAAGGTTGTCATAAACCGTGACCTCGTGGCTCCGGATCAGGGCATCAGTCAAGTGGCTGCCGATGAACCCGGCGCCGCCGGTGATGAAGTATCTCATGGGTTTTCTCTCAAGGTCTCAAGTCCTCCATGGCAGCCGTATTATGATTCATTCCCGGCCGTGGGTCAATCGCCCAACTCGATGAACGCAGGGGTGAGACGCGTTGGCGTGGGGCGCGAAGAGGGATAAGAGTTTGCTTTTCTGCGACGCGGCGAATTCCCGCGCCGGACGATGAATCTACCCTCCTCACCATGCCAGTACTATATCGCCGGCCGGTCGGTGCGGTGGGGTTTTTCGCCCAAAGAACCTCTTTTGGCCGCCCCGAGGATTTCTTGACATTGCCGAGCGGCCGGCGGTAGTATTCCATCATGATCAGGAGGGGATATTCATCGCATGGAGCGGCCATTCATCGCACCGCGGAAAAAATAAAACCCTATAATCACAACGAATATGTCGGTTCACATAGTCTCTATTCGGGGAGAAAGCATTACTTCGTTTTTTGCCAGTAGATTCCGGTCCAATCGATTTTTTTGATCTCATCATTTATCCCATTTGCCTTGCGGTAATCCTGAACGGCCATTTTGCACGCATCATAGCACCCATAATCATCGACGATCACATAGCCTCCAACAGAAAGCTTTGGATAAAGATTCGCCAAACTATCCATCTTCGACTCATAAAGATCCGCGTCTATCCGCAACACGGCCAATTGCCGAATGGGTGCTTTCGGCAGTGTATCCTTAAACCATCCTTTTAGGAAAATGACCTGAGCATCTAAAAGACCAAATGCTTTGAAATTGGTTTCGGTCTTTTCTATCGGGCAAAACATGTAATCCTGCTGATACAAATCCATTCCCTTGTCTTGGGGATATTTTTTAAGATCGGGTTTGGGACAACCTTCGAACGAGTCGGCCACATACACTTTCCGGTCATTGACGTTGTAAGCTTTCAAGATCGCTCTCATGAAAATCGTCGCGCCGCCCCTCCATGCCCCACATTCGATAAGATCGCCTGGAATCTTTCTTGAGAGAACATTCTCAACACAAAATTGAAGATTATCCAGTCTTTTAATACCGATACAAGTCATGGCGATTGGAGGTTGGTCGTGCCTTTCTAACCTGGCCTGCGGATTCATTGGAGGGTTTTCCGAAGCTCCATATATCCAATTCGTTAAACTTTTTTTCATCAAATCAAGGTATAAATCTTTGGCGCTCGTCGCTTTAGAAGACCTAATGCTGGTGATATCATTCCTATCTTCGCAATAACCATTGGAAAGAAATAGAAAGATCACCGCTACCGCTACCGATATTTTTCTCATAAGTTTTCCTTATTTACTGGACGCTGTTCCCCGGGTAGGTAAAGGAAATTCCTTTTTCCTCGGCGTAGTGAATTCCCGCTCCAGACAATGAATCTACCCTCCTCCCCATATTGGGAGTATATCGTCGGCCGGGCGGTGCTGTCAATAACAGCGAAAAACGTGGCCGAAGATCCAATCGGGACAAGAGATCCTCTCGAACCGGCTATAAGACGATAGACTCCCGCTCCCCGTGATATGATCCTTCTCTTCGCCGTTGACGAGAACATAATCAAAGAATTGAGAAAAAACGCAATTGATGATAAAAATTGTAAGCATGATCCCGGATCGAAGCACGGCCGGCCTCGTCTCTAAGAAAGACCTTTTCTTCTTCGCCCTCTTCGTCGCCCTTTTTCTTCTCGTCTTCAGGGAGTTCTTCTTCACGAACCGCGTCTTCTTCGAACGGGACACGACCGTCGTCGAGGTTCCGGTCAAGAAACTCACCGTTCAATTACTTAAGGAGGGGAACTTCGCTCTGTGGACGGACGCCCACGGCAATGGCCAACCGTTCCTGGCCAATCCGAAGAACGCAGTCTTTTATCCGACGACCTGGCTTTATCTCATCCTGCCGCTTTTCACGGCCTTCAAGCTCCATTATCTCATCCACGTCATCCTCGGCTGGCTCGGCCTCTACGTCCTCTGCGGGTCCTATTCCCTTTCAAAAAAAGCCTCGTTCTTGGGGGCGTCGCTTTTCGCCTTCAGCGGCATGTATCTTTCCTCTTTCGAATTCTACAATCACATCGCGGCCCTGGCCTGGATGCCCTGGGTCCTTTGGCTCCTCCACCGTGACGCCCGGCCCGGCCGAGCGCGGATCGTCCCGCTCGCGTTCCTCTGGGCCCTTATGATCCTGGCCGGCGCCCCCGAGTTTATCCTGATGACGCTTTTTCTTGCCGCCGGCCAGGCCTTCCTCATGGCAGGAAAATGGAAAAAGAAGATCGCCATAGCGGTCCTCTCCCTGTTCCTGGCCTCGTTGATCTCGGCGGCCCAACTCCTCCCATCGATCGAACTGCTGGTTCGGACCGAGAGGGCCGCCCAATCCGCCCAGTGGCCGCTCGCGCTTGCCCAACTCTTCAACCTGCCGTTCCCCCATTTCCTGGGAAACGACCGGGAGCCTGGACACGATGACTTCTGGGGCTGGCACCTCTTCGACCAGCAATTCCCCTTGTATTACAGCCTTTATATGGGCGTCGGCGCCCTTCTCCTCTTCCTCTTCGGACTGAGGAAGCCCTGGGATAGGCGGCAAAAGATAATTCTGCTCATGTTCTTTTTTTTCTTCCTCCTCGCGTGCGGCCGCTATTCGCCCTTCTTCTTCCTCTACAGGTTCATCCCCCTGCTATCTTCGATCAGATACCCGATCAAGTTCTTCCTGGGCTCAGTGTTCTGCCTGTCGATCCTCGCCGCCTTTGGATTCGACAGGGTTACAGATGCCGGGAAGCCGGGCAGGAAAGCTGTTTCCTTCATGGCTGTTGCATTGGGTTTGGGCCTCCCGCTCTTCTGGCTGTTTAAGCGGCCGACGATCGGTGTCCTGAACAAGTTGTTCATCATCAACCAGGACGCATCGTTCCGTGAGCTCGGCCGTTCCGTCGAGACGGGCTTCGTCCTCCTTGCCGTATACGCCCTGGTATTCTTCCTGCTTCACCGGTCGAAGGGAAGAGGCCGGATCCTGGCCTGGGCGCTTATCGCCCTTGCCGTCCTGGATCCCGCTTATCACAATCGATATGTCAACCCAACGGTGCCGGCCTCGTTCTATGATAAGGCGCCCCTCCCAGGCCTTCTCACCGCTCCACTCGCCATCTACCGGGACGAACTCTATACCCCGTTCCTCAAGGAAACGATGGCAGACAACATCAGACTCCTCGGCTTTTTCCGTAAAAGCCTTTTCCCCTTCACCGGAATAGGCGACGGCGTTCGATATGTCTTCAATTGGGACTTCTACGGGACCTATTCGCGCCGCTATCTGGATCTGAGAGAAGCCATAAAAGGGCTTCCTCCAAATGGTCAGTTCAAGATATTGAAATACGTCGGCTGCGCCGCGCATATTGGCTACGAGCCGCTTTTCTCCAGGGATAGCGCCCAAAGGCTTCAGATCGAGGGCGTTAACGTCTGGCTCGAGCGGATTGCCGAAACGGGCGCCTCACCGTCTATCGCTTTCCGGGCGGTCAAGGCAGGCGCGGTCAAGGATAAGCTCGGGATTTTCACGGCTGAAGCGTTCGATCCGCTTAGGGAAATCATCGCGGAAAAGGGCATCCTCCTGCCCGAGTTACCTGGGAACACAGACGCGAAAGCCGGAGGGGTCCTTATCCGGAAGGAGATCCAAGGACGGGGATGGTACTCCGTGAGCTTGCCTTGTGAAGGGATTGCCGTGTTTCCTGGAAACGTCGCCCCCGGCTGGCATGCCAGGATCGACGGCCGCAGGACAGAGGTCTTCGAGGCGAATCTCTTCGCCAAGGGCGTCCTGGTCCCGGCCGGGGATCACGAGATCGTCCTGCGCTATCTTCCGGCGAGTTTTCTTTGGGGGGTGGTCATCAGCCTGGTGTCGATTGGCATCATTCCCGCCGGCGCCTGCATCCTCGGCAGACGGGCTAAAAGAAGGGCCCGCCGCGCATCCCTTTGAACTCTTCCAGGCAATCGAACCTGGTCGCGAAGCGGCCGGGCCGTTCCCCCCGGATGACGACGTCCTCCTGCCTCAGCCCGGGTAGGAAACGGCCGGCCTGAACAAGATAAAAGATCTTTCGCGGGTCGAACCCCATCATGCGGGCGGCCGTCGCGTCGGCGGCCAGGGGGAAGGGGCTTAGGACCAGGGCGCCGACAGGCTTTGCCTTTCCCATGATCGGGCCGTCTCCCTCCATGCCGACGACTCCGTCGATGATGCTGTAGTGGACCTTGACCGTCCGGGCCAGGTCCAGGATGGACCTTTCAATCCCCCTGAAGTGGAGCAGGTTCTTAGGCCAGCCGTAGTAGATTCCCGGCAGAACGCCGAAGAGGTTCTTCAGGCACAGAGTGAC
>Ga0315274_10005253_pt1 | contig 18936 bp, 16 predicted proteins | sample YL17G02_20_MG_FD_203700 | JGI IMG/M metagenome (GOLD analysis project Ga0315274, IMG submission 203700) | Sediment microbial communities from Yellowstone Lake, YNP, Wyoming, USA - YL17G02_20 | ecosystem: Environmental > Aquatic > Freshwater > Lake > Sediment | place: USA: Wyoming | collected... | reverse complement strand
TGAGGAACCGGGCCACCTCCTCCGGTGGGCGCACCGTCGCCGACAGTCCGATCCGCTGAGCCGGTTTCGTCAGCAGCGCATCCAGGCGTTCCAGCGAGAGTGCAAGGTGCGCGCCGCGCTTGGTGCCGGCGACGGCATGCACTTCGTCGATGATGACGGTCTGTACGTCGGTCAGCGTTTCGCGGGCCGCGGAGGTCAGCATCAAAAACAGCGACTCGGGTGTGGTGATGAGGATGTGCGGCGGAGTCCGGACGAGTTCGCGGCGCTGTGCCGGCGTGGTGTCTCCGGAACGCACGCCCACGGTGATGGTGGGCGCGTTCGCACCATCGCGTTCGGCGATCCGCGAGATGCCCGCAAGCGGTGTACGCAGGTTGCGTTCGACGTCGATCGCCAGGGCTTTGAGCGGCGAGATGTAGAGCACCCGGGTGCCGGGGGTGGGTACTTCGCGCGCCTGGTCTATCGCCCACAGGAATGCCGCGAGGGTCTTGCCCGAACCGGTTGGTGCGATCACCAGGGTGTGCTCACCGTCGGCGATCGCTGTCCAGGCTTGCGACTGGGCGGCGGTGGGTGCGGCGAAGGTGCCGGTGAACCAGTCCCGGGTTGCCGGCGCGAAACGTGCCAGCGGGTCGATGTTCACCCCTGCAGCCTGCCAGGCGGCACGCCCATGCCGCGAGTGTGCGTGTCGGTACGCCGACACGCGGTGCGGCCGGGCAGTTCGCGCGCGCTCGTAGCGGTCGGGCTAGTCAATCTCGGCGAAGTCCACCCAGACGTGCCGGGGACCGCGGAACACCTGGTTGTGCCGATACGGCGGCGGGTCGACGACCAGCTTCGGTGAGCGAACCCGGCTCAGAAACACCTCCAGCGCGAGGTTCACTTCGAGCCGTGCCAGCGGGCCACCGAAGCAGGTGTGAATCCCGCTTCCGAAACCGAAGTGCTCATTATGCTCGCGGGTCGGGTCGAACCGGTCGGGGTTGGTGAAGCGACGAGGGTCGCGGTTGGCAGCGGCGTAGACCAGGAAGACGGCGGAGCCGGCGGGAATCCGGGTCCCGCCGATCTCGATATCCGCAGTAGCCCAGCGGCTCGGGAAGAACTGCACCGCCGACTGCAGTCGCTGCACTTCTTCGATGGTGCGCGGTATCAGATCGGGGTTGTCCTGCAACAGATCCCATGAGCCCGGATTGCGCAATAGCGTCATGATGCAGTTGGTGATGGTATTGACCGTCGAGTCGTGCCCGGCGATCAGCAGCAACATGGCGTTGGCCGCCGCGGCCTCGATCGAGACCGGCCCGTCCGGTCCGTCGTCATGCAGTACCGCCGACAGCAGGCCCGGTCCCGGTTCGCGGGAGAGTCGTTCAACGAGGTCGTTGACGTAGGTGTTCAATGCGGCCATGCTGGCGGCCGCTTTCGCCGTCGCGGCCCGGCCTTCTTCGGTGTCGGCTTCCGGTCCCACATCGGCGCCCTGCATGAAGTCCATCACCCAGCCATGGAATTTGCCCTCGTCGGCGATCGGCGCGCCAAGCACCCGGAAGATCACCGATACCGGGATCGGGTAGGCGAAGTCCTCAACGGCGTCCATCCGGGTGCCGCCGCGGGTCTTGACCTTGTCCAGAAGTTCATTGGCCAGATCGACCACGAACCCGGCCATGCTCGGGATCAGGTCCGGGGTGTGCGGCGGGCCGAAGTGCCGCATGAATTGTCGGCGCATCGTGTCGTGTTCGGGAGGGTCTGAGGTGAGCATGCTGAGATTGCGTGCCTGCGCGGCTTCGGCGGCGTCGAGTTGCGCCTGCTTCTCGCCGAAGAGACCCGACGGGCTCAGCGCGATATCGGAACTGATCCGTGGGTCGTGCGCGAGCGCGGCGAGTTCCGGATAGCCGGTGACGACGTAGGTCTTCTCGGAGACCTTGGCCACCGGGGTCTTGCGTAGTTCCTCGAAGAACGGATAGGGATTCGGGCGGTTCGCGAACTTCATCGCCTCGGCCCAGGCAGTTGCTGCGTCCATGGGTTCTCCCTGCTAGTGATGACCGCGGGGCCGGAATTCGGCGTGGCGGTCGGTCGGGTCGTGTCCGGTGAGCACCACGTCGGGGTTCCCGGAAGGCTCGCGCGGGTCGGGGAATCGGGCCGGCATCACGTCGTGGTTGGTCGGTTGGTCATAGCCCGGCGGCGGGGGCGGGAAGGGTGCGGAGCGCTCGATCAGGTCCGCGTAGTAGGGCAGCCACTTGCCGTGGTTGAAGGTGACCGCCCCGACGATGCGGCCGTTCTTGCCATATGCCGCGGCGAACCGGCGATCCTCGGGTGAGCCCTGGGTGAAGACGATCTCGTCGCCGAACGAGCACACCCCGACGCTTTTGATGTTCACCCCGAACTGCCCGGACCAGAACGACGGCAGCGGCAGGTGCGCGCGACGGCCCACCTCGAGGTTGATCATATTGTTGGCGGCCACTTCGGCGCCGGAAACCGCGTTGTCCCAATGCTCAAGGGCCAGGAACTCGTAGCCGTAAAGAACATGCGGCGCGCGGGCCACGTCGCCGGCGACGAAGATATGGTCAGTCACCACTCCGTTGATGTCGAAGGCGCGGCAGCCGGCATCACAGCCGACGCCCCACTGTCCGGCGGCCAGCCCGGCGCCGTCGAGCCACTCCACGTTGCGGATTGAGCCCTGTGACGGGATCGCGACGTCGATGTCGAGGACGGTGCCGTCGGACAGGGTCGCGGATCTGACGTGACCGGAGGTGTCCCCGTGCAGGTTCTTGACCGACACTCCGGTGCGTAGGTCCACCCCGGCGTCGCGCATCATCTGCGCGGCGATGTCGCTGATCACCCCGCCCAGCGCCCCCTTCAGTGGGCCGCTGCCGCGTTCGATCACCGTGACCGGCAGGTCCAGATCGCGGCACACCGAGGCGATCTCAGAGCCGACGAAGCCGGAGCCGATGATGAGCACCCGGCGCGGCCGCGCTTTCAGTGCCGCTGACAGGCCGGTGGCGTCCTCGACGGTGCGGACGGTGAACACACCCTGCAGCGCCGCTTCCTCCGGATTTGACCACGGCCGCGCCCGGGTTCCGGTGGCGATCAGCAACCGGTCGTAACCGACCTCCTCGCCATTGCCCAGTTTCACAACATGGTTGACCCGGTCGAGGCTCACGGCGGCCACGCCGAGTCTCCAGTCGGCGTCCACCCGACGCAGCCGGGGGAGCTTGGTGTGATCGGCGGGTACCCAGCCTTTGAGTACCTGCTTGGACAGCGGCGGGCGGTCGTAGGGTTCGTGCGGCTCGTCGCCGATAATGGTCAGTGATCCTTCGAAACCCATCTCCCGCAACGCTTCTGCGGCACGCAGCCCGGCCAGTGAGGCGCCCACGATGACGATGCGGCCCTCGGCGCGGAACTTCCTGACGATCTCGTCGAGGGAGTAGGTCCCGCGCAGCGCGGATGTCATTTGGTGTCCCGATCGGCCGGCGGGTCGAGTTCGAGGATGATCGCCTGCACCGGGCACGACGCCACCGCCCGCAGCACCTGCTGGCGCTGCGACTCGTCCGGGTTGGGGTCGTAGGTGACGGCCTCCTCGCCGTTGAGTTTCAGCACGTCGGGCGCCAGAGGAATGCACTGCGCATACCCCTGGCACTTGTTGAGATCGATCACCAGGCGCATAGGCCGAAGCCTAGTGAACCCGGACAGTCATAATCAGGCCATGGCGAACAATTCCGCGGCTATCCGTCCCTTCCGGATCGAGATCCCCGACGGCGACCTGACCGATCTGCGGGAGCGGCTGACCCGGACCCGGTGGCCGGAGCGCGAATGCGTGCCGGACTGGACCCAGGGCATCCCGCTGGACTACACCCGGGAGCTGGCCGCCTACTGGGCCGACGGGTACGACTGGCGGGCCCGGGAAGCCGCACTGAACCGTTTCGATCAGTTCGTCACCGAGATCGACGGCGTGGATATCCATTTCATCCACCAGCGCTGCGCGAACCCCGACGCGTTGCCGTTGATCATCACCCACGGCTGGCCCGGTTCGATCGTCGAGTTCTCTAAGGTCATCGAGCCGCTCGCCGAAAACTTCCACGTGGTGTGCCCGTCGCTGCCCGGCTACGGCTTCTCCGGTAAGCCCACCGCCGCCGGCTGGAACATTGAACGCATCGCGACGGCCTGGGACACCCTGATGACCCGGCTCGGCTACGAGCGCTACGGCGCCCAGGGCGGCGACTGGGGTGCGGTGGTAACCACCCAGATCGGGAGCAACGCCTCGGCCGGCGGCGGAAACGGGTGCATCGCCATTCACACCAACATGCCACTCGGCCTACCGACCGCGGAGAGCATGCAAGACCCCACACCTGCGGAGCAGTCCGCGTTGGAGGGGCTTGCCTACCATCAGCGCTGGGGGATGGGCTACTCCGAGGAGCAGGCCACCCGGCCCCAGACCCTGGGTTACGGCCTGGTCGATTCGCCGGTGGCTCAGATGGCGTGGATCGTCGAGAAGTTCTGGGCGTGGACCGACTGCGACGGTCACCCCGAGAACGTGCTGAGCCGAGACGAGATGCTCGACAACGTGATGCTGTACTGGGCGACTGCGTCGGGCGCCTCGTCGGCGCGGCTGTACTGGGAGAGCTTCAAGAACCTCGCCGAGTTTGGCCGGGTCGAGGTGCCGACAGGTGTTGCGGCTTTTCCGAAGGAGATCCTGCGGTCCCCGCGCCGCTGGTGTGAGTCGAAGTACAACATCACGCACTGGACGGACATGCCGCGCGGTGGGCACTTCGCCGCGTTCGAGCAGTCGGAGTTGTTCATCGACGACGTGCGCACCTTCTTCGCGCCTTTCGGCGGACTCACTTGATTTCGGCGAGCACCGTTCCCTGGGTGATGGCTGCGCCGGCCTCGACCGACAGCCCGGTGATCACGCCGTCCTTATGGGCAGTTACCGGGTTCTCCATCTTCATGGCCTCCAGCACCACCACGAGGTCGCCGACGGCGACCGTCTGACCCTCCTCGACAGCGACCTTCACAACGGTGCCCTGCATGGGCGCGGTCACCGCATCACCGGAGGCGGCAGCACCGGCGTGCGCCCCGCGCTTGCGTGGTTTCGGCTTCTTGCGGCCGACGCCGGCGTCGGCTGAACCGCCGCCATTGCCCAGGGCCAGACCGCCGGGCAGGGATACCTCCAGTCGGCGCCCGCCGACCTCGACGACGACCTTCTGCCGAGGCTGCTCGTCGTCCTCGATCTCGCCGCCGCCGGTGAACGGTTCGACGGTGTTGTTCCACTCGGTTTCGATCCACCGGGTGTGCACGGTGAAGCCGTCGTCGTCGCCGATGAACGCCGGATCGCTGACCACCGCCCGGTGAAACGGGATGACGGTGGCAAGGCCCTCCACGTGGAATTCGTCGAGTGCGCGCCGGGCGCGCTCGATGGCCTCGGCGCGGGTGGCTCCGGTGACGATCAGTTTGGCCAGCATCGAGTCGAACTGGCCTCCGATCACCGAACCGGACACGACACCGGAGTCCAGTCGGACCCCGGGGCCGGTGGGCGCGTCGAAACGGGTGACCGGTCCGGGTGCGGGCAGAAATCCGCGGCCGGCGTCCTCGCCGTTGATCCGGAACTCGATAGAGTGCCCGCGCGGGGTGGGGTCTTCGGTGATGGCCAGTTTTTCGCCGTTGGCGATGCGGAACTGCTCGCGCACCAAGTCGATGCCGGAGGTCTCCTCAGTGACCGGGTGCTCCACCTGCAGGCGGGTGTTGACCTCGAGGAAGGAGATCAGGCCGTCCTGGCCGACCAGGTACTCCACCGTTCCCGCGCCGTAGTACCCGGACTCGGTGCAGATCCGTTTGGCCGACTCGTGGATCTGCTTGCGCTGCGCATCGGTGAGGAAGGGCGCCGGCGCTTCTTCGACCAGTTTCTGGAAGCGGCGCTGCAGCGAGCAGTCCCGGGTGCCGGCGACAACGACGTTGCCGTGCTGATCGGCGATCACCTGGGCCTCGACGTGACGCGGCTTATCGAGGTAGCGCTCCACGAAGCACTCGCCGCGGCCGAACGCCGCGATCGCCTCGCGGGTGGCCGACTCGAACAACTCGGGGATCTCCTCGAGCGTGCGGGCCACCTTCATACCGCGCCCGCCACCGCCGAACGCCGCCTTGATCGCGACCGGCACTCCGTACTCACGGGCGAACGCCACCACCTCGTCGGCATTCTTGACCGGATCAGGTGTGCCGGGCACCAGTGGAGCCTGTGCGCGAGCGGCGATGTGGCGCGCGGTGACCTTGTCGCCGAGGTCGCGGATCGACTGTGGGCTGGGCCCGATCCAGATCAGCCCGGCGTCGATGACGGCCTGGGCGAAGTCGGCGTTCTCGGAGAGGAACCCGTAGCCCGGGTGAATGGCGTTGGCACCGGATTTCGCGGCGGCGTCGAGGATCTTGCCGAAGTCGAGGTAGGACTCCGCGGAGGTCTGCCCACCCAGGGCGAAGGCCTCGTCGGCCAGGCGCACATGCGGGGCGTCGGCGTCCGGTTCGGCGTAGACCGCCACACTGCCCAGTCCAGCATCCTGCGCTGCCCGGATCACCCGGACCGCGATCTCGCCGCGGTTGGCGACGAGGACCTTGGAGATGGTCTGGTTCTGAGCGGGCACCGCGCCTCCTGGGGACTCTTAGGATCGCTTTAAGAATAGTGGATCGCCGGTAGTGTAGTTCGTGCGCCGAATCCGGTTCGGGACGGCACCCCGTGTTCATTCGGGGGCGGGGCGCAACGGGCCACTCCGGTCGACGCCACGGGAAAGGGGCGGGGCTCAGTCGGTGGCGAACGCCGCCTCGGCATCGCGTTCGAGGTCGACGTAGGCCTTCTCGCTGACGTCGAACGCGACAACCTTGATGGTCCCGCCGGTGAAAGTGCCCGGGTTCTTGTACTTCTGAGACACGTTGTCCCCGCTGTCGTAGCCCACGCACAGGCCATCGCCGGCAAGGGTGAACTTTCCGATCTGGGCGCGCATTGGTCCGCTGGTTACCGGCTTGCCGTTAACGAAAAGCGTTGTGGTGCCGAGGGACTCGCCATACTCACCGGCCTTCTCCCGCTTGAACGACACACCCAGTGTCTGCTTGCCGGGCGCCAACGGCGGTGAGACGAATTCCTGTTCCGGCTTAATGCCCAGGAAGTTGTATACGTAGTGCAACCGGCCGCCGGAGATGAACATCGTGTGCCCACCGAATCGGGAGCCGTGGGCGAAGATCACGCCCTCCGCCTCGGGTGTCAGGTCGACGTTCGCGGCGATGTTGTAGGACTTGCCCCGGATGCTGACCGCCACGCCTTCAGGCACCGGCGCGGTGTCCGGGTAGTAGACGTAACGGTCCCGCGGCGGCTCGGCCTGCGGGCGCGCGGTGGCGGCCTGCTCGACGGCGACACGGTCATCCAGCGGAAGCACGAAGTTGTTCTTGGCCTCCTCGAACCAGGCGTCGATCAACTCCTTGAGCTTGTCGGGGTTCTGCTCGGCGAGGTTGGTCGACTCCGAACGGTCCTCGGCGACGTGGTAGAGCTCCCACTTGTCTTCGTCGAATTTGCCTCGACCGGTGATCGGCACGTGCAGGGCCGCGGCCTTCCAGCCGTCCTGCCAGATCCCACGGGTGCCCAGCATGGCGTAGTACTGCCGCTTGCGGGTGGTCGCGGCGTCCTTGGCATCGAAGCTGTAGCGCATCGACACCCCGTTCATCGGGTACTGCTTGATGCCCTTGTACTCCTCGGGCATCTCCAGACCCGCCACATCCAGCACCGTGGCCGCCACGTCGATGGCGTGGTGGTACTGCTCGCGCACCTCGCCGCGGGCTTTGATGCCCTTGGGCCAGGAGATCACCATCGGGGCGCAGGTGCCCCCGGCGTACTGGGCGTAACGCTTGAACATCTGGAACGGCGTGGAGAACGCCGTCGCCCAGCCGGTCGGGAAGTGGTTGTAGGTGTCCGGGCTACCCAGGGTGGCCAGGTACTTCATGTTCTCGGACAACTCATCGGGGTAGCCGTTGAAGAACTTGTTCTCATTCACCGACCCGTTCGGCGAGCCCTCCCCGGAGGTGCCGTTGTCGGCGCAGTACATGATGACGGTGTTCTCCAACTGCCCGGTCTGCTCCAGGTAGTCCACGATCCGGCCCACCTGCATATCGGTGTACTCCGAGAATCCCGCGAACACCTCAGCCATCTTCGAGAACAGCTTCTTCTCATCGGCGTTGAGTGAATTCCACGGCCGCACCGCGTCATTGGGTGCCGCGATGTCCTCCGGCAGCGGGTTGATCGGGGTCATCTTGGTGTCCTTGGGGAAGATGCCCTTCTCGATCATCCGGGGCAGCACCCAGTCCCGGTAGGCCTCATAGCCGTCGTCGAATTTGCCCTTGTACTTGTCGATGTACTCCTGCGGAGAATGGTGCGGCGCATGGTTGGCACCGGGGCAGAACCACATGTACCAGGGCTTGGACGGATTGGACGACTTCTGATCCCGCAACATCCGGATCGCCTGATCGGCAAGGTCCTTGGACAGGTGGTAACCCTCCTCGGGGCCAAAGGGCTGCTCGATGAACCGGTTGTCCTCCACCAGATCGGGGAACCACTGATTGGTCTCCCCACCCAGGAACCCGTAGAACCGGTCCCAACCCTTCTGTAGCGGCCACTCCGACTTACTGCCGCCGCTGGAGACATCCTCCTCGGGAACGTTGTGCTCCTTGCCGAGCCAGAACGTGCTGTAACCGTTGTCCTGCAACACCTGTGAGACGGTGGCGCACTGCGCGGGCAACCGAGCGGCCATACCCGGGAAACCGTTGGAGCCCTCAGTGATCGACCCACTGCGGTTGACGTGCTGGTTACGTCCGGTGAGGAAACAGGAACGAGTGGGAGAGCACAGGGCGGTGGTGTGCCACTGGGTGTACGTCAGGCCATTGTCGGCCAACTTCTGCAACACCGGCATGTTGATCCGACCACCATAGGGCGACCAGGCCGCCAGACCGGTGTCGTCGTAGAGCACGATCAGGATGTTGGGCGCACCTTCGGGCGCCTTCTTCAACTCGAACGGTTTCCAGTCCGCGACCGAATCCCGGACATCCAGTTCGATCTTGCCGTCGAAGCCTTCGTTGATGCCGGTGCCGTAGCCGGGGGGGCCGTCGGCGGAGCCGCCGCCATCTTTGGAGCACCCGGCGGCGAACACCGACGCCGCGGCGGCACCGGCGCCGGCCGCGGCCATGCCGCCGAGGAGCTTGCGCCGTGAGAGCCTCGCGCCTTCGGCGGCGGGATTCGGCTCGGGGGTTTCCTGGTCCACTGTGCTTTCCCTTCGGCGCGCTTTTGTCGCGGGTAACTCGCGATATGGGTTATTCAACCAGTTCCGGGGGGCTTCCGTTCGGGGATTGGGAGTAGCTGCTGTCCGCCCCGTAGGTGCCGCCGGTGTGACCCACCTGACTTTTTAGGGCCGGTAGGGATCCGGGGTGCCCATCGGTATCAGCGGATGCTCTTTGACGCTCTTCTCGAAGTCGTTCACGACCTTGAGAACCGGTCCGATGACCCACGAGTCGGGTGTCGGTTTCTCCTCCCGCGGATCGGTGAAGAGGTTGTGGATCATCGGCACCGGGAATTTGACCGGCGGGTCGAACATGGTGTCCTGCCGGTAAAAGTGCACCTTCCAGTTGCGCCATTTGACGGCCTGGAGTCGATCGGCACACCACACCGGGAAGCTCTCGCGCGCCGATTTGTCGCTCTTGCCCAGGAAGAAGTCCGATTGATCGAGGCTGTCGAACGGCCTGTCGGTGGGCACTGTCGCGCCGCCGAATCGGGCCAGTGTCGCGAACATGTCGACGCCGTGGATGATCTCGTTGCTTTCCCGCCCGGCCGGAATCTTGCCGGGCCAGCGAACCATGAACGGCACCCGGATACCGCCTTCGAGTGCGGTGAAGTACTGGCCCCGCCACGGCCCGGCCCACCCGTCCCAGGGTCGAATGAACTCGGGGCCGTTGTCACTGGTGAAGATGACGATCGTGTTGTCCCGGATGCCATCCCGGTCGACCGCATCGAGGATTTTCCCGACGTTGGAGTCCATCTCCGCGAGCACGTCCGCCCAGTCGCTGTTGCCGGTCCGGCCTTTGAATGCGGGGTTGGGTTCGGTGGGCAGGTGCGGTTGGGTGAGTGCTACATAGGCGAGAAAGGGTTGGTCGGACTTACTCTCCTTGTCGATGTAGGCCACCGCCCGGCGGGTGATCTCGGCGTCGATGAGGCGCCGTTGCTCCACGTCGTAGATGCCGAGTGGGCGGCTTTTCTCGCCTTTGCGGCCTTCCATCATCTGCTCGGCCGGCATGATGTCGGGGGACCATCCCGGCGATGACGGCCATAGCGCCTCGTCGGTCGTGCGCGGAATGCCGAACCATTCGTCGAAGCCCTGGTCGTTGGGCAGGCGTCCGTCTTCGCTGCCGAGGTGCCACTTGCCGAAGTAGCCGGTGGCGTACCCCGCGTCGGACAGGGCCTCGCCGATGGTCACTTCCCATTGCGTGAGGCCGTCGGCGACGCCGCCGAACGGAACGGAGTGGGTGCCGGATCGAATAGCCCAGCGACCGGTCATCAGGCTGGATCGACTTGGCGTGCACTGGGTCTCCATGTTGGCGTTGAGGAAACGCGTGCCGTCGGTGGCGAGTGAGTCGATGCGGGGTGTCGGGGCGCCGCGGGTGATGCCGCCGCCGTAAGCGCCGACCTCGCCGTATCCGAGGTTGTCGGCCAGGATAAACACGATATTGGGTTTGGCGGCCTCGCCGAGCGGCCCGGTTTCGCTCAACGGCCGGGTGGGCTTCGACGCGCACCCCGGCGCGATGGCGGCCCCCAGACCTGCGACAGCAATACCGCCGAGGATCCTGCGCCGAGACATCTTGCCCGCGGTGGAGCCACCCTCGGCAATGTCATCTGAACCGGGTGTCAAAGCGCGGCGACGATCTCGTCGGCGGCTCGTCGGCCTGATCGGATGGCACCGTCCATGTAGCCGTTCCACACCGGCGAGGTTTCCGCCCCCGCCCAGTGGATGTGGCCCACCGGTTCGGACAGCGCCTTGCCGTACTGGGTCCACGCCCCGGCCGTGAGGCGCCCGCCGTAACAGCCGCGGGTGAATTCTTCTTTGTTCCAGTCTTGTTCGAGGAAATCGAATGGTTCGCTCGCGCGGGGGCCGAAGTACTTCACCAGTGCGCCGAGCACAATCTCGCGGCGGGCCTGAGGGCTCAGAGCGCTCGCGGTGCGGGCGTGGGCGCCCTCCAGGAACCCCACCAGCACGCCGCATGATGAATCGGGCGGGCTGTTGTCGAAGCACACGTTGAAGGCGTCATCGAGGCTCAGCACGTAACCGCTCAGGCCGTCCTCGCGCCAAAACGGTGTGTCGTAGCCGACTTCGAACTTGATCACGGCGCCGGCGGGCATCTGCTGGGTGAGCCCGTCGCGCAGGGCCGGCATCGGGGGCGAGTACCGGATCCGGCCGGCCAGCGTCGGGGGAATTGCGACCACCACCCGTTTCGCGCTGACGCTGCCGCCCTCGTACTCCACGGTCACACCGTCGTCGTCGTGGCGGATCGTCCGGACCACGGCGCCCAGGCGCACCCGGTCGCCGAGTGCGGCGGCCATCCGTTCGCTGATCTGGTGGGTGCCCCCGACCACCCGGGAATCCTGAGCGCCGCCCTTGGCGGAGACCAGGCAGGCCATGCTGGTGCCCGATTTGACGTAGAACAAGAAGTGCAGCAGCGACAGTTCCGGTGATTCCGCCGAGAACACCCCCGGCACGACCAGGCGGAAGAGTCGCCGAGCGAGGGGATCCTCGGTGTTCGCGACGATCCAGGAGTCCAGTGTCTGGCTGTCCAGAACCGCGGCGTCCGCGGTCTCCCACGGCGCCTCGAGGTTCACGGTGGTCGCCAAGGACTCCAACACTTCCAAGAGTCGGCCCACCTCCATCGCCGACTCCAACGGCAAGCCGAAGGTCTCGTCGGAGTAGCGGACAAGGTTGCCGTCGAACACGGTCAGGCTCTCCCCTTTGACGTGTTGGGGGAATGTTTCCAGGCCCAGTTCGTCGATCAACTCGAGCACCGCATCCTGGGTCGGGCCGACCCATTGCCCGCCCAACTCCACCGGCACGCCGTTACTGAGGACACCCCCGAAGTTGCGGCCCGCCACCCGGTCGCGAGCCTCCAGGACCGTCACCGATCTGCCGGCGGCTACCAACGCACGCGCCGCACTCAGCCCGGCAAGCCCGGCTCCCACCACCACGACGTCGACGTTGGTCATGTCCGCTCCTCGGTCAAGTCAGTCAATTGACTGAACTCTCTGAACATACGGCCTCTGGGGTGGGCGGGCATGAGGTTCAGCGAAAACATCGCCGTTCAGTCCCGCGGGCGCCCGCGGCCTTCCCGGACTCCGGTGAGTCCGACGATCATCTCAACCATGGCGTCGAGGTCCCCCCGCGACCGGGACGCGTCGGGGTCGCAGATTCGCTGCAGGATCAACCCGTCCATGACGGCAACCATCATCCGGCCCAGTCGGGCACAGGGCACCGCGGACGTCTCGCTGGCGTTGTCGGCGGCCTCCTGCAACCACGCGGCGACGACACCGCAGTACTGCTCGTACTGCCAGCGGGCCAGGTCCTCCTGACCGGCGGTCCGCAGGGCGTAGGTGGTCAACTCGTACTGCATGAGTTGCAGATCGCGCTTCTCGGCCACCAGCCCAAACCAGAAAGCGCTCACGCCATGACGGATCGCGCCCTCGAGTCCACCCCCCAGTTCGACGTCCTCCTTGAGTAGGGCCGCGAGTTCCTCGACCACATCCTCAGTCACCGCCCGCAGCAATAGGTCCTTGGACGGGAACACGTACTGCAAAGTGCCCAGGGGAATCCCGGCCTCCTCGGCGATTGCACGCAGCGAGGTCCGCGCCACCCCGTCGCGCATTAACACGCTTCGGGCCGAGGCCACCAACTGACGCCGCCGTACCGCGGCTTCGACGTACATGGCGTTTCCTTTCACCTGCGGACCGCGCCCGCCGGTCAGGGCGCGGAGAAAATCTGTTCCCAGTCGTCCTTCATGCTGACGACGGTCCATCCTCGCTGTGGCGCGTCGGCCAGCGCCTTCACCAGCGTCCCACTGCTCGTCGGGTTCACGTCGTACTGGTACTCGCGGACGGCGTCGGTGTGATGGATGAGCACGCCCAGGCTGGGCTGCGGATTGTCGATCGTGGTGTATTCGAGCATCTGGGTGTCGCCATCGCTGTTGCCGAACGCGATGATCGGGCGCCGGCCGATGAACTGGTGGATGCCCGCGGGCTTACCGGCCTTGTCGTCGACGAACAGGTAGTCGAGTGTCTTGACCAGTACCGGCCCGGTGTCGCGCAACTCATAGGTCACCCGGCCGGTGGAACCGACGACCTGCTCCGGCGGGATGCCGTAGACGCGTTCGCTCCACGCCCGCATGAAGTCAGCGCCGCCGCCGGAGACGATGAAGGTTTGAAAGCCGTTGGCACGCAGGTAGCGCAGTACCTCCTGCATGGGTTGATAGGTGAGTTGGTCGTAGGGCCTTTCGAACCTCGGATGTTCGGCGGTTCCAATCCAGTCCTGCACCCGCGCGGAGAACTCGTCGGTGGTCATGCCGGCGTGAGTCAGGGCGATGATGCGCAGGAGACCCTCGTGGCGCGGGCCCGCGAGCAGTTTCGCGGTATCGCCCGCAAGCAGGGCAGCCACCATCGGGTCCTCTTTGAGGGCTGGTTGTGCGGACACCATCCGGTTTATCTCGTCGACGGCGAAGGCGAGCTGGAACGGGATCGGATTCTCCGGCCACAGGCAGCCGTCATTGTCGAAAACCGCGATGCGCTGCGGCACCGGGACGAAGTCGGGCGAACCCTCGTCGGTGGTGCGCTCGACGAAGGACATGATGGCCGCGCGTGCGTCGCCCTCTCGCCAGGACGGCAGCGGGTCCGCGGTGGAACCTCCGCACGCGGTCGACCCCATGATCAGGACCAGAATCACGGCGAGCCAGGTGAACCTCGGTCGTCTAGACGTGCGCACGGGTCGTCTCCTTGTCTCCGCGGGTGTCACTCGGCGGCGCGCAGCCGCCGTTTGATTCGAGTCAGCATGGCCGACATGCCGCGCAGCCGCAACGGGCTAATCAGAGCCGCCAGTCCCAGCTCGGCGTAGAAGTCGTCGGGCACCGCGAGGATGTCCGCGACTGGTTGACCATCGAGACCGGCAGCCAGGATCGAGGCGAACCCGCGGGTGGTCGGCGCCTCGGCCGGGGCGCTGAAGTACAGCCGCACGCTGCCCGGATCGGTGGCGTCGACGTGTAGGAACAGCGGCGACTGGCATTCGGGCACCGGCTCCATCGCCGCCTCGGTGAGGTCGGCGGGCAGGGCGGGAAGGTCGTTGGCGAACTCCAGTAGCAGCGTCAGCTTGTCCTGGCCGACCATCTCGGCGAACTCCGCAACCACCTCGGCCAGCGGGGCAGGCGTGCTCACGGCGATCCGGGTGCCGATCCCGGCTGCGCTCCGGTCGCAACCGGCGCTCGAACGCTGTTACCCCACTCGGTCCAGGAACCGTCGTAGTTGCGCACGCCCGGGATGCCGAGCAGATGAGTCAGCACGAACCAGGTGTGGCTGGATCGCTCACCGATCCGGCAGTAGGCGATGGTGTTGTCGCCCGGTTTCACGAAGGAATAGATCTCATCGAGTTCGGCGCGGGATCGGAACCGGCCGGTGTCGTCGGCGGCACGCGCCCACGGCACCGAGACCGCCGACGGGATGTGGCCGCCGCGCAGTGCGCCCTCCTCGGGGTAGTCCGGCATGTGGGTGCGCTCGCCGGTGTACTCCTGCGGCGAACGGACGTCGATCAACGTGGCATCACCCAGCGATCCCAGCACGTCGGACTGATAAGCCCGGATCGGCCCGTCATCGCGCGTCACCACCGGGTAGTCGGCGGTGGTCGTGTCGGGGACATCCAGGGTGGTGTCGCGTCCCTCAGTCATCCAGAGGTCCCGGCCACCGTTGAGCAGTCGGACATCAGGGTGACCGAACAGGGTGAACACCCACAGGGCGTAGGCCGCCCACCAATTGCTCTTGTCCCCATAGATCACCACGGTGTCGTCGCGCGCGATGCCCTTGCGGTTCATCAGATCCGCAAACCGCGCCCCGTCGATGTAGTCGCGGACCAGCTGATCGTTGAGGTCGGTGTGCCAGTCGATTTTCACTGCACCGGGGATATGGCCGACGTCGTAGAGCAGCACGTCCTCATCGGACTCGACGACCGCCAGGCCGGGGGTGCCAAGGTGTTCCGACAACCAGTCGCCGGTGACCAGGCGTTCCGGGTGGGCGTAGTCCTGCAGGGCGGGGCTGGGATCGGGAGGTAGCGGCACGAACCAAGACTACCGATCTACTGGATTGGCTTCCCACAGGTCGCTTATCTGCACGGCCGCTGATTCCAACAGGCGGCGGGTGACGGCCAGGCCCAGTCCCACCACGTTGGACGGATCGCCGTCGACTCCGTCGATGAACCACCCACCCAGTCCGTCGATGGTGAAGGCGCCCGCCACAGTGAGCGGTTCACCGCTGGCGATGTAGGCACTGAGTTCGGCCTCGGAGGGCACCCCGAACCGCACTGTGGTTACCTCTGCGATGGTCTCGGTATGGACGATCGTCGCGTCGAGCATCCGGATCAGGGTGTGCCCGGTGAAGAGTCGACCGGATTTGCCGGCCATCGAATTCCACTGGCGCCGAGCCTGTTCGGGTGTCTGCGGTTTACCCCGCAGTTCGCCGTCGACGTAGAGCATCGAGTCGCAGCCGATCACGATGCAGTCGGCGCTGACTTCTGCGTCCAACTCGCGAACCACTGCATGGGCTTTCGCCTCGGCCAGTGCGGTGACCACCGTGGCGGGGTCGGGGCCGTCGCCCAGTTCCGCGATTGCGGCGTCCTCGTCGACGCCGGAGACGACGACCAGCGGGTCGATTCCGGCGCCGCGCAGCACGCGAAGCCGGCCGGTCGAGGCCGAACCCAGAACGACCCGGGTCATAGCCCGATCATCGGCTGCCTCGGGCGTAGCCCGGTCATCGGCTGCCTCGGGCGTAGCCCGGTCATCATCGGCGGAGGTGCGTCCGCTCCATCAGCGTGACCCGCTGCCAGCTGGTGAATGGGTAGCGCAGCTTGTCCACCGGGTGACCCCAGAGGTTGCGCTCGGTGGGTCCGGGATCGGCTGAACCGCCGCTGGCGCCGGCCAGCACGCTGACCAGCGCCGCGATCTCGGCGTCGGTGGGATTGCCTTTGAGGATGCGGATCTCACTCACAGGTGCCTGATCGGTCGCCTCGCCCGTCTGCGTCGCCCCGGTCGCATGGGTCGCCTCGGTCGCATGGGTCATAGCGGGATATTCCCATGCTTCTTCGGCGGAGTCTGGACCAGCTTGCGCTCGAGCAGGCGCAGCGAACTCGCGATGTAGCCGCGGGTGTGCGAGGGCGGGATGACCGCGTCGACGTACCCGCGTTCGGCCGCGATGTAGGGGTTGACCAAAGTGTCCTCGTAGTCGCGCTGCAACTCCAGGCGCAGCGCGTCAACGTCCTGGCCGTTGCCGGCGGCGTCATTGAGTTGCTTGCGGTAGACGAAGCCCACCGCGCCAGAGGCACCCATCACCGCGATCTGTGCGCTCGGCCAGGCAACGTTGACGTCGCAACCCATATCCTTGGAGCCCATCACGCAGTACGCGCCCCCGTAGGCCTTACGGGTGATCACGGTGATTTTGGCGACGGTGGCCTCGCCGTAGGCGTACAGCAGCTTCGCGCCGCGCCGGATGATGCCGTTGTATTCCTGCTCGGTGCCGGGCAGGAATCCGGGCACGTCGACGAGCATGATGATCGGAATGTTGAAGCAGTCGCAGGTTCGGATGAACCGGGCGGCCTTCTCCGAGGCGTTGATATCCAGGCAGCCGGCGAACGCGGTCGGCTGGTTAGCCACGATGCCAACGGGTCGACCGTCCACTCTCCCGAACCCGACGATGATGTTTTGGGCGTACCCGGCCTGAATCTCGAGGAACTCGTCGTCGTCGAGGATCCGGGTGATCACCTCGTGCATGTCGTAGGGCTGGTTCGGTGAATCCGGGATCAGGGTGTCGAGTTCGAGATCTTCCTCGGTGAGATTGTCCTCGATTGCACCCGGGTGCGGTGGCGCCGGGTAGCGCGGCGGATCGGAGTAGTTGTTCGCCGGCAGGTAGCTCAGCAGATCGCGCACGTAGTCGAAGGCGTCCTGCTCGCCGGAGGCGACGTAGTGCGCGGTGCCGGACTTCGCCATGTGGGTCTGAGCGCCGCCGAGTTCCTCCATGGTGACGTCCTCACCGGTGACGGTCTTGATGACGTCGGGTCCGGTGATGAACATCTGGCTGGTTGCCTCGACCATGACGACGAAGTCGGTCAGTGCGGGACCGTAGACGTGCCCGCCCGCCGCCGCACCCATCACCAGTGAGATCTGCGGGATCACACCCGAGGCGAGGATGTTGTTGCGGAAGATCCGGCTGTAGAGGCCCAGCGACACCACACCTTCCTGGATGCGGGCGCCGGCGCCGTCGTTGATGCCGATCAGCGGTCGTCCGGTCTTGACCGCCATTTCCTGGACCTTGACGATCTTCTCGCCGTAAACCTCGCCGAGACTGCCACCGAAGACCGACGCGTCCTGGCTGAAAATGCAGACGTCACGGCCGTCGATGGTGCCGTAGCCGGTGACGACGCCGTCGCCGACCGGCCGGTTGTCCTGCAGGCCGAAGTTGGTGGAGCGGTGCCGGGCCAGGCCGTCCAGTTCGACGAAGGAGCCCTCATCGAGCAGGGCCAGGACGCGTTCACGGGCGGTCAGTTTGCCTTTGGCGTGGACCTTCTCGACCGCGGTCTCACCGACCGGATGCAATGTCTCCTCGGTGCGCCTGCGCAGATCGGCCAGCTTGCCGGCCGTCGTGTGGATGTCCGCGTGGATGTCCGGTTCGGTCGTCGTCATGGGTCACGATGGTACCCATGGGCTACCCCGACAACGTGCTGGCAACCGGCGAGCAGGTGGTGTTGCACCGTCACCCGCATTTCAAGCGGCTGGTGGCGCCCATCCTGGTGCTGCTGGTGAGCACCGCGTTGGCGGCTTTCGCCGCCGCGTTGGTGAGCCAGACCGGCTGGGATGACACTGCCAGGAAAGCGGTGTCGGCGGCCATCGCCGGGGTGTGGCTGGTGCTGGTCGGCTGGCTGACGCTGCGGCCGTTCCTGGCGTGGCTGGCGACGCATTTCGTGATCACCGACCGGCGGGTGATGTATCGCCACGGCGTGCTGACCCGCGCGGGTATCGACATTCCCTTGGCGCGGATCAACAGTGTCGAGTTTCGGCACGGGCTGATCGACCGGATGATGCGCACCGGCACCCTTGTCATCGAGTCGGCGTCCCAGGATCCCCTGGAGTTCAATGACATTCCCGGCGTCGAACGGGTGCATTCACTGCTCTATCACGAAGTCTTCGACACGCTCGATTCCGAGGAGAGCTAACCGGGCGATTCCGAGGAGAGCTAACCGGGGGATCCCGAGGACTTCGGACCGGTGTGGCCGGAACTGTGGTCCTCGAGCGCCTCGGCGATGCCGCCGGTGGTTAGCACCGATTCCAGGGTGCGGTCCGGGTCGTCGCCGAGCTCGTCGGGGAACACCCAGCGCCGCAGCGCCCAGAACCGGAAGCCCATCTGCAGCAGATTTCCAATCAGATAGGCCGAGATGAAGTCGGCGATGTTCTCTACCGTCAAGGACACGTCCGGTACCCGCAAACCAAGCACGTAGCTGGAGAAGTACAGCGGCGCCATGCTCAGCACCACCCCGACCGCGCTGACGCCGAAGAACAGCAGTGCCTCGTGATGGCGTTCGCGGCCGCCGCGGTCCCGGAAGCTCCACTCCCGATTGAGAATGTAGGAGGCGATCACCGCGATGATCCCGGAGATCACCT
>Ga0315274_10005251_pt1 | contig 18937 bp, 20 predicted proteins | sample YL17G02_20_MG_FD_203700 | JGI IMG/M metagenome (GOLD analysis project Ga0315274, IMG submission 203700) | Sediment microbial communities from Yellowstone Lake, YNP, Wyoming, USA - YL17G02_20 | ecosystem: Environmental > Aquatic > Freshwater > Lake > Sediment | place: USA: Wyoming | collected... | reverse complement strand
ATCTCCCGCACTAGACAAAGCTGCCGCAGGATTTACTTTTAATTGAGATATAGAAATTGTAGTCATATTTATATAGTACTATATGCAGGTCTTTTGTCAAGACCTATTCAGATAGTACTTACCTCCTGACTCGGTAATTAAACCCTTCAGACCCATCACAGAAAGCGCTGATCCGATTTCTATAACATTATATCCAATCTTTAAGGCTATCCCGTCTAAATCCATTGGTTCTAACTGCAAAACTTTATAGATTTTAGCTTCTTGGGGACTTAAGCCGTGAACAGTGGACGGTGAACCGTGAACTGTGGGCTTAATCTTCAATATATCTGCAACAGATGTAGCCATTATTGCCTCCCCGTTTTTGATTAGGTTGTTACAACCAACCGAAACCCTTGAAGTAATTGCCCCGGGCACAGCATAAACTTTCTTTCCCATCTTCTTCGCCAGGCCGGCCGTAATTAATGATCCGCTTTTTTCTCCTGCCTCAATGACCAAAACCCCCAAACCGGCCAGGCCGGCAACAATTTTATTTCTTTGGGGAAACTTCCAAAGGTGAGGCTTTGCATCTGCTTCGTACTCACTAATTACTAGTCCCCTAGTTTCTAGTATCTGTTCGTATAGTTTTTCGTTTTCGGGTGGATAAATTACATCCAAACCGCAGCCAAAAACGGCAACGGTTCTTCCTCCGTAATCAACGGTCTTTTGATGGACCTCCGTATCCACTCCGTACATAAAGCCGGAGATTGTGGCCACCCCTTCGGCAACAAACGCGGAAATAAATTTATCAACCGCTTCTTTACCATACCTCGTCATACTGCGACTACCGACAACCGCGATTGATCTTTTGAAGATATTTTCATCCCAAATCCCCCGATAATAAATATTCTTAATCTTTTTTCCGATTTTAATTTTAGAACGTAAGATTTTCATAATGACTGATTCTTCCTACCTCCCCATCTTCACCCATCATGATGCAAACCGCATCTAGCGAATAGGTTTTGTAAATTTCTGCCATTTTAGGTTTATCCATTAAATAAAATTCTGCCATTCTTTGGACTTGGGAAAGCTTAGAAGTTCCTATCATTTCTTCAGGAGTACCAAAATCTTCTCCGTGCTTTAACTTAACCTCGACAAAAGTTAATATATTGTTTTTAAGAACAATCAAGTCTATTTCCCCAAACCTTGTATAGTAATTTCTTTCTAAAATTTTATAGCCCTTACCCGAAAGAAACTTCGCCGCAATTTCTTCCCCCTCTTTACCTACTTTTCTGTTAAATTTTTTAGCCATTAGACATTAACCATTAGTCCTTATTCTGTACTGAAGCGCCTCGGCGACGTGGTTGGGCAAGATCCTTCGACTCCGCTCAGGACTTAGGTCCGCAATTGTCTGAGAAACCTTAATCAACCTAAAGTAAGTTCTGGCAGATAAGTTGTAGGTATTTACCGCCTGTTTGAGTAAAAGTAGGGACCTTTTATCTATGTCGCAAAACTTGCCAATGTGCTTATTTTTCATATTAGCGTTGGTATAAATTTTTAAACCCTTGAACCTTTTATTTTGTGTCTCTCTTGCTTTTATTACCTGATCCCTTATTTGTTTTGAATTCTGGGTTTTACCTATACGCTTTTCGCTACCCGCTATAAGCTTTTCTATGTCCACCGCCGGCACATTAATGTGAAGGTCAATCCTATCCATTAATGGCCCCGAGAGTTTTGCTTGGTATTTCATAATCATCCGAGGGGTGCATTTACATTCTTTTTTGGGATCCCCCAAATAACCACAGGGGCAGGGATTTGACGCCGCAATAAGCATAAAGGAAGAGGGAAAGGTAACACTGCCGGCGATTCTTGTGATTGAAACTTTCCCGTCTTCCAACGGCTGACGAAGGGCTTCCAAAGTTGCTCTCGGAAACTCTGGAAATTCATCTAAAAATAAAACTCCGTTATGCGAAAGTGAAATTTCCCCCGGATGCGGATCGCTTCCGCCGCCGATTAAACCAATGCGGGAAGTTGTATGGTGCGCGGTTCTAAAAGGCCTTTGGGTAATTAGGCCTTCCCCGGGCGGAATATTTCCGGTAAGAGAATAAATTTTGGTTACTTCCAAAGACTCCTCTTCGTTTAAGGAAGGTAAAATCCCCGCGGTTGCCCTTGCCAACATTGTTTTTCCTGCTCCAGGAGGGCCCTGCATGAAGATGTTGTGTCCGCCGGCGGCGGCAATAGTCATGGCGCGTTTAGCCGACTCCTGCCCAATTATTTCACTGAAGTCAAACTCGACAGCCTCGTAGCCTGTGGACAGTGAACCGTGAACGGTGTGAGAAAGCTTCTTTATTTCAGAAACTCCATTCAAAAAACCAATTAATTCTGACAATGAGGAAACAGGATAAACATTAATTCCGGCAATTACCGATGCTTCGTTGGCCGAATCTTTGGGAACAAAGAGATTTTTAATACCAAGGCTTTTTGCGGCAAGTGCCAAAAGGAAAACCCCTTTTGTATGTCTTAACCCGCCGTCCAAAGAAAGTTCACCATAAAAGAAGGATTTTTCTTCCGGCTGTTTAACTAATTCCATCGAGGTCAAAATCCCTATCGCAATCGGAAGGTCATACAAAGACCCTTCTTTGGGAATATCCGCCGGAGCTAAATTGACAATTATTTTTAAATTAGGAAATTCAATCCCTGAATTAATAAGAGCGGTTTTAACCCTTTCTTTGGCCTCTTCAATTGATTTATTGGGAAGGCCTATTATGGAAAAACCCGGAAAGCCTTTCTTAAAGACATTGACCTCAACTTCAATCGGAGTTGCTTCAAGCCCAAAATGCGCGGCAGACAAAACTTTGGTCAACATATTGACAAAAAGAACCTGCTTCCGTTACAATAACCCTGCAGTCGTAAGACTGTTATCAACTGCAGAATCCCGCGTCAGCGGGATTTTTGCTTCTTAGGAACCAAGAATATATCCTTCAACTTAAATAAATCAACGTATTTATCAGCTTTAGTTATTAATTCATTTGAGGCATGCCCTCTTTGAGAAATAACCACGACCTTTTTACCTTCTTTTTTTAGGAAACTAATTAGATATGCAAAATCGCTGTCTCCCGAAAACAGAACAAAAGTGGTAAATCCCCCTATTTTATAAGTTGCATCAACACTGATTTCTACATCAAAATTCGCTTTCCTGTGTTCGCCCTCCCAAGTTTTTATTCTTTTAATCTCTTTGGTTACAAGTTTAAATCCTACTGATTTGAGAAACGTTAAAAAATTATCATGAGATTTTGTATTAAATCTAGCAGAATAAAAAATGGCTTCCGAAAAATTAGTTTTACTTTTAAAAAATTTAAGAAGCTTTTTATAATCAACCTTCCAATAACCTTTCGGGTAAGCCCTCCATACATAGCCTTTTGGGATTCTCTTTAATCTGGGAGGAAAGCTGCCTAAATCTGCGACCGAGTGTTCAAGATTTGCAGCATCTATAAACACCGCGACCTTTCCTTGGAACACTTTACTGAGTTTGTCTTTAGTTAACACTTAATGATAAGTGTAAATTTATATTTTTATCTTGTCTATATCTTTTACGCAAAGCCATGCGGCCGCGGAACCAAAACCGGTTTTGTCTATGTTAAAAGGTTTTATTTTCCTAGGATTCATTAAATAAATAAGGGTGCAATAACGCTTCTTTTTGGCCCATTTAACGGTTTCTTCTAAATTTGAAGTTGAAATGCCGTCATCTCCACCGTACTTTTCCAAAATTTCTCTTACTTTCTTGGGATTTAAATTTTTAAACTCTTGAATTTTAGAAACTTTAGTACTTACCGTTACCGGCTCTCCTGAATTTTTGAAATAGACCGTATCCCCTGCTTTTACTTTTCCCCAAGGAGAGCATTTATTTATCCCCCACCTTGATTCAATTTTCTTTCTCCCATCTAAAATCTTAGGAATTAACCCCCAGCTTTTCCGCATAATGGCCACATGGTCCATATCAATCGGATTTACAAAATAGTGAATATTCGCACTTATTCTGACAAAACATGTGGCCGGAGCATTTAAAATCTGACCTTTCGATCTCATCTCGAACTTTAAATATTTCCTCAATTGCTTTCTCCAGGTCTTCCTTGGTTCTTGTTGTTGTTATTTTTTCCTGAGAGTCCAAAAAATAAAGAGAGAGTTTTACTTTATCCGGTAACTTTCCTAATGGCTCTGTTGGAATTTTGGTCGCCGCAAGGGCGTAAAAAGAAAGCTGAAGATTTTTATCCACTTCTTTTTGTGTAGGAATTGTCGCTCCGGTTTTATAATCAATAATTTCAATTACTCCGCCCGGAAGTACATCCACTCTATCTATCTTCCCTCCAATTTTTAGTGAGGATGGAACTGCCCCCTTTCGCGGGACGTTACGGAGGGGTACAGTAAACGGCTGTTCAAGTACTGCTGTTTTAATTTCTGGATTAAATCCTTCTTTCAAAAAACCGCGCAGATAGTCTTTCCCTTTTTCCAAGAACTTTTTTTCTTGAACTTTGTTTGCATAACCTTCATGGACCCACGATTTGTCCAGTAAATTCAGGATTAATTTCTCTGTTGGTTTTTCTCCGTCCCGAATTTTTAAGTAAAAATCTTTGAGTACCGCATGCATGGTCGTCCCGAAACTTTGACTTGGGGTTTGCGGTGTCGGGACTTTATAAATATATTTCAGTTTGTAATGAAGCGGGCAGGTTCTGAAAGTTTCGATCTGGCTATATGAAAGATAATCAATCTTGGGTGATAGCGGGTAGGTAATAGCGGATTGGCTTTGCTGCACAGGTTCAAAATCCAAAAACGACAATTGTTTTTGTTTATTTATACGCTGTCCGCTATCCGCTATTCGTTCTCCCGAGGCCTCGAATATAAACGGCGATAATCTTTTCTCGCGTTTGCCTTCCCCATAATAATCGGCGGCGGTTAAATAAAGCCTTTCTTTTGCCCTAGTCAGGCCAACATAGAAAAGCCTGCGTTCTTCTTCCAAGTGATAATCCCCTTTTGGAAGAACTTCTTTAATTAGCTTTTCCGGAATTGGAATTTGTTCTCTTCTTTCTGCTGTTGGAAATCTTTGAGCAACTAGATTAACCAAAAAAACAACCGGAAATTCCAGTCCTTTTGCGGAATGGGCCGTAAGAATATTAACTGCATTGATATCTGTCCAGTCGGAATCCGCCGCCAGTGGGCTTTCTCCCAATTCCATTGATAGTTCCAGCCAATCAACAACTGCGGGAACCGTTGCATCTTCATGATCAACTTCATAGGTTTTTAATTTGTCGAAAAATTTGGAGATATTCTTAGCTTTCTTTTCCGCTTCCACCGACTCCGGAGAAAGCATTTTTAATAAAAGTCCTGTTTCGGAAAGGAAATAGTAAAGAAGTTGTCCCGCCGTTTCTTTTCTTATCAGTCCCAAGTGTTTCTTAATTAAATCGGTAATTTTTTTAACTTTTTCGCCCCCAACCTTTTCGGCTGCCTCAAAAAGGGAAAGATTATTTTTTCTGGCGTAGTTACCAATTGCGGCCAAGTCTCGTCCGGGAATATCAAAATATTCCATCGAAAGAATTCTGTATAAAGAAACCGAATCTTCAAAATTGTATAAAACTTTTAAGTAAGAAATTAAATCAACTACTTCGCTTTGTCTAAAAAGCCTTCCTGGACCCAAAAACTGATGCGGTATTCCATGGCGGTATAAAGCTCTAATAATCGGTTCCGAATGGTTATTGGCCCTAACTAATATTGCAAAATCTGAATAGTTATGTTTTTCTTCCTTAATAAGTTTTGTTATTTCTTTTGCAATTTCATCCGCTTCATTCTCTACCCTATCGACATGGATAAATTTAATTTCTTCCCCTTTTTCTTTCTTAACCGATATTAGTTCTTTACTAATCCCAAGTTGAGCTTCCAGTGTATCAGGGTCATTAAATTTTATTAATCTATACGCAGAATCCAAAATAGTCTGGGTGGAACGATAATTTTTTATTAAAGTAATGGTTTTTGCTTTTTTATAATCTTTTCTAAAAGAAAGTATGTTTGACACTGCGGCTCCCCTGAATTTATAGATGCTTTGAGAATCGTCCCCGACGACAGTAATATTTGCGTTGTTTTTAGGGCTTGCAAGGAGCTTAATCAGCTCGTATTGAGCATAATTTGTATCCTGAAATTCATCAACCAAAAGATATTTAAATTGTCTCTGATACTCTTTCAACACATTCTGTCTGTCGCGGAATAACTTAAGCGTTTTGACAATTAAATCACCAAAATCCATAACGTTTTCTTTAGTTTTTAATTCTTCATAAGTTCTATAAGCATTGGCCAGTTCTTTGGTTTTTTTAATTTCTAGCTTATCGGCCCCTCGGAGTTTTTTGGTATAAGTTAAATAGTCCCGGGAACTCACATCTTCGTCCTGCAAACGCGAAAAGTGCTGGAGCATGCCGCCGATAAACTTGGTGGGGTTTCCTAGGGGCCTAAAATAATCCAAATCAAACTTAAAAAGATTGTTTCTGATAAATTGTGTTGTCTCCGCTTCCGACATTAATTTATACTTTGGGTCCAGGCCGATATTTAAGGCGGAGTCGCGCAGGATTCGATCACAAAAAGAATGAAAGGTCATAATCCACATTTGGGTATAACCATACGGCATGGTCACATCCACTCTTTCTTCCATCTCCCTGGCTGCTTTTTCGGTGAAGGTGAGGGCTAAAACTTCTTCAGGCTTAACCTTTTTAGAAAAGATTAGTCTTTTAATTCTTTCGGTAATAACCGTGGTTTTCCCGGTTCCGGCTCCAGCAATAATTAATAGCGGACCCGTACCGAATTTAATTGCTTTCAGTTGTTCTTCGTTTAACTTTAAAGAAGCATCTTTACCCACAAGGGCATTGTATCATGAGGCAAAAGCAAACTTATTTTTTTTATCGGCTTCCACCGCACCACTCAAATATACTTTAATAAGTGACTGATACGGAACATCCTTTTTATTTGCCTGAATTTTTATATCATCTAACAAGCCAACGGGCACCCGCAAAGATATTGTTTCAGTAGAGAGTTTGAGGTTTGAAAACTTAACATGTTTTCCTTTAGACCAATCAAAATACAAAGATGTATCTGCCTTATCCCAAAAGGCTCTTTCCGCATCCTCGTTTTTAAATTTAGGAATTGGTAATAATTTTTTGTTTTTCATTTTCATATTTAGTTTTCTCTTTTTTATTCATCAGTCTGGCCGAGATTATTCTTATCTTCGATTTTCTTACTGTAAAAATAACCGATAATTTATTGTCTATTTTTGTCAAACCCAAGATCTGGTATCTTTTCTCTTTTTGAGAGTGTTTAATATCTTCGGAAGTATATGAATAAATGTCTTCAAATACTTCCTCTGCTTCTTTGTAACTTACAAGGTGCTTTTTCCAATTCTTCTCTTTATTTCCCTTATCCCATTCAAATTCCAAGTCCCCTTCAAATTGATCTCCCATCTCATTTGTATATTGCTATAATATACATAAAATAGCCGGTCTGTCAAGTCCCAAAAGCTAAAGGAAACCAATTACCGTCAGGCGAACCTGTTGTTCCGTGTAATATCACAAATTTCATTCTTCCAACTCCTTTACTTTCTCTTTTCCTCCGCCTCCGATATTTTGAGTGGATGAAATCTTTCTTCCCAGTTGAGCAAAAGACGAAAAGACATTACCAACCATGTTATAGGCATTGGTTAAATGCTTCTGTAATACACTTAGGTTTTCTTCTACTTTTTCATAATCCTTATGCATGCCTCTTAAGATCTTAAAGACTTCTCTTGATTTCAACTCCAAATCTTTGCCTTCAAATGAAAGAAGCAGAACCTGAAGATGGGCATAGAGAGTGTTTGGTGAAACCGGATATACTCTAAGTCTTCTTGCGTAGTTTGATAATTCCTGGATATTTACAGCTTCATAATAAACTGCTTCTGAAGGAATATACATTAAGGCGAAATCCATTGTTCCTTCTTCCGGAAGAATGTATTTTTTAGAAATATCTTCAATGTGTTTTTTTACATCCGAAATGAAATTTTTCTTTCCAGCGTTTCTTTCTGCCTCCGTCTCCCCCTTGACCATGACGTTAAAATTCTCCATCGGGAACTTAGAATCAATGCAAAGTAGTCCCGCTTCTGTTTTTAGAACCGCATCTACTTTTGCTCCACTTTTAAAGGGATACTGAAGATGAAACGCATTTTTAGGAAAGGTTTGCCCAATCATTTCTTTTAAGACCTCTTCTCCCAACCCACCTCTAAGCTTTGGTGATTGAAGAAATTCCTGTAAGGTTCTAATCCCCTTTCCAACCTCACTCATTTCTCCTAAGTTTCTCTGTACTTGAGAAATAACTTTTGCTGCATTATCCAATCTTTCATTCATGCTTTGGGTGTTTTTCTGAAGCGAATCCAAAAGCGCCTTTCTGTCCTCTTTACTGCCGCTTTGCAGCATCTTAATAATTTCGAGAAGTTCATCGGAGGGTTTTTGTGATTCTTTTAATTCGGTAAGCTTTTTGTTTAGAAAGATAATCAAGATAACCAAAACCGCAACCGCTATAATTAAAACCAGCATCGGATCCATTGTCAGCATTTTAGCATGAAGGAAAAGAGAAAAGAACAAAGACGAAGAAGAAAAAACTTTTTGCCTACTTTAATAGTTACTTTTCTTCTGTGGATGGCAACTGCAGGCCTTGTTTATTTTATTGATCCGGAAGCTCTCTTGGCTATTCCCGGATTTTTTCTTCTTCTCTTCTTAAGCCTTCTCTTTACTTTCTCGACGATCTTTGCCAGTTCCAAACGCGGTTTTTTAGCTTCATTTGGAATTACTTTATTTCTAATCCTTAGGTATTTTGGCGTAGGCAATATTTTAAACTTTCTTCTTCTCTCTGGACTTTTGGTAACCGCTGAAATATACTTCGGGCGAAGAAGTTAGAATGAGAATTTCAGAAAACAAATTAAACAAATCTTTTAAGAATCAGATAATTAAAACTTTCGCCCAAACTATTATTGATTTTAAGAGCATGGACGAAATGCATAAATTCTTAAGTGATTTTTTCAATGATAGTGAATTGGAAACTTTTGCCAAAAGGCTTTCGGTTGCCTACTACCTAAAGAAGGGTAGAAGCTACGAAAACATTAAAACAAACATTAAAGTTTCTTCAGCAACTATTGCCACAATAGAAAAACTATCTAAAAAACCAGGATTTGCCTTAGCCATCAAGAAAATGGAAGCAGAAGAATGGGCCAACGTCTGGGCCAAGAAAATCCAGAAGTTTATTAAGAAGTAGCTTCAAACCCCTCCACGCTGTAGAATAAGTCATCATGAACAAGAAATTCTACGTAACTACGGCCATCGATTATACCAATGATGTGATTCACATCGGCCATTCATACCAAAAGATAATAGCCGATGTTCTTGCCAGGTATCATCGATTAATAGGAGACAAAACCTTCTTTTTGACAGGCACGGATGAGCATGGAGGAACAAGTGAACAGGCTGCCAAAAAAGCAGGAAAAACTCCTAAAGAGTATGTTGATGAAATATCCAAAAAAGACAAAGAGCAACTAGACCTTCTTAATATCAGCTATGACAGATTTATAAGAACAACCGATTCTGATCATAAAAAGGTTGTTGAGGAATTCTATAAGAAAGTTGAAGCCGCAAGAGATATCTACAAAGGAGAGTATAAAGGATTTTACTGCACTGGCTGCGAATCCTACAAAAACCCCTCCGAAATTATTGACGGTAAATGCTCTCTTCATCCGACCCGAGAGCTTGAAGAAATTAATGAAGAAAACTACTTTTTTAGGTGGTCCAAGTATGCGGACTTTCTCAAAAAGCACATAAAAGACAATCCGGATTTTATTAAACCCGAATCCCAAAGGAAAAATATGCTTGGATTTTTAGAGCAAGGACTTGAAGATATTGCAATTTCAAGACCAATTGAAAAGGTTTCCTGGGGAATTCCAGTTCCCAATGATCCGAAACAGACGATCTACGTTTGGTTCGATGCCATCATAAACTATATCTCAGGGGCTCCCGACTTCTGGCCGGCAGATGTTCATATCTTAGGTAAAGATAATGTTAGGTGGCATGCTCTTCTCTGGCCAGCAATGTTAAAAAGTGCAGGGTATAAATTACCAAAAACAATCTATGGACATGGTTTTATCAATCTTAATGGAGAAAAAATAAGCAAATCCAGAGGAAATGTAATAAGACCAAGTGAATTAGTAGAGAAATTCGGGATTGATGCCGTAAGATACTACTTTATTAAATACGGTCCACTTACAGAGGATGTAGATATAAGTTTGGATAAAATCAAAGAGGTTTACAACTCAGATTTGGCAAATGGTTTAGGGAATTTGGTTTCGAGAATCGCCAAGCTTTGCGAGAATTCAGGATTTGAATTCGAAAGGAAAGAAATTAATAAACTCGATGAGGATATTTCAAAATCTCTTGATGAATTTAGATTTGATGAAGCTTTGAAAATAATCTGGGGCAAAATTACCGAAATTGACCAATATATTAACATAAACGAACCATGGAGGTTGGAAGGTGAAGAATTAAAAAAAATTCTAACTTATTCGGTTAATTCGCTAGTAACTATTGCCTATTGCCTATTACCCTTCCTTCCCGAAACGGCGGAGAAAATCGAAAAGCAGTTTAAGGGACCTAAAATTAAAGCAGAAGCCCCGCTCTTTCCTCGACTAAAATGAAAAATTGGATAATCAAACACGACCGGCTGGTTCAAAGGCTGTTGGAGATTTTGCCCGGATTTACCTCCTGGAATTTAATACTTTTCCCTTACTGGGGAATATTGGTGGTTCCAGATGTGGTTGCTTACTTCGTCCTTCTTTTTAACATCTTTTGGTTTTATCAATCTCTTCAGGTTGCAATCGGCGGGATTATTTCCCACCTTAAAATCCAGGCCGCAATGAATTATGACTGGCTGGCCGATTTAAAATCATTCCCGGATTGGAAAAAGGTCCGCCATGTAGTTATTATCCCCACCTATAAAGAACCTCTGCACGTCCTTGAGAGGACATTTAGATCTTTGGCCAATCAAGACCTTCCCAAAAAGCAAATCACTGTCATTTTAGCCATGGAAGAAAAAGAACCGGAGAGTGAACGCCAGGTCAAATGTCAAATACTAAATACTGAATTTGGAAAAACTTTCGAAAATTTCTTCATCACCGTTCACCAACTTGTTCCCGGAGAAGTTACAGGTAAAGCCTCCAATGAAAAATTCGCTGCAGTCTGGTTCAAAAAAAATGTAATCGATCGCCTGAACTTGGACTTGAACTATTTTACCGTCACCAGCTGTGACGCCGATCATAAGTTCCACCCGAAACACTTCTCCTACTTAACCTTTAAATTCCTGGATAATCCTCAAAGATACAGAAGATTCTGGCAACCGGCAGTCATGTTTTACAACAATATTTGGGAAATTCCGGCAATTTCGAGAGTTCCCAACACGATCGCCTCTATTTGGGACCTTGCCCAGCTTCCCAGAAAAGACAGATTAATCAACGCCCAAAACTATTCCCTTTCCTTTAAGCTTTTGGCTGAGGTCGGCTACTGGAACGCAGACAGAATCCCCGAAGACTGGGGAATATTTTTTAAAGCCTATTATAAAACCCGTGGGCAAATCGAGGTGGAACCAATTTATCTTCCGGTTCATGCCGATGCGGCCCAATCAACCTCATTTTGGAAAACAATCAAAAATCAGTACGAACAATATAAACGTTGGGCCTGGGGGGTATCCGATGACCCTTGGATAATTAAAAACTATCTTCTTACCCCGGGAGTTCCTTTCTGGGATAAAACCATGAGGCTCTTCTTTGCCCTTTGGGTTCACTTTCTCTGGCCGGTTAATTGGTTTATCGTGACCATCGGCTTGACCCTACCGGTTCTTCTTAATCCTGCTTTCGGAAGAACCTCGCTTGGTTTTATGGTCCCCAAAGTGTCTTCGTTTATTTTAACTGTCGCTTTGGCCTTTTTGGCGGTCATGATTGTCATTGATTATCTTTATAAACCCAAAAAGCCGGAAGGTTATCCTCTCTGGAAGGCAGTCTTGGCCCCGCTTGAATTTGTCCTGATGCCTGTTGTCGGGTTTTTCTTTACCGCCCTCCCCGGCCTTGACGCTCACACCAGACTTATGCTGGGAAAATATATAGAGTACAGAGTAACCGAAAAGGTTTGAGCAATTCTAAATTGCTTTATAATACTCAATTGTCTTTTGCAGGCCTTCGTTAACCGTGACTTTCGGTTCCCAGGAAAGAAGCTTTTTTGCTTTTGAGATATCCGGTTGTCGCTGTGTTGGATCATCCGGCGGGAGATCCTGAAAAACTATTTCTGAGGCAGAATTTGTAAGATTTTTAATCTTCTCTGCTAAATCAATAATTCTGTATTCTTCCGGGTTTCCTAAATTAATTACCTCCCCCTTTGTGCCTTCGGTAAACATCGTTTTATAGATCCCTTCTACAAGATCCGAAACAAAGCAAAAGGACCTTGTCTGCTCTCCTTTCCCATAGACTGTTAAGGGCTTATTCTCAATTGCCTGATTGATAAAATTGGAAATTACCCGGCCGTCGTTTTTTCTCATTCTTGGACCGTAGGTATTAAAAACCCGGATCAATCTGGCATCAAGCCCGTATTTATGAAGATAGATATAGGTAATTGCTTCGGCGAATCTCTTTGACTCATCATAGCAACTTCTTGGGCCAAAAGAGTTGACATTCCCCCAATAATTTTCTTTTTGAGGATGTTCTTGGGGATCGCCATAAACTTCCGAGGTTGAAGTCACCAAAATTTTTGCTTTTGAGGCAACCGCCAATTTTAGCATGTTGAGAGTACCCAGAGAATTTACCAGAGCAATTTCTTCGGGAATTTTGGCAAAATCGGCTGGGGAAGCCGGGGAAGCAAGATGAAAAATATGGCTAATGGCCAATGGCCAATGATCAAAAGCTTTGGTCACGTCGGCCTTAATAAACTCAAAATTGGGATTCCCTTTAAGTTGCTTGATATTTTTCTCGCTTCCGGTAATTAAATTATCCAAACAAATAACCCGATAGCCCTTGGTCACCAGAAAATCACATAAGTGCGAGCCGATAAACCCCGCGCCTCCCGTGACCAAAACATTTTCCATCGTCTTAGTATTATATGGTAAACTAAAGTTAGTTTAATTCCAAATGGAAAAAATTCACCGATTTTTAGAAAAACTGCATATTCCTAATTGGCTCGCCATCATTCTTTTTGCGGTCTTAATTTTAAGGATTCCGTCTTTTTTTGAGCCTTACTCCTACGGTGACGAAATGATCTACATGACCCTGGGTCAAGGGATCAGGCAAGGTATCCCTCTTTACTCCGGGCTTTACGATAATAAACCTCCAATTCTCTATTTAATTACCGCCGCTGCCGGCAGTCTGGTCTGGTTTAAAATATTTTTGGCCATAGCGGGGCTAATCTCAATCGGCCTTTTTGCCAAAATAGTAAAAGAGATATCGGGTAACGAAAAGTTTCAAAAAGTGGCCACAATCATTTTTGCGCTTTTGACAACCCTGCCTCTTTTGGAAGGCAATATCGCCAACGCCGAAAATTTCATGATGGCAACGTCCCTAGGGGCCATTTATCTTCTTCTTGCCAAAAAACCGAACTTCAAGAATCTGTTTTTGGCTGGAATTCTTTTCGGCATCTCCTTCTTAATTAAAGTGCCCGCACTTTTTGATCTTCCCGTGGTGATCATCTTTTGGCTAATAACCAGGCAGTTAAAGAAAGAAAATATCAAAAAAACACTGGTTAATAGCCTGTCCGTCTTTTTGGGTTTTTTGCTCCCCATAATCATCACCTTCGTTTGGTTTTTGGCCAAAGGACACTTGCCTGAATATTTAAGGGCAGTATTTCTACAAAATGTTGGTTATGTTTCTTCGTGGAGGCCGGGGGACGTCCAAAAAAGCTTCTTTGCCAAAAACCTGCCCCTTCTTATTAGGGCCTTTATTGTCTTTGCCGGGACGGCCTTGGTCTTCATTTTCAGAAAGAAGCTGTCTAAAAATTTTGTCCTGGCTTCAGTTTGGACTTTATTGGCCCTTTTTGCCGTAACGCTTTCGGAAAGACCGTACCCGCACTATCTTCTCCAGGCGGCCGCTCCGATTGCTGTCCTTTTGGGAATATTCTTTACCGAAAAATCTCTTGAGCAATCTTTAGTGGTTATTCCTTTATTTATCGCCTTTTTCGTTCCCGTCTATTATAAATTCTGGTATTACCCCACCGCACCCTATTATCTCCGCTTCATCAAATTTGTCACAGGGAACCTTTCCAGGGACGACTATTTTACAAAATTTGATGCCGCGACCATCAGAAATTATAAAATCGCCAATTTCCTGGCCGTTTCAAGCTACCCAACCGATAAAGTCTTTGTCTGGGGACCAGACTCCCCGGCCATCTATGCTTTATCAAGAAGACTCCCTCCGATAAAATATGTCGCCGATTATCATATTAACGATTATTCCAATCAGGGCGAGGTAAAAGCGGCAATCTCTCAAAGTAAACCGAGGTTTATTGTGCTTACTCCGGAGGCCTCAGCTTTCCCGCAGATAAACTCCCTCTTAAAACAGGACTATTTGCTAATCAATAAAATCGATGGCGCCGAAATCTATGTTAAAACCCGCAATTCCAATTAAAACGTTACCCTTCATAAATTATATTTATTCTGCGTTTGCAATCGATTTTCTGGCTATTATTTTTATCCTTATCGTTCAACATAGGCTACCTCTTCAGATTCCCCTTCTTTATGGCCTGCCGCAGGGAGAAGCGCAATTGACGGGCCCTCTCGGTCTTTTTATTCCAACCGGTTTTTCTCTGATTTTTATTGCCATTAATTTCTTTCTTGCGGGATTTACTAAAGATGATTTTTTAAGAAAAGTGCTGGCGGTGACAAGTTTGGCTGTGGCCGTATTTGCAGCGATCACTTCGGTCAAAATTGCGTTTTTGGTTGGACAACTATAAGAAGATGTCTACGGTTATAAAATTAGCTATCATTCCAGCAGTTCTGGCCGGAGTGTTGGCCTATGCAATTACTCCCCTCGTCATTAAACTGGCCAAAAAGTTTGGCATTATTGATGACCCTGCTATCAATAAACACATCAAGGTCATTCATCAGTATCCCGTTCCCCGTGCCGGCGGTTTGGCCACGTTTCTAGCCATACTTATCGCCTCTTTAATTTTTTTGCCGCTCGATAAACACCTAATCGGGATTCTTATCGGCGCCGGTTTAATTACTTTGGTGGGAATCTTAGACGATAAATATAATTTAAACCCTTACCTAAGATTAATCTTGGGATTTGTCGCCGCGTCGGCTCCAATTCTGGCGGGTATCGGGATTGCCTTTATTTCGCGCCCCGGAGGGGGAATTATCGATCTTTCCCACCCGCAAATTATTTTCGAATTTCTGGGGAAAGAAAGAAGTCTCTGGATCCTTTCCGACCTCTTTGCCCTTTTTTGGATCGTTTTTATTATGAACATGCTAAATATGGGGGCAAAGGGGGTTGACGGACAATTGCCCGGCGTGATCGTCATCGCCGCTTTAGCAATCGCCGCCTTATCTCTAAGGTTTTCGGCCGATATTACCCAGTGGCCGGTCATCACCCTGGCGGCAGTTACAGCCGGAGCGTATTTGGGATTTTTACCGTGGAACTTCTACCCGCAGAAAATAATGCCTGGTTATTCCGGCAGTACCCTGGCCGGCTATCTTTTGGCAGTATTGGCAATACTTTCTACGACAAAGGTAGGAATTTTAATGGTTGTTTTAGGAGTGCCTCTTGTCGATACCGGCTACACGATTGTCAGAAGGATTCTCTCGGGCAAGTCGCCTGTCTGGGGAGATAGAGGTCACCTTCACCATAGGCTTTTGGATATCGGCTGGAGTAAGAGAAGGGTCGCCATTTTTTACTGGTTGATCACGGCGACCTTAGGTTTAATTGCCCTTAATTTGAACACCGCTTCCAAGTTATATACAATGGTGGGGATCATAATTGTATTAGGCGGAGTCATTCTATGGCTAACTTATCGACAAAAACAATAAAAGCTGCATTTTTAGTTCTTAGGCCTCTCCATTGGATTAAAAATTTATCAATCTTTGCCGCTCTGATTTTTACCAGTAACCTCTTTAAGGTACGGCTTTTTGATGAAATCTTGCTTGCCTTCATTTCTTTTTGCTTTGTGACTTCAGCAACATACATCATCAACGACATCTTTGACGCAAAATTAGATAGGCTTCACCCGACAAAAAGAGAAAGACCAATCGCATCAGGCAATTTGCCGGTATTTCCAGCCATAATCGAAGCGGTTATGCTCTTTTTGTTAGCTTTACTTTTTGCCTCAAGCCTGCAGCCTCTTTTTTCATACATTATTTGGGGCTATCTTATACTTCAGATTCTTTACAGCTTAGGTCTTAAAAATATCCCAATTTTGGATATTCTCATAATTGCAGCCGGTTTTGTCTTACGAGTCTACTCGGGAGCCTTGGTCATTAACGCTCACCTTTCTGTTTGGTTTCTTCTTTGCGTTGTCTCAGTTGCTCTTTTCCTAGCTTCAGGTAAAAGAAGGTCGGAATTTAATCTCTTAAAAGAATCTTCCGAAGTCACCAGAAAAAGCCTAACTCATTACAATCAAGAGCTTCTAAACTCATACGTCACCATGTTTGGGAACGCCGCCTGGGTCTCCTGGGCGCTTTTTACCTTCTTTGAATCCCCCAAGGCATCTTTGGACCTCTGGTTGTTTTTGGCAGAACTTTCCAAAACCACCACGATTAATAAACTTTTAATGATTACCATTCCGATTGTCATTTTTGGCATCATGCGCTACGAGTACCTTATTTTTGAGGGTCGCAGTGAAGCTCCCGAAAAAGTCCTCTTGACGGATAAGGCCTTAATTACCGCGGTGACAATTTGGACAGGTCTCATCGTCTGGATCTTCTACGGAGGAGTTTCAATTTAAGGTTCAATTGAATTAACTTTCTTTGCGTACTGGTTTGATACCCAACCCTGCTCACCAGTGGTAAACTCAATCTTAAACCACCCCGTCTGACTATCTTCTGCCACTACCTCAAACTTCTGTCCGGGTGTCACCCGACCCAGTTCTTTTGAGGTTGTATTTGGCTCCTCCCTGACCCTCAGAAAACCGCTGGGGGTGGTGAGAATCTCTACCATTGGCGCAGGTTTTGGGGTAGAGGTTGGGGCCGGCGTTTGAACGGCAGTTGCTCCCTGGGCAAGCTTGGCAATGATGGTCAATTTATATCCGGCTACCGGCTGCACGGTCATTGTTGTCTCAAGATACCCGGGGGCGGAAATTACAATTTGGTGCCCGGTGGAAGTGGTCGCAGAAGTTTTAAAGGGAGTAAAGCCATAGGCCTTGCCGTCGATCGAAACCTGGGCGGAGTCGGGGTCGGAAACAACGGCAATACTTTCTTTGCCGCCGGTTTTCTCAAAAGAAACAATCTCACCAAAAGACTCTTCATCTGCTTTTGCAAAAGTTCTTTTAACAATGGTTTTAATGCCGGCACTTAATAAGATTTTTGTTTCAAATTCCGTCGGGGCCAGATCGGTTGATTCCGGCACCAATTTTAAATCGATCTCGCCCGAATTTCTGGTTGCCTCATATGGAGTTTTACCCACCAGGACGCCATCAATAAAAACCGCGGCGGCAGGGGTGGTCTCGATCCGAATCCCCGCCTTTTTGGGCTTTATAAAACTAAGGCCAAAAAAAATAGCTAAAATTAAAGCCAAAAGACCCCCAACAATTAAGATAATTTTCCAAATTTTCCCCATGGTCGAGAAAGTGTAACAAGAAAAAAAAATATTAACAACAAAATTGTGCTAAAATACTAAACACTGACCAGGTGCTTGAACGGCCAAAGATCGGTCTGTCCTGCAGAGCAGGATCTGGCTCTGCCAGACAAAACCATCATTATGCATTATGTTTTATGTCTACATTTTAAAAAGTGTTAAGAATAAAGACATTTACATCGGATTTACAAACAATTTAAGAGTTCGTTTCAAGCTCCACAATCTCGGAAAAGTAAAATCTACCAAGGCATACTGTCCGTGGGCCTTAATATACTATGAAGCTTATAAAGGAAAGTTGGATGCCACAAAAAGAGAAAAACAATTAAAAATGCACGCAGTTAAAAAAGAACTTTTATCCAGATTAAAAGGAAGTTTGATATAATATTTGGGTTGGCCACGTGGTGAAGAGGAAACACGGCTGTCTGCAAAACAGCTATGCACCAGTTCGATTCTGGTCGTGGCCTCCTGAGATGTCTGTCCTGCCATGCAGAGCGAGATCCTGCTCCGCAGGACAAAACCGCTTAAATGGGTTCGACTCCCATCCTGGTCTCCCTCGCATTATCCCATGGAAATAAAAGTTGCACTCCTGGGGTATAATACTTCCGTGAACAATTACGCCCTATTAACACTTCTTCGTGGTAACAGCAACTATATGGGATTGCCAGAAATTAATTTTCACTATCCCCCACAGGCTGGAAGAGAACAACAATTATTTACCCAGGCTATAAACACTCTTCAACAATATTCTTTTATGCAACGCTTTTATTGGGCTTTAGTTGAAGAAGGTAATTTCGATAGGTTTAAAGAGTTCTTGCAAACACGAGTACCGGATTCAGAACTGGTGACGATTCCTGTTGATATTATGCATGGGGAAATCGGCTTCAAAGTTTGCTTACGGTTTAATGGATTTCAACAAAGCGATAAGGAACAGTTATTGGACACAATTATGCAGGCGGGTGTACCTCCGCATAGGGATGCTATTATGGATTTTTCTCTTGGAATAAATACGAGGGAAAAAGAAGCCCTTGGATGGCCCGTAACTCCAGAGGAAATAAAGGCAGAGAGAGAAGCCGCTTTTACTAAATATCTATCTTT
>Ga0315274_10005250_pt1 | contig 18937 bp, 11 predicted proteins | sample YL17G02_20_MG_FD_203700 | JGI IMG/M metagenome (GOLD analysis project Ga0315274, IMG submission 203700) | Sediment microbial communities from Yellowstone Lake, YNP, Wyoming, USA - YL17G02_20 | ecosystem: Environmental > Aquatic > Freshwater > Lake > Sediment | place: USA: Wyoming | collected... | reverse complement strand
GCGCCTTCACATCCTGGTAAGCCGGCTGGGGGACCGGCGGCAGGTACTCCGTGTCCGGCTCCGAGGCCCGGGCGATCTCCTCGGCCCGCCGGACGCAGGAGGCGATGCCCTCCTCCGAGAAGTCGTTCGTCGCCGCCTTGCCCTTCTTCTGCCCGAAGGCCGAGAGCACGGTGAGTCCGGCGTTGGTCTTGGCGATGTTCTGGGTGATCGCGTTGTTGGAGAACCGGGTGGAGGCGCTGTTTTCGCCGGTCAGCGTCACTTCGCAGTGTTCGGCCCTGGCCAGGGATAGAGCCTTGGCGATAATGGCCTGCGCGTCGTCTTTTCTCATGCCCGTCCCCTCCTCACCGTGATGTTGCGGAAGCGCGCCGGCGAAGCGCCGTGGGTCATCTGGGAGACCTGCATCGGGTCCCCCTTGCCGCAGTTCATGATCCCGTCCTGGACCCAGAAGCGCTCGTCGGCCACCGCGTCGCAGGAGTTCCAGAACTCCGTGGTCATGGACTGGTAGGTCACGTTCTTGAGCATCTGGGTGATCTTCCCGTCCTTCACCTCCCAGAAGGCGTTCCCGCCGAACTGGAAGTTGCAGCGCATCTGGTCGATGGAGAAGCTCCCCCGGCCTTCGATCAGGATGCCGTCCTTGACATCATGGATGAGGTCGTCCAAACTCATTGGCTTCTTACCCGGGGCTAACGACAGGTTCGGGATGCGCACGATCGGGATCGAGCCCCAGTGGTCCGCCCGGCAGCCTCCGGTGGAGCGTTTCCAGCCGATCTCCCCGGCCACCTCGCGGCTGGTGGAGTAGCCCTTGAATAGGCCTTCGTTCACGATGAACCACATCTGGCCCTCCACCCCGTCGTCATCGAACCCGTGGGTGGCCAAGCCGTGGGCCAGCGTGTTGTCGGCCACGAACGAGACCTCGTGGGAGCCGTACTCCAGGTTGTTCAAATGGTTCGGCGTGGCGAAGCTGCGCCCGGCCAGAGACTCCTCGTAGCCCAGGACCCGGTCCAGCTCCGTGGCGTGGCCCACGGACTCGTGGATCGTCAGAGCCAGGTTCTGGGGGTCCAGGATCAGGGTCTTCTTCCCCTCCTCGCACTCCCTGGCGTGGAGGTGCTGGACCGCCTGGTCCGCCACCCGCTGGGCGTTCGCCAGGAGGTCTTGGGCATTGATATGTTCATACCCCTTGGTCATCGGCGGGGGATAATAGGTCCGCACCTTGGCGTCCCCTTCCCCGACCGCCGTGGCCTGGTAGCCCACCGCCGAGGTCACGACTTCGCTCTCCAGGAACGAGCCTTCGCTGGAGGCGAACAGGCGCTCGTCCTTCTTGAAGATCATGAACCCCTCGGCCTTCTTGACCCCGGGGTTCTTCAGGAGCTCGCGGTTGATCTCCAGAAGGAGACCCACCTTCTGATCGATTCCCACCGTGAAGGGGTCGATCTTATAGGGTGTTTTGAAAGAGGCCACCCGCTTGGGCTCAGGGACGAGCGACACCGGCTTTTTCATGGCCGTGGCGCTGGCCTTGGCGATGGCCACGGCCTGGCGGGCGACCTTCTGGACCTCCTGCTTCGTAACGATCCCGCTTCCCGCGAACCCCCAGGCCCCTTTGGCAATCGCGCGGACGCCGAACCCGAACTCCTCGGAGTCGCTGATGCCGGAGACCCGCACGTCCTCGGTCTGGAGGTTCTGACGCTTCATCCGGAGGAACCGCGCATCGGCGTAGTCCGCACCCGCATCCCGCGCCGCGCTCAGGGCCTCCTGGGCCAGGTCTTTGATGATTTTCTCCAATCCTCCTCCTCAATAATTGCAGGGAAAGCACAATAATATCATACCCAAAGAGCAAAGTCAAGGGGCCAAAAAGCATGGTCAAATAGGTCAAATGGGTCAAGCGGTCAAACGGAAGGAGACGAGGAGACAAGGAGAAAGGAAGCAGGAAGGCTTCCCGCCATGTTCCCACCCTCTTCCGACCCTGTTCCCACCCTCTTCCGGCCCTGTTCTCGCCCTGTTCCCGCCCTATTCTCGCCCTATTCCCGCCCATTTCCCGCCCTCTGCGGGAGCTGGATAGTCACCCTGGAAGGCGAGTCTCAGTCTGAGTCTAAGACAACCAACTAATTGAAAGAAAAAAACTTACGACAATGGAAAAGGGGCGATGAAAGCATCGCCCCTCACGAAAAAGAACTGACTAATTAGCTCAACTTACATAGCGACAAGGAGTTATCTACTCTATTTTCCTAAGGCATAGGTCAGGCCGAGGGTGGCGCGGGTGGATTTCTCCCGGTCCCCGGCAGACTGCCGCTCCACGGCAAAGTCGGCACGGATGCCGTGGCGCTCAAGGCCGAGGCCAGCAGTGTAGGCGCTCGGTTCATGCTCTTCATCCCCATAGCGGCGGTTGTAGTATCCTGTTTTGCTATAGCCATATGCACCCGCTCTTAGGAAAATCCCCTTAAACGGTTGAACTTCAAGCCCGACCCGTGATGTGGGAAGCGTCCACCCTGAGAACAGCCAGGGTTGATATGCATCACGCCACCACAGATCATCAAAGAGGTAACGGACTTGCTCTTTGCGAAAAAAGGTCACCTCGCCCTCTATCGAAAGTATTTTCTTCTGGATTCGCATCCCGAAGGCGGCATATTGAGGTGCGTTAACGGAACTCTCAAACGGATTAACGCTGAAGGACTCTTGAACCGTGATATGGTTCACCGTGTCGTAATAACTGTAGTAGTAGTATCTCTCGTCGGTACCCTCACCGTCCCAACCCGAAACCACGCCCACTTTGGCTCCGAGAGCGATCCCGTTTTTGGTTTCAACCAGAGCTCCAAGGTCAAAGTTAAATCCCTGATTCTCGAAAAGGGTCCTATCCATCCTCACACTCACGCTTGGGCCATAGGCTCCGCTTGAAGTATCTTGGCAAAAATCCCCTCGTTCAAATCGGAAACGGTCATAGTGAAGGTTGAAGCCCAAAGATGCCCGAACTTTTCCCAAGACCTCCTCTCCGGCTGCAAACACAATCGACGTGCGTCGGACATTTCCCACGGCTTTTGTCTCCGAATTCCGCCCTCTGAAGATTAGATTACCATCCTTCAAACGCGTCTCGTAGGGAACCGACAGCCCAAATCCAAGAATGCCCCAAGGAAGGGGAGTTAGAAGGATCAAAGCCTTTGGAGCGGCATAATGGGAGGAGTAGCTCGTTGGCTTTACGCCCGACCAAGGCGCATACCAGTAGTCGTTGGGAGTCGTTTTCTTCCATCGTTCCTCATAGGTGCCTTCCAGATAGACGGTGGGTTTGTCCATCCAGGCACACCCAGCGGGATTCCAGAACAGACAGGCCGGGTCTCCGGACATCGCCACGAAGGCTCCCCCCATGCCCATGGCCCTTGCCCCGACCCCGGGGGCGTAGAGGGTGTTCAGTTCGTGGGCCGATGCGAAACCGACAAAGGCTAAAACCAAGAAGATGAATGCGAACCGTCTCATAACCCCCTCCTCTCAGGTTTGGTATCCTTGAGATGCCGGTCCATAGGAAAGCGTTGCCCTTATTGTACCATAGAAAGCCTTATCAAAACCTTAACAAAAAGCAGGGGTACACGGTGGTGCGCCCCTGCCTTGCCCCACCCACCCACCCCATAAGGAATAAAACCCATGGAATCATGAGCTTCCATCTGACCTCTCCCCCGACCCCTCTCCCATTAGGAGAGGGGAAACCCTCGTTGATCGGACGTGCAATATTACCCGCTCACCTTAATAACAGGATGAGCGCACAATCGTGCGCTCATCTCCCGCCCGGACGGGATCCAAAGATCCCCTCCTACCCTGTTGCCGGCAAGATGCCAGCGCTACTTAATTTCCAGGACCCAGACCTCGCGGTCCTTGGGCAGGGACTCCTTGGTGACCTCGAAGCTCGCTGAGCCCAGCTTCTTCACGTTCTTCTCGTTCTTCAAGAACGCCTCCGGGCCCTGGATCGGCAGGTCCGGGGTGTAGCCCGTCTTGAAGTGCATCGGGACCACTATTTTCGGAGAGAGGGCCTTGATCACCTGGTTCACCTTGGAGGGGTCCAGGGTGAAGAACCCGCCTACCGGAACGAAAAGAACGTCAACTGCTTGACTTTTCTTCACCTCCTCGGGTGTACGAAATGTAAAAGTAATAACCGAATCCACTTTCTCGATGCTCTTGGCCTGTGTCGAGGTTAAGGTATGCCCCAGGTCCCCCAGGTGGCAGAACTTGATCCCATCCACTAAGAAGGTGTAAACCGTGTTCTTCCCCCGTTCTTTGCCTTGTTTCTCATCGTGGAAAGTGGCTGTGCCCCATACCGTGAGCCACCCGCCCTTAGTGAACGTGCCCACGCCCTTCTCGCTCCGAAGGATAAAGGGATTCCCCCCGATCAAGCCTACATTATTATGATCTCCGTGCTCGTGAGTAACCAGGAGCACGTCCGCCGTGAGCCCTTTGGGCAGGGGGTATTTCAGGAACGACTGGTCAAAGGGGTCCACCACCACCCGCTTCCCGTCACCTGCCTCCACCGCAATGAACGCCTGCCCGAACCAGGTCACCTTCGTCTTCGCCATCGCTGAACCTCCTGAAAGCAAAAGCACCAAGACAAGAAAAAGTATCGTTTTCTTCATGGTTTTGTCCTTTATTTCCTCATCAATTCAATCCATCTCCCCAGGACGTCGAAGAAGGCTCGCTCTGAATGGTCCAGAACGAGCCCTCTTGATCAAAAAAGCCCGGCGGCGTCCTACTCTCCCACAAGGTTGCCCAAGAAGTACCATCGGCCCTGAGGGGCTTAACTTCCGTGTTCGGAATGGGAACGGGTGTATCCCCCTCGGCATAGCCACCGTAGCAAATTATAAGCGGTTCTCAAGCCCGTGGAACGGAGCACACCACAAGAAGGAGATCTCTCTTTGAGCGAAAGGAAAACCTCGCCGCTCCCCACGCTCGGAACCGCCATTTCAAACTGCATAGGAATTCAATCTGGAGCCCAAGCACCTCGGGCGGACCAAAGGGCTTGCGTCAGTATTTAGGATCAAGCCTCACGGGCGATTAGTACCACTCGGCTGAAACGATTGCTCGCCTTACACCTGTGGCCTATCAACCCCGTAGTCTACGGGGGCCCTTCAGATCCCTCGAAAGGGATGGGAGATCTCATCTTGGGGTGGGTTTCGCACTTAGATGCTTTCAGCGCTTATCCCGACCGAACGTGGCTACCCGGCAATGCCCTTGGCAGGACAGCCGGCAAACCAGAGGTTCGTCCATCCCGGTCCTCTCGTACTAGGGACAGGTCCCCTCAAATCTCCTACGCCCACAGAGGATAGAGACCGAACTGTCTCACGACGTTCTAAACCCAGCTCGCGTACCGCTTTAATCGGCGAACAGCCGAACCCTTGGGACCTTCTCCAGCCCCAGGATGCGATGAGCCGACATCGAGGTGCCAAACCTTGCCGTCGATGTGAACTCTCGGGCAAGATCAGCCTGTTATCCCCGGAGTACCTTTTATCCGTTGAGCGACGGCGCTCCCACATGTAACCGCCGGATCACTAGAGCCGACTTTCGTCTCTGCTCGACTTGTCAGTCTCGCAGTCAGGCATCCTTATGCTCTTACACTCTGTAGGCGCGATTACCGACCGCGCTGAGGATACCATTGCGCGCCTCCGTTACTCTTTTGGAGGCGACCGCCCCAGTCAAACTGCCCACCTGGCATTGTCCCCCGCCTCGATTCAGAAGCGAAGGTTAGAACCTCAACAGCGCAAGGGTGGTATTTCAACGTTGGCTCCACCCCGGCTAGCGCCGGAGCTTCGCAGCCTCCCACCTATCCTACACATGCCCTGCCGAAATCCAGTACCAGGATACAGTAAAGGTTCACAGGGTCTTTTAGTCCATCTGCGGGTAGGCGGCATCTTCACCGCCACTACAAATTCGCCGAGTCCCTCGCTGAGACAGCGCTCAATTTGTTACACCATTCGTGCAGGTCGGAACTTACCCGACAAGGAATTTCGCTACCTTAGGACCGTTATAGTTACGGCCGCCGTTTACTGGGGCTTCAGTTCAAAGCTTTGCCCTTCTTGCGAAAGACTAACCTCTCCCTTTAACCTTCCAGCACCGGGCAGGTGTCACTCCCTATACGTCGTCTCGTCGACTTAGCAGAGAGATGTGTTTTTAGTAAACAGTCACCCGAGCCCTTTCACTGCGGCCCCAGACAGCTTCGACCGCGAGGGCCTACGCCATCCAGGGCACCCCTTCTCCCGAAGTTACGGGGCTAGATTGCAGAGTTCCTTAGCGAGGGTTCTCTCGAGCACCTTAGGCTTCTCGCCTCACTCACCTGAGTCGGTTTACGGTACGGTCGCCCTCCGGACTCGCGCCCGAGGATTTTCTTGGCAGCGTGGTAACGGCCCGTTTGTGCCCTTGCGGGCTCCCCATTGCGTCTCGGAGTAATGGCCCCGTGGATTTGCCTGCGGAGCCCCCCTACGCGCTTAGACCACCATCCAACAGGTGGCGGGCCTCCCCTTCTGCGTCCCCCCTGGCGCGTCTTGATCGCCCGAACGACGGTAGGCGAATATTGACGCCTTTTCCATCACCTACGGCTTTCGCCCTCGGCTTAGGGTCCGACTAACCCTGAGTTGATTAGCATTGCTCAGGAATCCTTGAGTTTTCGGTGGACAGGTTTCTCGCCTGTCTTATCGCTACTTATTCCGGCATAATCACTTCTGCTTCGTCGAAGGCGCCTCACGGCTGCCTCTTCATCCTACAACAGAACGCTCCCCTACCGCTCCCCTCCGACGAATCGGAGGAAAGCCCGCAGCTTCGGCAGCGTGCTTGAGTCCCGATATATTATCGGCGCAGCGACGCTTGACTGGTGAGCTGTTACGCACTCTTTAAATGAATGGCTGCTTCTAAGCCAACATCCCAGCTGTCTATGCACCACCACATCCTTTAGCACTTAGCACGCCTCCGGGGCCTTAGCCGACGGTCTGGGTTATTTCCCTCTCGGCCACGGGGCTTATCCCTCGCAGCCTCACTCCAGCGCTTTGGTGTGCCGGCATTCGGAGTTTGAATGGGTTCGGTAGGCCGGTAAGCCCCCTAGCCCAATCAGTGCTCTACCTCCGGCACAAAACACGCCAGGCTGTCCCTAAAGGCATTTCGGGGAGAACCAGCTATCTCTGAGTTTGATTGGCCTTTCACTCCTACCCACAGCTCATCCTGAAGCTTTTCAACGCTTATAGGTTCGGTCCTCCATCCCGTGTTACCGGAATTTCAACCTGGCCATGGGTAGATCACTCAGTTTCGGGTCGACCCCCTGCGACTCATTCGCCCAATTAGGACTCGCTTTCGCTACGGCTCCGTCCCTTTAAGGACTTAACCTTGCCACAGAGGAGTCACTCGCCGGATCATTATGCAAAAGGCACGCCGTCACCCGCTCTTCGGCCCCGAAGGGCCAGTAAGTCCGGGCTCCGACTGATTGTAGGCATTATGGTTTCAGGTTCTATTTCACTCCCCGCCAGGGGTGCTTTTCACCTTTCCCTCACGGTACTTGTTCGCTATCGGTCTCAGGAGAGTGTTTAGCCTTGGAGGGTGGTCCCCCCAACTTCCCGCCGGGTTTCTCGTGCCCCGCGGTACTCAGGAAACGTCTCGAGGGAGAGGTCTCGTATTTCGCTTACAGGGCTTTCACCTTCTTTGGCGTGTCTTCCCAGACACTTCGACTACACGGACCCTTTGTAACTCCCCGGTCCTGGTTAGCGCACAGGACCAAAGTCGCTCCTACGACCCCCGCGGCACAACGCGCGCTCGCTTTAACATGCCGCCGAGTTTAGGCTCTTCCCATTTCGCTCGTCGCTACTCCGGGAATCTCTGATAGATTTCTTTTTCCTCCGGGTACTGAGATATTTCAGTTCCCCGGGTTCGCCGCACCGCCCTATGGATTCAGACGGAGCTGTCCCGATATGACTCGGGACGGGTTTCCCCATTCGGAAATCGCCGGGTCAAAGGTTGTTTGCACCTCACCGACGCTTATCGCAGTTTACCACGTCCTTCATCGCCTTCCTGAACCAAGGCATCCACCATACGCCCTTTGTAACTTGAACCAAATCTCGCTGGCGCAAGACCTTTTTTCATCTCCCGATGTTCCGGGAGACGGGTCACACCCAAGGTGCTTGGTTCCCAAATTTGTATTCCCTATGCAGTTGTCAAAGAACGTTTGCGTAATTTTGCAAGACCTATAATTATACTCAATTACCACTTTCTTGTCAACCCCCTTAGAAAGATTTTTTTATCCCCATGGTTTTCCCCCTTGCTCCGGCACTCCGGAGGCGTGCCGGGTTTACCCTTTCGTCAGCCTATGTCCAGGATTTAGAACGCCTTAGCCGACAACCCCGAAAGAGACGGCCGGGAAAGGGAGGGGGAAAGGCTGATGTCGGAAGAAAAAGGACGGTCCTCTTATGGCCTGCCGCGCCAGTGCAACCTTGACACTCTTTCCTCATTTATGTTATGATTCTCAATTCCTACAAGGAACGCCGAAAAAACCCTGTGACAAGCCCTGTGAATAGTCCTTCCCAGCCTCAAGGAAAAGTCCCAAGCCTCGGCATGCGGTTGATCAGAGCCTGTCTCCTCCCTGCCCTCTTCTTCCAGCTCGTACCGGCAACGGTCCTCGGCTATGCCCCCAATGACCCCTATGCCGGCCTGGCCGACCTGTGGTCCCTGGCCCACCTGAGGGGCGGGAAAGCCGGACAGTTCTCCAGCTACGACCGTACGGGGGGCTGGTACGACTTCAACCACTGGCTCTACACCCGACCGGACTCCGGCCGGGTCCTGGCCGAGGCCACGGGCCCGGGGGCCATCACCCGCATCTGGATGGCCGCGGGCACGAGCCAGGGCGGGCACCCCAACGGCCTCTCGCCGTTTTCCCGGATCCAAATCTTCCTGGACGACGACTCCGCGGCGGTCGTGGACACCTTTGCCGTGGCCCTTTTCGGAGGGTTCGCCCCGTTCCTCCCTCCCCTGGCGGGACAGTCTTCAGGCGGTGTCTACTGCTACGTCCCCATGCCCTTCAGGCAGAGCATGCGCGTGGTGTTCTACCCGGACTCTACGATTCTCAGCTTCTATCATGTGGACTACATCGCCTTTGAGGATACCGCCGGGATCCGCACCCTCACGCTTCCCTTAGACTCCCTCAGCCAGGCCTACTATGACAGTATCGCCTACGACTGGAGCCACTTAGGGGAGGACCCCAAGGCCTATGAAGAAAATCCCGCCAGTTTCGAGGTCACCGAGGTCATCCCGCCCGGCGAGCGCCGTACTTTCGCCGACATCCCTGTCCCCGGAATCATCGGTAGCCTCCGGGCCAAGATATCCCCGGCCAACGGCCGGACCTATGAGAACACGATCCTGGAAGCCCGCTGGGATTTGGAAGGCATTCCGGCCATCAATGCACCCTTCGGTCATTTCTTCGGCACGGGTTTGGGCCCCGCCCGGTTCAACTCCCTGCTTATCGGCACTTCCCCGGAAAGCAGTTATTGCTTCTTGCCCATGCCCTTCAGAGCTTGCAATTTCTCGGTCTATAATGCCGATTCGACATTAACGGACACGGTGACCCTGCGGTTCACTTATCTGAAAAGGCCCGTGGACAGCCTGGGAAGGCTTCACGCCCTGTTCCGAAGGGAAAACCCCACCTCTTTCGGCATTGACTATACCCTCCTGAACATTCATGATGCCGGCCCGGGACACTACCTGGGTACCGTGCTGACCGTCCAGGGAAACCCCAAGGACATCGCCCACCTGGAGGGGGACGAGACCCTTGTCCAGGACGGGCACCCCATCCGCTGGCGGGGCACCGGGTCCGAGGACTACTTCAACTGCGGCTGGTACTTCTGGGGCGGGGGGTCCATCCGGCCCCTGCACGGCGCCCCGATCGTGAATCATACGATGAGCCAGTTTACGATGTACCGACTCCATCTTGCGGATGCGATCCCCTTCCAAAACAGCCTCAGGGTCACCATGGAGCACGGGGACCAGAACACTTACCAGGCTAACTACGCCAGCGTCGCCTACTGGTACGCCGCACCCCAGTCTCCGAAGCTCTTCTCCTCCGCCGCCCAGTCCGGCCCGGGCGTCAATGGGCTCGGGGATGCCGAAGGCTGGGTTGCTGTCTCCCCGAACCCGATGAGAGACCACTGCACCATCGCCTGCTCGCCCGCCCTGCCGGGCGAAACCCATTTAAAGATCTATGATATCGCCGGCCGCGCCGTCAGAACTTTCACCTCCCGCCCCTCATCTCCCGCTCCTCTCGCGTTCACCTGGGATGGACGTGACGACCAACGGAGAAAAGTCAGCAGCGGCGTTTACTTCGTCCGGCTGGGCGGCGCCCGATCCGCGGCCGCCGTAAAGCTTCTCCTGGTGCGCTGACCTATCGGATCAACCATAGCTATCAGGAAGTTTCTCTCTTAATCCTGCTCGCTGTCTTCGCAATCGTTCCTCCGGCGCACAGCCTGTCCTGGGACGGGCTGGACGACAAGGGAACCGCCCTGCCATCAGGGACCTACGAGTATGAGCTAAGAGCAGGAGAAAATATGCTCAGAAACAAGGTGGAACTCAAGTAATTCACAGAGTTAAACGAGGTTAACCTGCTGTACCTAAAAGACTTGCCTTCCGACTTCCACATTCCACCCCTCTACAGCACCTCCGATTTTTAAACCTAACCCACGCATTTTCAAGGCAATATAGTAACGCCTTCCGATAGCTTCCCGCCATGTTCCCACTATGTTCCGTCTAAGTTCCCTCTAAGTTCTCTCTAATTTCCCTCTAACTTCCCTCTAACTTCTCTCTAATTTCCCGCTAACTTCACGCTAATTATTGCCCTGCCTTGGAAGTACCATTGTTACGGGGGCCTACTTGACAAAGACATGGTAAACACGCGTATAATAAAGGGGTAAAAAGCGAGATGCCGAAACGAGTTCGGCATGACGAGCGCTTACTAACTGAAAAAGGAGAAAGAGATGGCTAAGGTAAGGTCGCCCCTGCACAGCATAGACCTGAGGGGCAGGATAGCCGACGGGTTCGTGTTCACGGTATGGAGGGGCATCAACTGCCTGAGAACCTTCGTCATGCCCAGCCAGCCCAGGACGCAGAGGAAGGAGCAAGTCTGGAAGACCACTCCCAGGGTGACCCGGGCCTGGGGCGGGATCACGGATCAGGAAAGGGCAAACTGGGAGGCGTTCGCCCTGTTGTTAAAGCCGACGGACCCCACCTTAGGAAGGGAGAGCCACTGGTCCGGATATTTCGCTTACGTGTCCGTGAACCAGGTCTTAGCGGACGCGGGACTCACTCTGGCCATCCAGCCCCCAGCCATCCCCCAGCCCAATCCGCCCGAGCGGTTCAGACTAAGAAACCCAGCCCCGGGAGTCGTCAGAATAAGGTGGGAGCCCTTACCAACCGGAACCCTGATAGACCTCTGGCTCAATCAGACCAAAGCCTCACGCAAAGCCTACCCCTCCAAGTTCCGCCACCTGGTCTATGCCGATGGAACCACCGGCCTCCACGTCCTCACCGGAATCCCGGCGGGAACGAGGGTGGCCGTGAAAGGAAGGGTCGTGAGACCCGACGGGGGAAGATCAGGCTACGCGCAGGCGGAGATAGTCGTGTGACTTAAAAAAGAGCCGCTTGGCTTCAAACCAAGCGGCTCAATACCATTAAAATTTAGAGGCTTATTCTTCCTCGCAATAAGCTTTTATTCTCACCCAATCACATTCCGTATCATCCCTATCCTTATAATATATTTCAATTAATTCAATACTATCTTCCACTTCATTATAAGCGTAAATAACCCTTATCCCTGACATAACGCCCTTGCCTTTAAGAGAACGACAGGCAAACTTCTTAGCTTTGTATATTTTAACCCGTTCACGGCTAATGGTTAATCCTGGAATCTCAAAAATCCCACCATTATCAATATTTTTCTTATGAAAGAGAAATAACGCCTTATCAATAAATATCTCTACATCTTCTATTAACGTTCTAAATCGCTTAAGCCTTTTTAGATCTTTGTAAAACTCTGGCCGACGGGAAACTGATCTAAAGCGCTTCTCCATAGTCCCTCACAGAGTAGGTTGGGGTTCTGTAAAACACGGCTTCATACTCGATCTTCTTACCATCTTCGGTCGTAACCCAAGGAACGTCACCGTGGGAATAGTCGCTTATCTGTTTTGCATTCATGTCTGATAGCTTTTTCAGCACATCATCAATAACCTCCATTTCGTTAGCTTTTAACTTCGTAAGGTCCGGCTTTCGTCGGGAAAGGTATTTGGTCCGGGGAAAAGTGAAATAATTATCCTTGACTTTAACGATATCCTTATCGAGCATCTGATCCACGATCTTCTTGAACTCCACGGGGGTCGGCCCAAAGCGATTCTTGATGTAGGTAGCCCCGATCAACTGCTCCTCGTATTTCTCATAGAAGTTGAAGTCGATGAAATAGAGGAGCTTGTAAATGACCGTCTCCCCGATGTTGGGCTTTGAGCCCACTGCATTGAGGATGTAAAGCAGGACCTCTTTGAACTTTGTCAGATTCTTCTGGGGAACGTTTATCCGCATTTGGGGCTTGGGCTCGGAAACCTTGGCACCCTCGGTCAAAACCACCTTCGGCTCTTTCTCCAAATCCAACAGCCCCTCCACAGATACCTGAAACAGCCTCGACAGCTTGACCAAGTCATCAACTGAAAGCTTGCGCTCATCGTTCTCAATCTGGGAGACGGTCGGACGAGCCACCCCCAACTGCTCGGCCAGCCACTGCTGGCTGAACCCCAGCCCCACCCGGAGAGCCTTGATCCTCTTACCCAGCTTCAAATCAACCGCACTCATTCGCGCTCCTCTCTTATTTTCTCTGTTTGATAACCATTATATCATATGTAAGATATTTTGTCAATAGGCAGTAAGATATTTTTACAATAAAATCCTAAGCAAATAATCCCGAACACGATAGAAAGCCCCTTAAACGCCAGAACAACGGGGTCACATATCCTCACCGGAATCCCTGCGGGAACAAGGGTGGCGGTGAAAGGACGTGTCGTTAGACCGGACGGGGGGAAGTCGTATTACGCGCAGGTGGAGATCATAACCTCGTAAGGCGTGAGGCGTAAGGCGTAAGGAGAAAAAGACAACAGACGAAGGAAAGGTAAGAATAGCACAAGAGGGCAAGGGATTAAACGAGCGGCGATCGTAGACTGTGGACTGTGGATTGTAGACCTCCGAAAAAGGCGAACCACAAAGCCACAAAGACACCAAGGAGGGACTCCACCCGCACGCCCGGAACGACTGAAAGGGCGCAGAGGGGCTGAGGGGCAGGGGAAAAACAAAAGGGCGGTCCGAAGACCGCCCTGTTAACAGAATCCTGGTTAAATTTTAATTCCCACCTGTCGTAGTCTTGAGGATGGTGCCATTGTTCCCCGCGGCATACCCGGTTTGTGCATCCACGGGGAAACGGACCGACCAAAGATCATAGGTTGTGCCCGAGGTTTGGGTGACCCAGTTCGCTCCTCCATTCGTGGTTTTCACGATGGTACTACCATCCCCCACGATATACCCGGTTGAGGCATCCACGGGGAAATGGACAGACACAAGAACATAGGTTGTGCCCGAGGTCTGGGGGGTCCAGTTCGCTCCTCCATTCACGGTCTTCAGGATGGTTCCAGTATACCCCACGGCATAACCGGTTAGAGCATCCGCGGGAAAATGGACTTTAAAAAGATTCGTTGGGCCCGGGGTCTGGGAGACCCAGTTCGCCCCCCCATTCGTGGTCTTCAGGATGTTGCCACTCTCTCCTACGATATACCCAGTCGAGGCATCTAGGGGGAAGTAGACAGACTGAAGACCGAGGATTGTGCCCGGGGTCTGGGAGACCCAGTTCGCCCCCCCATTCGTGGTCTTCAGGACGGTGCCAGAAGCCCCTGTTACATACCCGGTTTGTGCATCCACGGGGAAATGGACAGAGTAAAGATCGCGGGTTGTCCCCGAGGTCTGGGAGACCCAGTTCGCTCCTCCGTTCGTGGTCTTCAGGATGAAACTGCCGGGATTGCCACCTACTACATACCCTGTTTGTGCATCCACGGGGAAATAGACAGCATTAAGAATATCGGTTGTGCCCGAGGTCTGGGAGACCCAGTTCGCTCCTCCGTTCGTGGTCTTCAGGATGGTGCCAGCATACCCCACGGCATACCCGGTTGAGGCATTTAGAGGAAAATGGACACCATGAAGATGCTCGGTTGTGCCCGAGGTCAGGCTAAACCAAGGCTGCGCTGACTGTGTGGTAAAACGCCAGACCGGACCCTGGGTTTGAGCCCCCTGTTTGTCCCTTGCCAGTATCCTCCAATAATACGTTGTATTGTTAAGAAGCCCGCTAACCGCTCTGGTTGTATCCACCAGACCACTATCAATCCGGGCTGTCGGGGGATTAGAGGTACTAAAATAAACCTCATATTTTGCCGTGTCCCCGGGGTCCGGGTCCCCCCCACCCCAGATCAAGGTGAGGCTGGTGGGTTGATTGATTAGCGAATCCGGAGCAATGAACCTGGGCATATTGGGAGGATTATTGAGTGTCCCGGTTTGGAACCTCCAGACAGACCCGGCCGTGGTATCCAAAGCCCGGTCCTTGGAGACGATCCTCCAATAGTACCAGGTGCCGTTGGCCAGGCCGCTGCGAGGCAGGGTGGTTCCAAGCTGACCACTGGAGACGCGCAGGGTGGGCGGGTTTGAGGTGCTGAAATAGACATCGTAACGGGCCGTGTCCCCGGGGTCCGGGTCCCCCCCGGTCCAACTCAAGGTCAGGCTGGTGGGCTGATTCGTCGCGTTATCCGGCGGATTAACACACCCAGGGGAGGTGGGGAATCGATTCGCCATCAATGAATATCTTACAGACCAGGGTCCGGTGTAAATGCTGTCCGTGGCCCGAACCCGCCAGTAATACGTCGTTGCGCGGGTGAGCACAGAGGTCGAATACGTCGTGTCAATCAGGTTGGATTGATCCACGACCCGGCTGCCAAAGCCCGTGTCCGTGGCTACCTGAATCTGATAGGTTATCGCCAGGAGCCTGGGAGGAACCGGGACGGGCCGGAGGAATGGGGACGGCACTGGAGCATCCGAGCTTTCCGCCTTTCTCCCATTTAACGCGGCCCGAGCAACCGGTGACGAAGCACCCTCGGATTCGGAAACGCTGGCCCACTGGGAGGCGGCAAACTGGGCCACAACGGCTGTGCTCATGGTTACGGGAACCGGGACCGGAGCCGGAAGGATGACCGGGAGCTCCGGGGCCTGTTGGAACGTCACATGACCCCATAAGAAGACCGTGGGGTTGACCGGAACCCCGTAGGCGCCATTAGCAGGCGAGATCAAGCTGGGGGCATTGGGAAGCGCCCTGGTTTGGAAATTCCAAATGGGACCCGTGGTCATACCACCGCGGCGGTCCTTGGAAACGATCTGCCAATAGTAATTCGTGGTGGGACTCAATCCACTGCGGGCCAGGGAGGCCGGGACGAGGTCTTGGGCCACGCGAACCACTGGAGGATTCGCGGTGTCGAAATACACGTCGTATTTGGCCGTATCCCCAGGGTCCGGGTCCCCTCCGGTCCAGCTCAGGGTCAGATTAAGGGGCTGGCCTGTCGCCCCGCTTGCCGGATTGGGGTTGGCAGGCATGGTGGGCGGATTATTGGGTGTGGAGCCCGTGGAGAACCTCCAGACCGTACCCTGGGTCTCGGTCGCGTGATTGTCTTTCGCAACCACTTTCCAATAATAAGTCGTGCTCAAGCTCAACCCACTCTGGGCAAGGCTTCTCGTCGTCTGATTGGTAGAAACCGCTGTGGTCGGAGGATTGGTCGTACCCAGATACACATCATAGCTCAAGGCATCCCCGGAATCAGGGTCCGCGCAGGACCACCCCAGGGTCAGGCTGGTGCCCTGGTTGGTCGCCCCGTCCGCGGGATAGGGACTGGAAGGGGCGTTCGGGGCATGGTTGAGGCCGGCCTCCAGGGGGTTGTTGAACTTGTGGGAGCAGGAGAAGAGAAAGGAGGCCGTCAGGAGAAGGACGATCAGGGCCAGGGAGCGATACGAGCGCTTGAAGATCATTTCATCCTCCTCTTAAAACCGCATCCTAAACGCGGCGTTAGGTTGACCCTTTTGCGTCATGCCCAGATAGACCTCTGGCTGTCTGGCAGCATGAGGCGAACCCCCGCCCCGGGAGGTCAAGAACAGTAGCCCGGAAGTGCCGATGAAGACCCCGGAGGCCCCGAGACAGATGTTCGCCACCATGTCCGCTTTCTTCACCTTGTCCTTGTACTGGTTCATCGTTTCCACAGTCGTGGCGTCCTTGTACTTCTGGTAATTGCTCCCGGCATTGGACTCCTCAACAATCGCACCCACCACAGAACCCGCCCCGAGGACCAAGGTCGCCCATGCCCAGCCTCGTTTTGCCCGCACCCCGGCCTCCTGTTTTTTCCTCTGGCGTTCAAGCTCTGCCAGGCGTTCAGCCTCCTTCCGCCTCGCCTCCCTGACCTTAAGAGATTCGGCTTCGGCAGCGGCCCTCTGGACTACGGCCAAGGAGTCAGCCCTGCGCTGGGCAGCCAGCCTCTCCTCTTCCTGCCGCTTGTGAATTATCTCGGGCTGGAGGCTGAGCAACTCCTCCTTTTGCTTCGCGGTAAGCCCAGCCACAGCAAGCTCCCAAGCCACCTCGCTCATCGCCGCAGTCAACAGATAGTCAATGTTTCCCACATAATCTTTGACCGCGGTCTGTGAGATCCGTCCGGACTCCACGTCCACCATCCGAAGATTCACAGAATAGGTGTCCCCGATCTTGCCCACGGTGCCACCGACCATCTTCTGAACCCCGAGGAACTTCCCGATCTTGGCCAGACAGCTGGCCTCGTCGCAAGCCCCGGTCTGCTGGAAGGCCTGCTCCCTCAGGATCTCGTCACGGCGGGAGCGCTCGGTCACGTCGAAGCGGGTCGTGCGCGCCAGCTCCACGAGCAGACGGTCGGTCAACACCAGGGCGCAGTCGAAAGAGATGTCGCTGCCGGCCTTCAGGTTCATCACGGAGATGGTCAGACGAGGGGGAGGCTGGGCAGACGCAGGGGAGAGAAAAAGGCCCGAAACAAGCAGGGAAATCAGAAGAACGCTGGACCTACGCATGATTCCTCCGAAAGAGGGTTAATAGAAGTGATTAAAGACTAACATAATTAAGGGCGAAAAGTCAAGGGGGCTGAAGGCCGCTGGATCACTTCGTTACGGTGGAGACGGTTGATCGCTACGCTACGGTAGAAACGGTTGACCGCTTCGCTACGGTTGAAACGGTGGAGTCGGAACGGCGAAGATTAAGGAGCAAAGACGCTGGATTCCCGCCTGCGCGGGAATGACGACCATTTCGAATTTCGGATTGCGAATTGAACGGCAAGCGATACACACCCCCTACCCCCTCTTGATAGAGGGAAAAAAACACTGGATTCCGGGTCAAGCCCGGAATGACGGACCCCTAACCCCGAACAACCGCCGGATCACACCGCTACGGCGGAGACGGAATGTCAGACATCTCGGACAGGTAGGACCTTTCGGACCCGTCGGACAGTTCGGACAAGGCGGACAGAACACACCCCTTAATCCCCTCTTGATAGAGGGGAAAAAGAGACGGTAGAGACGGAACGTCAGACATCTCGGATAGGCAGGATATTTCGGACCCGTTGGACTGTTTGGACAAGGCGGACAGAACACACCCCTTAATCCCCTCTTGATAGAGGGGGAAAAGAGACGCCCGGTTGGGGCGTCTCTTCGTTCAATGACCGATCCCGGGCGCAATGGGCTCAGCTTTCCTCCGGCCCCGGCACCCGGCGATCAGGTCCCGCGGGTCAGCTTGTCCAGGTGCTTGACGAAAGTCGCCTTGTCCTGGAGCCCCACGTACCTCGCCACGATGTTCCCCTCCCGGTCCAGGATGAAGGTCGTGGGGATGGCCTTGATCCCGCCGTAGGATTTCTCGACCTCCTCGGTGACGATGAGGATCGGGTAGGTGATCGTGATGGCATGCTTCTGCATCCCCTTCAGAACGCCCGCCTTCCCGCCCTCGTCCATGGCCAGGCCCAAGATCTCCAGGCCCTTGCCCTGGTACTCGGAGTACAAAACATTGAAGTCCGGGATGCCCTTCCGGCAGGGCGGACACCAAGTGGCCCAGAAGTCCAGGATGACCACCTTGCCCTGGTAGTCCGAGAGCCGGACCGGCTTCCCATTAATGTCCGGGAGGTTGAAGTCCGGGGCTTTCTTCCTCACCGGGGTGCAGGAGGCTGCCAGGAGGCAGAGAAAGAGCACCAAGAAGACCGGCCCGATTCGTTTTGTGTTCATCGCTTGTTCCTTTCAGTTCCTTATCTTTGACAATGAATGGAAGGACAGGGGTTAAGTTTAACGCAAAAGCCCGGGAAAGGTCAAGGCCCAAGCCTGCTCCAAAGAGAGAAGCGGAAGAGGCTTCCCCGGAGCGAGGGCTTGACTTTCCCGCCAAATCTGCTATAATTAAACGTTGAGATGCCGAATCAAGTTCGGCATGACGAGCCTTTAATCACTAAAGGAGGAGCCATGAAGTGGAAGATACTGTCGGCGATCCTGGGCGTGGTTGCAGTGGGAGCCGTAGCCACGACCATCGTAGTATCCAAGGGATACCGCATCACGAAGGCGCCCGAGCCCCAGATCGCCACAGCGCCGGTTACGACTCCGACCCCTGAGCCTCAAATCGCGCCCCCCGAAACTGCTTCCGGGACTCCAGCCGAGCCTGCGGCGAAGGTCGAGCCAACGCCTGAGCCTGTCAAATCCGAGAAGCCCGCTCAGCCCAAGCCCGAGGCCAAGCCCAAGCCGGCCGCGAATGTCAAGGTCGAGACCAAGACCATCCCGGCGGGAACGAAGCTGGCCATAACGCTGGAGAATGCGGTTTCTTCCAAGGACGCCAACG
>Ga0315274_10005249_pt1 | contig 18943 bp, 21 predicted proteins | sample YL17G02_20_MG_FD_203700 | JGI IMG/M metagenome (GOLD analysis project Ga0315274, IMG submission 203700) | Sediment microbial communities from Yellowstone Lake, YNP, Wyoming, USA - YL17G02_20 | ecosystem: Environmental > Aquatic > Freshwater > Lake > Sediment | place: USA: Wyoming | collected... | reverse complement strand
AATAGGATTGTCCCCCCCATCGCCCAGAAGAATTGGAAGAAGTCTGTTATGAGAACCCCCCATAATCCCGAAATAGCTGTATAAAGTATTGTGATTGTGAAACAGAGTAATAGTATTTTAAATTTGTTTATCATTAGTGGTAATTCTGTAGCATACGCACTTACTTCTTTTCCTGCATAAGATGTATGAAGCAAAATCCATCTTGTTGCATCATCTATGATACCCCAATTTCCTAATGGAATCGTTTCACCGATAATTTTTAACATTGCAAGATTGACCCATCCCATTACAAAACATTGATATACTAATGAAAAATAAACACCTCGGAAACCCCTTAATATGCTTGCTGGTTTACCGGAATACCTAACATAAACAAGTTCATTATCTGTAAGGATATTAGCACGACGCCATAATCTCGCAAAGAAAAACACACCTAACATTGTGATAGGAACCTGACACCACCAATACCATTGTCCCCAAATACCTTTTGTAACAACCATAGCACTAAGAACAAGGGGAGTATCTGCGGCAAATGTTGTTGCCACCATTGAAGTCCCTAAAATCCACCAGGATACTCCTCTCCCTGATAAAAAGTACTCTTTAGTGTTTTTTTGTCCTCTTTTTGATAATACAATTCCTATCCCAAAAGAAATTATAAAATAGCCGATGATTATAATCCAGTCAGCAGTTTTAACAATAGGTTGCATTAGGGAATTTCCTTTCTTTGTAGAGATTTTTGATTCGTGAGGTTTTTCCCTTATAGAACAGCTTATTTTTCTTTGTCAACATCAAAAAGAAGTTTTCATTTATCAAAGTAAACTCCTTTTTTAATTTGTTGCAAAAACTATTTGAATTAGTTTATGTAATAGAATAATTATTGTTTTGTTTATTCTTTGATTTCAGTTAATTGTGTTCAGAAACATAGTGTAATTCGAAATTTATTTTGAAAGTTTCATCGAGATAAATTGCGTGTTACAGCCTTTAATTACAAAAATTAGGAGGATGAAATGAGATTAGTTATTTTTTTGAATTTTCTTTTTCTTCAATTAATTATGTTTAGTTCCTATGCTCAAGAACCTTCCTTTACTCCCAAACCTGAACTATACAAGAGATTTGACCCACAAGGAAGTATTTTGCGTAAGCAAACTGCGGATGAGAAAGGCTTTCAAATTATTGAAAAGGAAAGCAAGGGTCCCGGAATCAGGATTTCCTGGCCACCCTTGAAACACGAAGAATATCCTTATGATATTATAAGGATTGCTGGTAGTTCTGTTCCGGATGCAGAAATCAGTATAAATGGATCGCCTGTTAAAATCTATCCAAGTGGAGCATTTGTGTATGTTGTTAATAACCTCAAGGAAGGATTGAATGATATAACTGTTATTGCGAAGAATCAGAAAGGTGCTTCACAATATACTTTTCAGGTTAATCATATTAAAAAGAAAATTTATCAAACGACACCTCAGAATGTTTTAATAATTGAGGATGATTTAATGTTGCCTGATAGTGATTTAGTTTTATCTGAAGGTGATATATTAACTGTTCAATTTAAAGGAACTCCAGATTGTAATACTTATTTTAAATTAGATGGAATCGATGAGAAATTTCCTATGAGGGAGTTAGAACCTGCTAAAGAAGGCTCTATGGCAAATGTTAAGGGAATTTATAGAGGATCTTTTCATATCACTTCCGATATTTCATTAAAAAAAGGACCGATTTATTTCTACTTAAAATCTGAAGAAGGAAAAGTTTCTAAGAAAAAATCCATCAAGACTGTTGAAATTAAACCGAAGAATCCAATCAGATTAGTTGAAACAATCGATGTTGTAAATCCGTTAAGGACGTCTCCTAATGAATCAGGCTCGAGAATTATTGACCTGCCTAAGGGAGTTATTGCTGAGGAAGTTGGGGAGATTAATAATTATTATAAGATACGACTATCCGCATCAGAAGTGGCTTATTTGTATAAACAAACTGTTCAACCTGTTAAGGAAGGAACACCTTATCCACTTGTTAATCTTTATTCTGTGAAAATCATTCCTGAGGGAAAATGGACAACTATTTCAATACCTATTTCACAGAAAATTATTTATAAGATAATTCCGAAGATTAATCCAGGAGGAGTTGATTTATTCTTATATGGTGCTATAAATAATATTGGGATAATGTATACAGACCAGGGGGATAATATTGTCGAATCCATTATTCCTATACAATATGAGGATAAGGTTACAAAAATTTCAATTGTATTAAGAGAACAACAAAATTGGGGTTGTTGGGGTGATTATGATGATAAAGGGAATTTTAATCTTAAAATAAAACATTCACCCATTAGAGGTAAATCAAACAATGATATATTAAAAGGTCTTGTATTTATGCTTGACCCTGGTCACGGTGGAATATATCCTGGTGCAGTCGGTCCAAGCGGGTTTGAGGAGCAGGAGGTTAATCTTGGAATTGCATTATCTCTTAAGAAGAGATTGGAAGAAAGCGGAGCAAAAGTAGTTTTGACAAGGGAAGCAGATGTAGATATTTCGTTGGCTGATAGGGTAAAGTTTGCGATTGACAATAATGCCGATATTTCTATAAGCATTCACAATAATTCTTGCGGTGAGAATTTAGATCCTTTGACCGAGAAAGGAACATCTGTTTATTATTATCAACCATTTTCAAGGAGATTGGCAGGAAATGTTTTTGAGGAGTTAGTCAAAATAGGATTAAACCCGGAGAATTATAATTTTATGGGATTTTATCTTGTCAGACCCTCATATTTTCCAGCGATTTTAGTTGAAGGTGCTTATATGTCTAATCCTATTGATGAGATGATGCTTATAGATGTGGAATTTCAAACAAAAATAGCTGATGCAATTTTTAAAGGAATTAACAAGTTCTTAATTAGTTCTAAATAAATAATCTTTACAGAATTTATTGTAGTGCGAGATTTATCTCGCACAAGCTTGCGGCAGGGATGTCGCATTACAGTTTTTCAGAGGTCTCAATAAGAAAAAATAGATTAATTTTAGTCTAAAGTTATATATTAAGATATTAGAGTTAAATCATTGCATATCAGTATGTTATGTTAACAAAAATCTTCAGAACATCAATCCTGATTATCATTTTCTTTTTATTATTTCAGGGGCTTATTTTTTGTAATGAAATCCTATCTCATTCTGATTTCTTGATGGATACTTATGTTACAATTCAAGTTGTTGTCAGTGATAAAATAATTGGTAAACAAGTTTTAGATGATGCATTCGAATTGATAAAAAAGTTGGATAAGAAATTTAATAATTATAACCCAGATAGTGAGCTCTCATACATTAATCGTAATGCCTTTAATTCCACAATAAAAGTTGATGAAAAAATGTTAAGAATTTTAGAAGCCTCAAAGAAGATTTTTGAAATGTCCGATGGTACTTTTGACCCAACTGTAAGCCCTTTAGTAAAATTATGGAATTTTAAAGCAGAAAAACCTTCTGTGCCTTCTCAATCTGCAATTACAAATTTGTTGCCTCTTGTAAATTTTAATAATGTAATAATTGACGAAAAGAACAAATCTGTTAATTTTTTAAAAAATGGTATGGGAATAGATTTAGGAGCAATTGCGAAAGGATTTATTGTCGATGAAGTAGCGGATTTTCTGAAAAAGAGAAATATCAAATCAGCCTTAATAAATGCAGGTGGGAATATATACGCTTATGGCAATAAGCCTGATAATAGCGATTGGAACGTTGGATTAAAAGACCCAAGAGGTGATGGAATTATTGCAACTTTTCCATTGCGAGACTGTTCTATTGCAACTTCGGGTGATTATGAACGATTTTTCATTGTTGATGGGAAACGCTATCATCATATTCTTAATCCTAAGACAGGTTATCCGGTATATGAAACAATAAGTATGAGCGTTATTGCGAAAGATGCAACAACAGCGGATGGATTATCAACAGCTGCATTTGTCATTGGTGGTCAAAAAGCCTTAGAGTTTCTTAAGAGTTTAAACAAAGATGATTTGGAAGGGATAGTAATTTTTCCTGTGGATAGTTCTTCATTTGTAGGGAACGCATATATGCGTTCCTTAAAAAAATATAAAATTCTCGTTACTGAAAGGTTTGCAAATGAAATAACGATTGTTAAGAAGAATTACTATTAAAGATTTCTGAAAAACAAACATAAAGTGAAATTATTTCGTTAATAACAGTAATATTTCTGATACCTATTCCCTCACCCCAAACCCTCTCCCGATGGGAGAGGGAAGGGTGAGGGTATGTCATTCTGAGCGAAGCGAAGAATCTCGTTCTTTTTTTAATAACAGTTCAGAGATATTTAAATATAAAAAGAAAGACGAATATGGATAAAGCGGATTTGACATATATGGATAGAGGCCAAGAGGGAATAGTAATTGAGATAAAGGGTGGGAGAGGTTTTGCCAAACGCCTTGAGTCTATGGGAATAAGGGTGGGGAAGAAGATTAAAAAGGTGAGCGACCCATTCTTGAAAGGACCGATTACTGTTAAAGTTGAAGGGACTCAACTCTCACTTGGTTATGGAATGGCACAAAAGGTTATTGTTGATATTGAAGGTATTAGTAGAATTCTCTTAATGGGTAATCCGAATGTTGGGAAAAGTGTTATATTTTCGAGATTAACAGGAACACAGGTTATATCATCGAATTATCCCGGCACCACTGTTGAATATATGAGAGGGATTGTTAAGTTAGGAGACCAAAAAGCCTTTGTTTTCGATGTCCCTGGAGCCTATACATTAGAGCCTACAAATAAAGCAGAAGAAGTTGCTGTTGAGATGTTGAAGCAAGGCGATATAATTGTCAATGTGATTGATGCAACGAATCTTGAGAGAAATCTCTATTTAACCTTGGAATTGATGCAGGTTGGATTACCAATGGTTGTTGCCTTAAATATGTGGGACGAAACAAGGCACAAAGGTATTACTATTGATGTGGATAAACTTGAAGAACTTTTAGGAATTCCAGTAGTTCCAGTTGTAGCTGTAACAAGTCAGGGAATTAAAAAACTAATTTCGAGACTAAAAGAGGCTAAGGTTGTTGATAAAGAAAAATTTATTAAAGAAAAAATGTGGGATAATATCGGGAAGATTATTAGTAGCGTTCAGAAATTGGAGCATCACCATCATACATTTCTTGAAAGGCTCGAGGAAATTAGTATCAGACCCATTACAGGATTGCCCATTGCCATTGTTGTAGTAATTTTATCATTTTTTATAGTCAGGTTTATTGGAGAATCATTAATCAGATATTTTTTTAATCCGATATTTGAGAAACTATATTCGCCGATATTGATGAAACTTAGTGCCATATTAAATCCTGATACTATTATTCACGAAATTATTATTGGTAAATTAATTAATGGTAAAATTGATTTTATCCAGTCATTTGGATTATTAACAACAGGGCTTTATATAGAATTAGGAGCGGTTTTACCTTATGTTCTTTCGTTTTATTTAGTCTTGAGTTTGTTAGAAGACTTTGGATATTTACCACGCTTAGCTGTTCTTGTTGATAATGTTCTTCATCAGGTTGGCTTGCACGGGTATGCAATAATTCCGATGTTTCTTGGTTTCGGTTGTAATGTTCCTGGTTTGTTGGCGACAAGAATTTTGGAAAGCCGAAAAGAAAAATTCATTGCTATGACATTAATGTGCATTGCAGTTCCCTGTGCGGCATTGCAGGCAATGATTTTTGGTCTTGTGGGAAAGTATGGAGGTAAATATGTCTTGATAATTTACTTTACGCTTTTTGTTGTGTGGCTAATTTTGGGATATATACTTAAGAGATTAGTCAAAGGTTTCAGTCCCGAATTACTTATCGAAATACCACCCTATAGGCTGCCTATATGGAGTGCATTTTTCAATAAATTTCGAGTAAGAATATCAATTTTTTTAAGGGAATCTTTACCTATTGTACTTGGAGGTGTTTTTGTAGTTAATATTCTTTATACCGTTAAGGCATTCGATTTTTTAGTTTCAATCACAGCTCCGGTTGTTACAGGATTATTAGGATTACCACGTGAAGCTATTATTGCTATAGTTATAGGATTTCTGAGAAAAGACGTGGCAGTGGGAATGTTAGCCCCGTTAAATCTTACGATTAAACAGTTAATTATTAGTTGCACAGTTCTGTCGATGTTTTTCCCCTGTATCGCAACATTTGTTGTGTTGTTAAAAGAGTTGGGATTCAAAGATATGCTCAAATCTGTTGGAATTATGATTGTAACATCAATTGTTGTAGGGACGATATTGAATGTAATATTATAGATAACTTTTAATTATTTTGTAGGGAACGGTTTGAAACCGTTCCCTACTATAATTTTAATATTTTTGATTTAAAAATATTGACTTTTAAAAAGTTAACTCTTTTTATATTCGGACTTAAAGATACCAAAATAAAATGAGGAGTTGGAATATGGCAAAGACTTATAAAATTGCAGTGATACCTGGTGATGGCACAGGACCAGAAGTTATTGCGGAAGGAGTGAAAGTTTTAAAATCCGCCGAAAAAAAATTCGGTTTTAAAATTATTTTCACTGAATATGATTTTGGGGGAGAGAGATGGAAAAGGACAGGCGAGACTCTTCCTGATTCAGCTATTGATGAATTGAAAAAGTTTGATGCGATTTATCTTGGTGCGATTGGTCATCCTGATGTTAAACCCGGGATTCTTGAAAAAGGCATTTTGTTAGGATTAAGATTTGCTTTGGACCAGTATATAAATTTAAGACCGGTAAAACTTTATCCGGGAGTCTGGACACCAATTAAAGATAAGGGTCCAGAAGAGATTGATTTTGTTGTTGTTCGTGAAAATACGGAAGGTTTGTATACAGGTTCGGGTGGATTTCTGAAACAAGGATCACCCGATGAAGTTGCTCTGCAATGTTCAATTAATACTCGTAAAGGTGTTGATAGGTGTTTGAAATTCGCATTTGAATTAACAAGGAAGAGAAATAAGAAGAAAACACTATCTTTATGTGGAAAAACAAATGTTCTTACTTATGCCTTTGATTTATGGGAAAGGGCATTTCACGAAATGGGAGAAAAAGATTATCCGGATATTAAAAGGGAATATGCCCACGTTGATGCAACCTGTATGTGGATGATTAAGAATCCAGAGTGGTTTGATGTGATTGTGACTGATAATATGTTTGGAGATATAATTACAGATTTAGGAGCGATGATACAGGGTGGAATGGGAATTGCAGCTGGTGGTAATTTGAATCCTGAAGGAGTCTCGATGTTTGAACCAATTGGTGGTTCAGCACCCAAATATACAGGCAAAAATGTTATTAATCCCTTAGCGGCGATTTGTGCGGGGCAGATGATGATGGAGCATCTTGGAGAAATTAAAGCGGCGAATGCGATTGAGAAAGCGGTAATGAAAGTCACAGGTGAAAAATTAAAAAGCTTATCCGCAGGTAAAATGGGGTATTCGACAACTGAAGTGGGCGATATGGTTGCTGAGTTTGTTTAAAGTTTTCAAGAATTATTAATGTTAAGAAATAAATAAACGACAGATGGAAATAGTCTGTCGTTTTTGTTTTGTTTGAGATTCTTAAAGTATTAAATTAAACATAAGTTTTTTGGACACTACCTAAGTTTTTATATTTAATAAAAGGAAAGTAGATGCCACAAATTATCCCGATGAAGGACAACACTTTTTACATTTTGAAAAGTCTTAGGGGAAATTGTATCGTAATACTAAAACTTTTATTGACATTAAATACAACATTGAAATAGAGTTAATATAGTTTTTTAATTATTATTGAAATAGGGTTAATATAGTTTTTTAATTACTTAAAGAATCTTTGAGGTGGTAAAAGGTGGAGGGAAAATTAGAAATAAAAGAAGAGATTGACCAAAAACTTAGAGATACCATATTGGATTCCATTGGTGAAGGCATAAGCATTATTGATGAAGATTTAAAGATTATTTGGGTAAATCCCATTATTGAGAAATGGGCTGGCTTATTAGAAGAGATAAAAGGAAAGAATTGTTATAAGGTTTACCAAAAAAGAGATACTCCTTGTGAAAACTGCCCCTCGGTTAAAACTTTTAAGACAGGTAAAATTGAGAAAGCAAGGCAGTATGCCTATGATACCGAGGGAAATCTCAAATACTTTGAATTTACCAGTGCGCCTATGCAGGATGAGCGAGGAAGAACTATGGCAGTTGTAGAGTTAGCAGTGGATCTTACAGAGGAAATAGAGCTTGAGCATAAGTTAAAAGAAACTAAAAACAGGCTTCAGACAATTTTTAATAACATAGGCGATGGCATTTCGGTTATTGATGAGAATTACCAAATCTTAAGTGTTAACCAGGGAATCTTGGAGTTGTTTATTAAAAAGGATTTTCAAGAGCTATTGGGGAAAAAATGTTTTAGCGAGTACCACAAAAACGAAGGGATTTGTGATAATTGTCCTGCTCAGAAAACATTTGAGAATGGCCAACCTTATCATGTGACAAAAATTTGTGCGGGACCTGACAGAGGTAGAGCAGTGTTAGATATATCCACTTTTCCTATTAAGGATGATAATGGGAAGGTAGTGCAGGTAATTGAGTATATAAAGAATGTCACGAGCAGAATTAAATTGGAGGACCAATTACTTTATCAAGAGAGGCTGGCGGGAATAGGAGAATTGGCAGCCGGTATCGCACATGAGATACGGAATCCTTTGGGCAGTATTACTGCTTCATCTCAATTTGTCTTAAGTAAATATAAACTTTCTGATCCGGTAAAAAAACATTTAAAGATTATTTTAAGAAACTCTGAGAATGCAAATAAGATTATTAAAGATTTGCTTGACTTTGCTAAGCCACGAGAAATTTCTTTTAAGGTATGTAATATTGGAAAGGTTATAACTGATGCCTGTAACCTGGTTAAAGTAAGATGCGCAAGACAACACGTGCGTTTAACTCGCAGATACTCAAGAAGGCTTCCCCTGATACTCTTAGATGAAAAGCGATTAGAAGAGGCGTTTTTAAACTTTATCCTAAATGCCTTAGACGCTATGCCGAATGGCGGCAGGCTCGTGATTAATGCTAACAACGATTTTCAAAATAATGAGGTAGCAATCTCTTTTTTAGATACAGGTGAAGGCATTACATCAGAGAATTTAAATAAACTCTTTACTCCCTTTTTTTCTACCAAAGAGAATGGGGTAGGATTAGGATTGTGTTTAGCGCATCAGGTTGTTAGTTACCACAAAGGCAGGATAAATATAGAAAGTAAGGTGGGTCAGGGCACAGAGGTTATGGTTAGACTTCCTTTTTCAGAGAGAGAGAAAGAGGAGTGAGGTCGTGTCATTCTGAGCAAAGCAAAGAATCTCTTAATATTTCAAAGCTCTCAAATTGAGTATAATACTAAAATAACATTTAATTAGTCTCCTAATATAATCTGCAATAGTGGCAACCCTTGTGGTTGCCCTCAATAAATGGGTAGGCATAAAGCCTACCCCTACGATATTTGTTTCTAATAATCTCTTTAGACGTTTATACTTCATCATAACTCGCCAATTATTTTTGTAGGACGAATACTTACAAAGGAAGAAGTAAAAATCCTACAAAAAAATCAGTCAAATACCGATATGATTATTATTTATTATGTGATTATATTATTTTAATAATGGAAGTCTGGACTTCGATAGAGGTTAGAAAGTAGCGGTCGCATTTATGCGACGATAATCGTTTGATAAATCAAACCGCTACAGTCTAAAAAGTATGATTTTAACAATCGGGATATGATTCTTAAAGAACATGTAAGGATAAAAAAACTCAAAGGTACAGATATTTAAATTGCGATTCAATTTTTTCCATTAGGCAATAGAGACGTGATATATCACGTCTCTACTGCAGCGATAGGGAAGCGGGAGAGTGCTTGTGGAAGAAGAGGGAGAGTGATTATGGAACTTGTTAAAGACATCTTTCCTAATGCCATACATCAATTATGCATTTTGCATTTCTCAAGACTCCTTCGGATGACAGTACCCAAAGGGAAAAAGAATAAATTTTATCTGATTAACGAAATGTTTTATGATGACATATCAAGAATCTTCTCGGCTCCTGATAAATTAACGGCAGATAAATATTTCAAAGAATTATTAATGAAAAAAGATTTTTATAACCAAAAATACCATAAAACCATATTAAAGTTACTGACTCAATCCTACGACCTCTTAACCAATTACCTTTTATATCCCTTTATACCTCCAACTACAAACCCTGACGAAAATGTTAATAGACAATTAAAGAGAAGACTAAAAGTTATTGACACATTTAAATCTTATAAAATACTCAATAACCTCTTAAAGCTCTGGTTCATCTATTTCCGATTCGAACCACAAATAAATTTTAAAAAGCGTGGTCACGTGACCTCGCCTACTTAAGATAAAACATATAATAATAAATCTCATATAAATGCCACTAATGTGATAACCGACAATGTACAGACGCAATGCATTGCGTCTCTACAATTAGTGAAAGTTAAGGAGATTCAGACATAATGGAGACAATTCTCATAGTTGATGATAACAGGGATATGCAGTTTACCCTTTCCAAGATATTAAAAGACCAAGGATACAAAACTATATCCGCTTTAGATGGAGAACGGGCAATGAAAGAAGTCAAAACCAGAGCTCCTAATTTAGTTTTATTAGATATTAAACTCCCTGGAGTGGATGGGATGAAAATTTTAGAGGAAATTAAAGAGATTGATAAGGATTTAATTATTGTTATGCTTACTGCTTTTGGCGAGGTTAAGGATGCGGTCAGGGCAATGAGATTAGGTGCCTTTGACTATATCACCAAGCCCTTTGATAATGAGGAGATATTACTTATAATTAAAAAAGCCCTTCAGACTCAATATTTAAGTAAGGTAGGGGTAGGTCTTGTGCCTACCTCATTATATCGGGCAACCACGAGGGTTGCCCCTACTATTGAAGAGGTAATGGGGGAAAGTTCCCAGGTAAAGCAGGTCTTACACCAGGTCAATATAATCGCACCTACCAATATGACCGTAATACTTCAGGGTGAAAGTGGAACAGGTAAGGAATTAATTTCGCAGATGCTTCATCAAAAGTCCAAACGTTCAAATAAGCCGTTTGTGGCTGTAGACTGCGGTGCTATCCCTGAAACATTGGTGGAGAGTGAACTCTTTGGCTATGAAAAAGGGGCTTTTACCGGGGCTGATGAGCGCAAAGAGGGAAAATTTGAACAGGCAAATGACGGGACTTTATTTTTAGATGAGATTGCCAATTTAACAGATGGTATTCAAATGAAGCTTTTAAGGGTAGTTCAGGAAAGGAAACTACAGCACTTAGGTGGAAGGAAAGACATAAAGATAAATGTCCGGATTATTGTAGCTACGAAAACCAATCTCTCTGAAGCTATGAAAATCGGCAAGTTTAGAGACGACCTTTATTACAGGCTTAATGAGTTTTATATTAACCTTCCACCTTTACGCGAAAGAAAAGAAGATATCCCAGTATTAGCCAAATATTTTTTAGAAGAAGCCAATAATGAACTTAACAAAAATATAAAGGGATTCTCGGCTGAGGTAATGAAATTTTTCTTAAGTTATAATTGGCTGGGCAATGTCAGAGAGCTTAAAAATCTGGTTAAAAGAGCAGTGCTCTTATCCGATTCTGAGTATATTAGTCCTCACCATTTATCCCCCAATATTGCTGGGTCGCAGAATAACCTTAAGATAACCGATGGCTTAAATTCAACCGTCTCATTTAAAGATGCAGCCAAGGAATTCCAGCGAGACTTGATTAAAAATGCCCTGGAAAAGGTAGGGGAAAGTAAGATAAAAGCGGCAGAAATCCTGCATATCAACCGTAAGGCACTTTACCGTAAAATGAAGAACTTAGGTCTGCAGTGACAATTCAGTCCATTCCTGTCCCAAATGTGTCTCATCTTTTTTGTATATATTTATATACCTTAGAACTTCACAAAAAATCCTCAATATTTCTTTTATATAACTACTTGAAACTAAAAGAAATGCGTGAATAAAAAAATGATTTTTTATTTTGACAACCTTTGGCATAGTCATTGCTCACTTATGTCAGGCATAAAATAAATAAGAACGCTAAAACGAAAATAATAAAAACATTCAAGAATAAAATAACAAATATAGGTAAGCAATGATTAAACCCAAGATTTTAGTTGTGGATAATGATAGAGATATGTGTTGGTTGATTGCCTCTATTCTCGAGGAAGAGGATTTATATGTAGATATAGCTTATGACGTAAAATCTGCCTTAGTCAAGATTAATCACTATCAGTACGAGGTAATGATTTTAGACTATAAACTTTCAGGTCTGTCAGGATTAACTGTTTTAGAAAAGACGCACCAAATAAAACCTTCCATAGTAACAATAATGATTTCTGCTTTTGGAAATGAATTTGTAAGAGTAAAAGCCAAGGAATTGGGGGCTTATGCTTTTTTGGATAAGCCTTTTAATATAGACGGTCTGAAAAGGATGGTGAAAAAGGCTTTAGCAGAGCAGAAAAAGAGAGGTGTCAATGAAGCGAGTAGGAATAGTGAGCATTTTGATTCTTCTGGTTTTTGCAGTAGAGAAGGAAGCAATAACACCTTAGAAAAAGACGCCAAGAAAATTAATATCCCGGAGATTCTTAAAAAGAGAGGCATCAGACTATCTCTTTTTGATTGCCCTAAGAGAATCGGGAGCAAGGATTATTTTGACGGATAAGTAGGGGCAACCCTTGTGGTTGCCCTCCATAAATGGGTAGGCATAAAGCCTACCTCTACTTATTGGGTTTGGGAACAAAAGAGAAAGCGAAAAAATTCTTAAATAAAATTTTCAAGGATTAAAAATTCAAAAATGAAAGGGGTGATTACTATGGCAGTAGAGAAGGCAATCGGTTCTTCCAGTTTGGTCGAGGTTATTGACCGTATCCTGGACAAGGGCGTCGTAATTGATGCTTGGGTAAGAGTCTCTTTAGTGGGTATTGAATTACTCGCGATTGAAGCAAGAATAGTTATAGCATCAGTCGAAACTTACCTGAAGTATGCTGAAGCGATTGGTTTAACCGCAACAGCAGCCTAATGTTAAGGATAAGAGCCTGCCTCGTTAGAAATGAAATTTCTAAACGGGGTCAAAAAGGAATTCTTGCCGATCCATCCTTAATCCACTTTCAAAGCACGAGAGAAAAGTATGGTTCGCCAAGATTTTCTTTCCTAAGAATGTCATTCCGAACTCGTTTCGGAATCTGATTAATAAGTGATACAAGAGATGCTGAGATATAGAGGCTTGAGGCTTGAGGTCTGAGGTTTGAGGTTCGAGGTTCGAGGCTCAAGTTTCCAGCCTCCAGTCTCTTTTCTCTGGAAAGAGAAAAAGAATGTCAGAGACTTTTCTCGTCCAAAGCGGGATCCCATTAGTACAGGAAGATTTAAATAAAGTAGTAGGGGACATTGTCGCCTCCTATGAAGCAAAGATTGAAAATATCGACTCTTTCTTTGAAACTACACACCTGATTCTTAACGAATTTCAAGATCCACTCTTTGATACAAAAAAAGAGAGGGAGGTAATTAATTCTCAGTTACAAGATTTGCTTGCCAAGAAAGAACACTTAAGAAGATCAGATTTCAACTGGATGATGCAGGGGGTTCTTTCTATCCAGGTTGAAAAGGAAAAAGAAATAAGAAATTTATTAAATAGCTTTCTTATCGAACAGAAACAAATGTTGAACACCTTAAAGGATACTTTGACTAAAATTAAAGATGCCCTTGCGAAAGGTGATGTAGGGAACGGTCTCGACCGTTCCGTGCTCAAAGAATCTCAAGAATTGATGGTTGAGCTTCTTACCCAACAGGATAAGAGAAAGCAAGAGGTCGCCTCGAAATTAAGAGAGTTTCAAAAAGAACAACAAGAAATGACAAAAAGGCTTCTTGAGCTTTTATCTAAAGGAAGAGAACTAAGAATAAAGGACCTTAAAGCAATGCTTAGGGAATTCCAGGCACAACATAAAGAACGTTTAGCTCTTCAGGAAGGAAGGAAAGTAGAGGTTCAAAAAAGAAAAGAAGAGGTCCGTGGTATGCTGGTTGAGTTTAAAAAGAAACGGAAATAATCAGTCAAGAGCCGGAGAGTTAATTCGGTTAAGGCAATTCACCCCACACCTTCATCCAAGGTTGTTTAAGATGAGGGTAAGAAGGTGCGGGGTTAATATAGATGTAGAGAAATGCAATAATAACAATGCCTACTATGGCATAAAAAGGAGGAAATAAAAATGGGAATAGCTAGTGATATCAAAACACTCGGTGAGGACATTGTTGCCTCTTATGATACCCGGGTAAAGGCAATCGGAACATTAGTAAAGGATACTCACCAAATGCTCAAAGGATTTGACGCAGAGCATAAAGAAATGTCTGAGAATCTTAGAGCGGACCTGGCAAAAGGTGAGGAAGATAGGCTTAAGGATTTTAAAGCCTTGATGGGTGAAATTAAAAAGTTCGTAGGTGGAATAGTTAAAGAAACCGCAGCTTTACTGAAGAAACTTCAAGAAGAGTATAAGGTTATGGCAGATGAACTTAAGGATAGTCTTGCAAAAGGAGAAACAGAGAGACTCAAGGAATTCAAGGCCTTGAAAGCTGAGATTGAAAAGTATGTGGATGATGTAGTTAAGACAACCGAGAGGCTAATGGATGAGATTCGGAAACGTCAGAAAGAAAGAAACGCCCAGGTAGCCGACTTATTAGAAGCCTATAATGCTGAAAGAGAAAGGATGGCTGCTAATTGGCAAGCTCTAACTGCTACTATGGCTAAGAGAAGAGGCGGAAAGCCTGTGGTTTCAGCTGGCGCTAAAGTTGAGACAGTTGAAGAGGCAATTGAAAAGCCTGCGAAGGGTAAAGGCAAGAAAAAGGGCAAAGGCAAAGGCAAGAAAAGATAAGTGAGACCCAAACTTATTACGTTTCCCTTGGAACGAAGTGCCCCGATAAATTCTTCAGAATTTATTGGGATTAAGTCCCCGAAATCTTTCAGATTTCAGGGGAAACGTAAGTTGTATTCTCATTTGAGAGGGGTGAAAATATGAGCAAAACTGAGATAAAGTGTGCCTTCTGTAAAGGCACAGGTAAAGACCCATTTGATCTGTTATCGGAACTTGCCACCTGTCAGGTATGCGGAGGCAGAGGTAAGGTTGAGGTTGCAGAGCCGGCAATTGAATGCGTTTTTTGCAAAGCAACCGGTGTCTATCCGCGTAATGCCCGGGTTACCTGCACAGTTTGCAACGGCAAAGGTATGGTTACAGTCAAAGGTGCAACTAAGGAGTGCTCTAAGTGCAAAGGCACAGGCACAACAATGGATAGCGGACTTCCCTGCATTAAATGTGGAGGAAAAGGGGTTGTTTCGAAAAAATGATTGAGAAATTAAGGAAGAAGCTTATTGAAAAGAGGAAGGAATCGATGGATAGGTTCAATTCTGCAAGAGAAAACTTTGAGAAGAAAGAAAAGAAGGTGAAAGCAGATTTATATGAAGCGAGCAAAACCTTGGCAGAATTGAGCGAAAAATTCAAGTGGTGGCAATCGTTGCCATAGAGGATACCAGAGGAAGGAAAATAAAAATGGAGGTAAGTAAAAATGATTGATGAGATGACTACGGTATTGGAGCCAAGTCCTTTACCAGACTTTGTGGAAACAAAGTATGTAAAGGATATTACCAACAGGACCCTTGCCTATATAAAGGCGGGTTTCCCGGTGCATTTTAGGGGAGTTTCGGGTACCGGCAAGACAACTATGGCAATGCATATAGCGAGTAAAATAGGACGTCCGGTAGTAATGATTCATGGAGATGAAGAATTTACTACTTCTGATTTGGTCGGAGGAGAACATGGCTATCGGTTTAGGAAGGTGGTTGACCGCTTTGTATCCAGGGTTTTGAAGGTAGAAGAGGATATGATAAAACGCTGGGTTGACAATCGTTTAACCGTTGCCTGTAAATATGGTTTTACCTTGATATATGATGAATTTACACGCTCAAGACCAGAGGCAAATAATATCCTTCTTTCTATTTTGCAAGAGAAGATGATGGATTTGCCGGTGGGACGAGGCGGAGAAGAACCGTATTTACGGGTTGACCCGGATTTTACCGCGATTTTTACATCTAACCCTGAGGAATATGCTGGGGTTCACAGGAGTCAGGATGCTCTAAGGGACAGGATGATAACAATGGATTTAGACCACTTTGATTATGATACGGAACTGGCTATCGTCCAGGCAAAATCCAAACTCTCTAAAGGTCCTGCAGAGTCAATAGTTAATATTGTAAGAGGTTTAAGAGAATCGGGAAAGTGCGAGTTTGCGCCGACCATTCGCGGCTGTATTATGATTGCTAAGACTCTTAAGGGTCAGAATATGACTCCTTCTAACTCAGATGGGTTTCTAAGGATGTGTCAGGATATCTTGGCATCCGAGACAAGCCGGGTCGGCTCAAAGACTAATCAGACCAGGGTAAAAGAAGTAGTCAAAGGCCTTGTGGAGAAAGAAATTGGCAAGACCAAGAGCACCAAGAACGTAGAGGAGATTGAGGAGAAATCAGAGAAAGAAACCGTTGTAGTTCAGACAGTTTAACACTTAAGCAGGCTAACAAAGCAAAATAGGAGGAAAGAAAAATGACACTTATGCGGGCATTTTCTAAGGTGGATAAAGATGGTAAAATAAAACTACCCGGCAATATTCAACGGGAAGCAGGCCTTAAAGAAGGCCAATTGGTTGAACTGAAAATTGTGGGAGCAAGCAGAAAGAAGAATATTTTAGTCTCAACCAGAGAAAGCGCAAAATAAAAACCACGGAAATACTGAATTCACGGAAACGCGGAAGAATAATCTCCGTGCCCTCCGTGGTTGCAAAAGAGGATAACAATGAGAGATGTTAATAGTTTGCCAGGGATCCATAACTTAAGGACGCTGTTTAGCGTAAAGAAGCGTTCCATACCAAGAATTCAGAGTTCAGCCTATTTAGATTTATATATGATGAATAAAGAGAAGGAAAGGCTTCTGAAGGAAAGTGAAAGGCTGAGTCTGAGGGGAACAGTCATTGAAAAACGCCTAAAAGAGATAGATTCGGAGGCGAATAAGTTACAAGAGGCAGAAACTATTGCAAAATCCAACACAAATACAAATTCTGCAGAGCGTGCTTACATGCAAGGAAATGGCGTCAAAAAAGAGTGGAAGAAGATGGTTTTAGGTTATTAATTATACAGGGGGAACGCGATGAGTTGGAAGACATTTGATTTTAAAGGTGGCAGAACAAGGTCAGGCCTAAAAATAGGCGAGATTTTAGAAGGGGATAAGTTTATATGCTCATTATGCTCCGGTAAAGGAATATTGCCCAGAACTAAAGGAATAAAATGTCCGACCTGCAAGGGTGCAGGTATTATTTCTTTAACCGGACCAGCTATAGTGTGTGCTTATTGCAAAGGTCGAGGCGACTATCCTACCAGGACAAACATTACCTGTACAGTATGCAAAGGCGCAGGCGTGGTTAGCATTACTAAACCTATTGAAGTATGCAGTCATTGCCGGGGAACAGGCGCAGAACCAGGCAATAAACTTCCCTGCTTAAAATGTAAGGGTAAGGGTGTGGTTACAAAATAAAAATCAGGAGGGCTATTGTGAAAATAGAGGAGGTAGGTAAGGCAATTACAGATTTTTTTAAAAAGACTCTTGATAGAGACTCGAAAGTAATAAAGATAGCAAAACCCTCTGACGGATGGATGGGTGAGGCAGAGATTTATGAGGAGAGTTCGTTTATTAAATCTTTAGGTCTACCTACCAGAGTTCAGGATAGAAATATCTATGAGATTAAATTAACTAATAATTTGGAAGTGAGTTCTTATGCACGGAAAGAAAAAGTTATGAAGGAAGAATAAGAGGTGTTAAATGCCTGATCAAATAACGCATGCGATTCAAGCAACAAACCTTGCCGATATTCTAGAGAGGGTATTGGATAAGGGAATTGTGATTGCCGGGGATATAAAAATCTCAATTGCAGATGTCGATCTCCTTAATATTAAAATAAGGTTATTGGTTGCCTCTGTTGATAAGGCAATGCAGATGGGCATAAACTGGTGGCAGCAGGATTCTTTTCTTTCTTCAAAAGCAAAAGAATCTGAATTAGGAAAAGAGAACGTAGCGCTGAAAAAGAGGTTAGAGCGTTTAGAGGCGAGGATAGAATAAAAAATGCCCACACCAGATGAAAGCAAAATCCTTAAAATAATTGAAGCCGAAGGTGGCGAATGCACCGTAGGAAGAATCGCTATCAAGATGCGTCTTGATTCGAACTATGTTAGAATAATCCTTCGCTCTATGGGTGAAAGTGATATTATAGATATTTTTCGTTCCAGTAAGGTCAGAATTGCAAACAAAGGTTGGGTAGTGTTAGGTAGAAATCCTGAACGGCCAGATGGTTTAAAAAGATATTTAGAAGACCGCGCTAAATGGAAGACTGTTTAAAGCGATTATAGGAGTAAAGAATGACCAGCATGGAGCAGGAAGCTTTGGATGTTATTGCCAAAAATGATGATAGGATTCATTATTATTTAATAGCCCAAGAGTTGAGGATAAGCGCCCACTATGCGTATGTGATTTGTAAAGGCTTAGAGAGAAGCGGTTATGTTGATTTTGATACTTTTAGAGGAATATGCAGTCTGACAGAAAAAGGTGAAGATACAATAGAAAAAAATTGGGTTTTTAAACTTAAGAAAAGAAAGGAAAGTATTCAAAAGAAACGCGAGGAGAATAAGAAAAGAATTTTAAAGAATGTGGAAACCATACATTACTAAGTGACTAAATGAGATATCATGAGCTTAACAGCTACAGAATTAGAAGTGTTAAAGATTATAAAAGATAAAAATGATATAATGTCTATGAAGGAATTAAGTAGTAAGGCAGGATTTGA